>Ga0079224_100000833_pt1 | contig 33064 bp, 26 predicted proteins | sample Stecom2015_FD_80414 | JGI IMG/M metagenome (GOLD analysis project Ga0079224, IMG submission 80414) | Agricultural soil microbial communities from Utah to study Nitrogen management - Steer compost 2015 | ecosystem: Environmental > Terrestrial > Soil > Agricultural land | place: USA: Utah... | reverse complement strand
CCAGGGCTTCCCCGAGGTCAATGCCGCCGACAGGACCGCCAAGGTCACCTTTTTCGTCAATCCCGGCAAGCGCGCCTATGTGCGGCGCATCGAGTTCCGCGGCAACACCAAGACCTCCGACGAAGTGTTGCGCCGGGAAATGCGCCAGATGGAGGGCGGCGCCGCGTCATCCGAGCTGATCGAACACTCCAAGGTGAGGCTGGAGCGCCTGGGCTTCTTCAAGGAAGTGCAGGTCGAAACCCGGGAAGTCCCGGGCACCGGCGACCAGATCGACGTCAACTACACCGTGGAAGAACAGCCCTCCGGCAGCATCGGCGCCAGCGTGGGCTACGCCCAGGGCTACGGCCTGGTGCTGGGGGCCAACCTGCAGGAAAACAACTTCCTGGGCAGCGGCGACCGGGTGGGCGTGGGCATCAACCGCAGCACCTATCAGACCAGCCTGCAGTTCTCCTACACCGACCCCTATTTCAACACCGACGGTGTCAGCGCCGGCTTCAACGTGTTCTACCGGGAGACCGACTACGGCGAATTCAACCTGGCCAACTACACCACCGACAGCTTCGGCGCCGGCCTCAATTTTGGCTATCCCCTGTCCGAGACCGCCAGCCTGGGCTTCGGCCCCAGCTATGAAAACCTGACCATCGACCTGGGCACCTTCACCTCCAAGGAGATCACCGACTTCGTCGAGGCCAACGGCGACCAGTACGACATCTTCACCCTCAACCTCAACGCGGTGAAGTCCACCCTCAACCGGGGCATCTTCGCCACCCGGGGTTACTTCCACCGCCTGAGCCTGGACGTGGCGGTGCCCGGCAGTGATGTCGAATACTACAAGCTGTCCTACTCGGCCCAGTTCTATCAGCCCATCACCGACAGCCTCACCCTGAAGCTGCGCACCGACTGGGGCTATGGCGACGCCTACGGCGACACCCTCAGACTGCCGTTTTTCAAGAACTTCTACGGCGGCGGCTTCGGCTCGGTGCGGGGCTTCGAGCGCAATACCCTGGGGCCGAGGGACACCCCCGCCCAGATCTGCAACGACTTCACCAACCCCGCCGACAACCCCGGCTGCGAGCTGATCGATGTGGACGAGCCGGACCCCTTTGGCGGCAATGTGCTGGCGGAAGTGGGCGCGGAGATCATCTTCCCGCTGCCGTTTCTCAAGGACCAGCGCTCGGTACAGGCATCCCTGTTTTTCGACGCCGGCAACGTCTTCGACACCGACTGCGAGGTCGAGGGCGCCAACAACTGCTTCAAGCCCGACGCCGGCGAACTGCGCTATGCCACCGGCCTTGCCGCCACCTGGCTCAGTGGCTTCGGCCCCATCACCATCAGCCTTGGCAAGGCCCTCAACGAGGGCGATCTGGACGACACCGAGTTCTTCCAGTTCTCCCTGGGACAAACCTTTTGACAACCCCCAAACCCATCCATCTACGGAGATTGTGTGTGCATAATTTGAAAGTCGCTTTAATACTGTTGGCCGCCCTGTTCAGTGCTTCAGTAATGGCAGAAACCAAGATTGCCGTGGTCGACCTGGGGGCGGCGATCTTTGGCTCAGATATCGCCCAGAGCCGCCAGAAGGAGCTCCAGGGGCGTTCCGAGTACGCCACCCTGCAGGCCAAATACGACAGCACCGCGGCGGATATCAAGGCGCTGCAGAAAGATGCCGAGGCCAAGAGCATGACCTGGTCAGACGACCAGAAAACCGAGTTCCAGAAAAAGATGGAATACCTGCGGGCCGATATCGAACTCACCGCCCGCAAGCTGGAGTCCGAGGTCCGCGGCCTGCAAAACAGTATCGTCAGGGAGCTTCAGCCCAAGGCCCTCGAGGCCCTGCAGGAGCTGGTGGATCAGGAAGGCATCACCGTGCTGCTGCGTTCCGACGCGGTGCTGATGGCCAAGCCGGAGCTGAACCTCACCGCCAAGCTCACCGAACGCTTGAACAGCAAAACCAAGTAAGCTCTCCGTGCCCGCCGCCGTCACCCTGCAGGCCCTTGCCGAGATCCTCGGCGCCGATCTGCGGGGCGACGGCAGCTGTCTGATCGGCGGCCTCAACACCCTCCAGGACGCCGGGGAGGGGGAGTTGAGCTTTCTCGCCAGCTCGGCCTACAGCCGCTACCTGGCCACCACCGGCGCCAGCGCCGTCATCCTCACCGCGGAGAATGCCAGCAACTTTCCCGGCAACGCCCTGGTGGTGGCCAATCCCTATCTGGCCTACGCTAGGCTCAGCGCCATTTTCGCTACCAGCTACCAGGTGCAGCCCGGTGTCCACCCCAGCGCGGACCTGGCCCCCAGCGCGGAGGTGAGCGACACCGCGAGGGTGTGCGCCCGGGTGGTGATCGAGGACGGCGCGGTGGTGGGCGACGGGGTCTACCTGGGGCCGGGCACTGTGGTCGGCCGCGATGCGGTGGTGGGGGCGGGCTGTTACCTGCATGCCAATGTCACCCTGTACCACGGTGTCCGCCTCGGTTGCCGGGTGGTGATCCACAGCGGCGCGGTGATCGGTGGCGACGGTTTCGGCTTTGCCAACGACCGGGGCAGCTGGGTCAAGATTCACCAGTTGGGGAGCGTCGAGATTGGCGACGATGTGGAGATCGGCGCCAATACCACCATCGACCGGGGCGCCCTGGGCAACACCACCATCGGCAACGGGGTAATCATCGACAACCAGGTGCAAATTGCCCACAACGTGCAGGTCGGGGATAATAGCGCGCTGGCCGGGTGTTCGGCCATTGCCGGCAGCACCAAGGTCGGCAAAAACTGTGTGCTGGCGGGGGGTGCGGGGCTGGTGGGCCATATCGAATTGTGCGACGGGGTGACGGTCACCGCCATGTCCATGATCACCAGGTCCATTGCCACCCCAGGTGTCTATTCATCGGGCACCCCATTTGAAGCCAACGCCAGATGGAAGAAAAATGCCGTCAGATTCAGCCAGCTGGATACCATGGCGAAAAAACTGGCTGCCCTGGCCAAACTGAAAGACCAGGCAGGAACAAGCGAATCCTAACCAGCAGGTTGTCGAGTAACTTCATGGAAATAAGAGAAATCAAAGAATTCCTGCCCCACCGCTACCCGTTTTTGCTGGTGGACAGGGTGCTGGAGCTGGTGCCCGGCGAGCGCATTCTCGCCTACAAGAACATCACCGCCAACGAAGAGGTGTTCAACGGCCACTTTCCCCAGGCACCGATTTTTCCCGGAGTGATGATCATCGAAGCCATGGCCCAGGCCAGTGGCATCCTCGGGTTTTCCACCGTCAACAAGCGTCCGGATGAGAAAACCCTCTACCTCTTCGCCGGGGTGGACGGGGTGCGGTTCAAGCGCCAGGTGATCCCCGGCGACCGCCTGATGCTGGAGGCCAGCATCGACTCCGTGAAGCGCAATATCTGGAAATTCAGCTGCCGCGCCACCGTGGACAACAACCTGGCCTGCGAAGCCCAGCTGCTGTGCGCACTGCAGGAGCTGGATTAGGCGGCGTTAGGGAATCTCTGACTAGTGCTGTTTCAATTTGATTTTGGCCAGATCGAATTTGTGTAGGAGCCCGGCACCCAGGGCACTCGCTCCGCTCGTGGGGCAGGCTCTCCTCCGGGCGAAAAGAGGTGGTAAGTACGCCCTATTCGCGTCGAATCACCGCCATTCGCCCGGAGGGCCGGACCCCTACAATAGAACCGGAACATAAGGCAGTATCAAATTGAAAGAGTACTGGTTGTCATTGCGAGCGTAGCGAAGCAATCTCGGGGCCATTTAAAGTTCAACGAGTTACGAGATTGCTTCGTCGTAGACTGCCGCGCTTCCTGCCGCGCTACCTGCCGCGCTTCGCTCGCAGCTAAAGGTTCGCAGCTAAAGGCTCGCAGCTAAAGACTCCTCGCAATGACAATTAATCAGAGGCTCCTTAAATGAATCCCGCGGAGATTCCCTGGCATTTAGACCCGAAAAAATCGCCAAGCCACAGGCCCGGATGGTGTAACGCAACCCGATCAGTAGGATTTACTCACAAGTCGGAAAGTGGGGCGACACCTTGGGGTCGAGGGCAGAGGTTTCCAGCAGCGTCGGCGGCAGGACGTCGCCGACGCTGCTGGAAACCTCTGCCCCCGGCCACCACCGCCCTGTAGCCTTTGAATCTGACTTATGTGTAAACCAGGAGACTCCCCAGTTGATTGACCCCCGCGCCATTATCGATCCCTCGGCAAAGATCGGAGACAATGTTGCCATCGGCCCCTGGACCCTGATCGGCGCCGATGTGGAAATCGGCGACAACACCAGCGTCAGCTCCCATGTGGTGATCAAGGGGCCGACCCGGATCGGCGCCCACAACCGCATCTTCCAGTTTGCCACCGTGGGTGAGGACACCCCGGACCTCAAATACAAGGGCGAGCCCACCCGGCTGCTGATTGGCGACCACAATGTGATCCGCGAGGGCGTGACCATCCACCGGGGCACCGTCCAGGACCGGGGGGAGACCACCATCGGCAGCCACAACCTGCTGATGGCCTATGTCCATATCGGCCACGACTGCGCCATCGGGGATCACACCATTCTGGTGAACAACGCCTCCCTGGCGGGCCATGTCAGTGTGGGGGACTGGGTCATCCTCTCCGGCTATGTGCTGGTCCATCAATATGTGAGTATCGGCGCCCACGCCTTTGCCGGCGCCGGCACCTTCCTGTCCCAGGATTTGCCCACCTATGTGATGGCCATGGGCAGCCCGGCTTCGGCGCGCACCATCAACAGCGAAGGGCTCAAGCGGCGGGATTTCACCAAGGAACAGATCGCCGTCATCAACCGCGCCTACAAGGTCATCTACCGCCGCGGTCTCAAACTGGAGGAGGCCATCGCCGAGCTGGACGCCCTGGAGAGCCCCGGCGATGTGGTCAAGCCCCTGGCGGACTTCCTGCGCAACTCCCGCCGGGGCATTGTGCGCTAGCGGTTCCCCCCGCTGCCCAGAGCCATGGCCGACACCAATCCCGCCACCATCGCCAGTCCCCGGGGCCCAGCCGCCAGGCCGGTGCGCATCGGCCTGGTGGCCGGCGAGATCTCCGGTGACCAGCTGGGGGGCGACCTGATGCCGGCACTGCGCAACCACTTCCCCCAGGTGGAGTTTTCCGGCATCGGGGGCGACGCCATGATCGCCCAGGGACTGCACAGCCTGTTTCCCCTCGACCGCCTGGCGGTGATGGGGTTTGTCGAGCCCCTCAAGCGGCTGCCGGAACTGTTGCGCATGCGCCGGGCCCTTTACCGCCACTTTCTGAGCTGGGGCGCGGACCTGGTGCTGGGCATCGACGCCCCGGATTTCAACCTCGGCCTCGAACTCAGGTTGCGCCGCCGGGGCCTGCTCACCGCCCACTATGTCAGCCCCTCGGTGTGGGCCTGGCGCCAGGGCCGGGTGGTGAAGATCGCCCGGGCGGTGGACCGCATGCTCACCCTGTTGCCCTTCGAGGCGGCCTTCTACCGCGACCACCAGGTGCCGGTGACCTTTGTCGGCCACCCCCTGGCGGACCGGTTGCCCCTGGCGACGGACGTCGGTGCCGCCCGCACGGCCCTCGGCCTGGGCTCTGGGCCGGTGCTGGCCATCCTGCCCGGCAGCCGGGGTTCGGAGATCGCCCAGATGTGCCGGCTGTTCCTCGACGTCGCCCGGGGCCTGGCGGCGGAAACCCCGGCCCTGAGGTTTGTGATTCCCGCCGCCAACAGCGCCAGGGAGGGGGAGATCGCCACCATCCTGGCGGACTTCCCCGACCTGCGGGTGACCCTGCTGGCGGGGGATTCCCACACCGCCATGGCCGCCGCGGACGCGGTGCTGCTCACCTCGGGCACCACAGCCCTGGAGGCCATGCTGTTGAAAAAGCCCATGGTGGTGGCCTACCGCATGGGGGCCGCCTCCCACTGGCTGGCGTCCCGGTTGGTGAAGACCCCCTATATCTCCCTGCCCAACCTGATTGCCGGCAACCCCCTGGTGCCGGAGCTGATCCAGGATGACGCCAGTGTCGCCAAGCTGGTGGCGGCAACCCGGGAGATGCTGTTCAACACTGAGCGCAGGACGGTTCTGGAAGCCACCTTCACCAGCTTGCACCGCGACCTGCGCCTGGACGCCAGCGCCACTGCGGCCCGGGTCCTGGCGGAAATGATCGGGGGCCGCCGTGACCCCTGACCTGTTCGCCGGGTGCCAGGCCCATGGCCTGGTTGCCGGTGTGGACGAAGTGGGCCGCGGGCCCCTCGCCGGGGACGTGGTGGCCGCGGCGGTGATCCTCGACCCCGCCAAACCCATCGCCGGGCTGATGGATTCCAAGAGCCTGTCCCACAAGCGCCGGGAAATTCTCCACCACCAGATTCTGGAGCAAGCGCTGTGCGTCCATATCGCCCGCGCCAGCGTGGCGGAAATCGACGCCATAAACATCCTCCAGGCCACCCTGTTGGCCATGACCCGGGCCGTGGCCGGCCTCGCGCTGGCGCCGGATCATGTTCTGGTGGACGGCAACCGGCTGCCCAAATGGCGTTACACCGCCACCGCCATCGTCAAGGGGGACAGCAAAATCGCGGCCATCAGCGCCGCCTCCATCGTCGCCAAGGTCACTCGGGACCGGGAGATGGTTGCGTTCGATCGCCAGTACCCGGGCTACGGCTTTGCCGACCACAAGGGCTATGGCACCGCGCAGCACCTCAGGGCCCTGGCGGAGCTCGGCCCCTGCGGGATCCACCGGCGCTCCTTCAGCCCGGTGGCGGAGGCCCTGGGTCGGGTGTTGCCCTAAGCCAAGGTGACCTTCGGCACCACCACCTCCCAGCGGCTCGACTTGCACAAGTGGCGAAATTGCTCCTCGGCGTCCTCGGCGTACCTCACCACCACGGCGCCCACGGTGCTTGTCACTAGGTGCCCATCGAGCCGAAAGGCGCCCGAGGTCCTGCCCACCACGTTGCCCTCGGGGTCCAGCAGCAGATACCTGCCATTGTCTTCCCGCCATGCCAGGGGGCTGCCCACCGCGAGGTTGGCAATGCGGCGGTGGATGTCTGCCTGCGGCGGCTGGCGGCCGGCATAGCCAAGATCCAGCTCGGCGAGGGCGAGGGTCTGGTATCGCTGGCCCAGCGCGGGGTCGAACTCGCCCCGCCAGTGGCTGGCCAGGGTCGCTGACCCCAGGCTGGCGCTGAAGGGGTTGCCGTCGGCAAACTCGCACAGGGTCAGGGTGTGGGCGGCGCGGGTCATGGCGACGTAATATAGGCGGCGCTCGTCCTCCGTCGACGCCTCCGCCGCGCGCCAGTCGCCATCGAGGATGACCACATGGGCAAACTCCAGGCCCTTGGCTGAGTGCACGGTGCCGAGGTAAAGGCCGGCGGCAGGCGCTTGTCCCAGGTCCCGGAGGTAATCGTAGAACCAGTCGATCACTGCCGGTCCCTTGAGCTGGGCGGAGCCAAACTCCATTGCGAACTGTTCGATGGCCGCGGCGAGCGTTTCGCGCCAGTGGTGCTCAGCCTGCAAGCTGTCGAGGAGGCTGCACAGCTCCCTGGCGTCGGCGGCGGCGTCCCGCGCTGCGATGCCATCGATAAAGCGAACGAATTCCCGGTGCCGGGTCAACGGCGGTGCCCGGCCCTTGTCCGCCACCAAGTGGTAGGGCGCCCCGTGCTGCTCGCACCAGGCTTGCACTGGGGCAAGGTACCTGTGGCTGCGGGCCAGGATGGCGCAGTCCGACCAGGTCGGGTTGCCCGCCGCCATCAGCGCCTGCAATCGCGACAGGGCAGCCTGTGCCTGCAGGTTGCCCCGGGGGCGATCGGCGGCCGGCACCAGCAGGCGCAGCACCTGCCCGCGGGCCACCCCGTCAGCGGTTGCCCAGCGCCCACCGGCGGGCGCTTCGCGGCGGGCATCATCGACGCGGATGGGGTGCTCTCGCTTCAGCCGCTGGCCATTCTGGGCAATCAGCAGGTTGGCGGCGTCGATGATATGGCCAGTGGCGCGATAGTTCTCCACCAGGTAGTCAATGGAGGCCTGGTAATCTTCGCGAAAGCGCTCTATGTAGCGGTTGCTGGTATTGCGCCAGGCGTAGATGTTCTGGTCGTCATCCCCCACCGCCAGGATGCAGAGCCTATGCTCCGGGTGGGCATGGCGCCCCGCCAGGGCGCACACCAGGCGGTACTGCATTTCATCGATATCCTGGTATTCGTCCACCAGAATATAGCGGTAACCCCCCAGCAACTGGTCCCTCAGTCCATCCTCGCCAGTGGCGGTGGCCACCCCCTCCAGCAACTCCACAGCCGTGGCCAGGATACCCTGCAAACGCGCCTCATCGACGGTTTCGTTGCGCTGAAACCTGACTCCGGTCATGGCCATGGCCAGGCTGTGGTAGGTCAACACGGTGACGCCAAAGGCGTCCTCGCCAACCAGTTCCCGCAGCCGCTTGCGGATTTCATTGGCGGCATGGCGGTTGAAGGTCAGGGCGACAATCCCCCGGGGGGGCACCCGCTTTACCCGCAGCAAATAGGCAATGCGATGGACGATGACCCGGGTCTTGCCAGATCCCGGACCCGCCAGAATCAGCCGGTTGCGGTCGTCGTCAGCCACCACGGCGCTGCGCTGGCTGGGGCTCAATGGCCCGACAATGGCCTCCCAGGATTCTTCGCTGGTGGCCCGGTCCAGGACGTGCCTGTTGTCGGCGAAATAGCGGCGCAGAAAGTCCTCCTTGCTCTGGCTGAAGTAATCGATCACCAGGCGCAGGGCATCGGCCATTTCCCGGAGTGCAATCCGGGCATACTGGCGCATCACATGGACCTGAATGGTGCGCTCCCGGTAGTGCTCTTCCAGGCGGTTGAAATCGCTCTTGAGATAGCGTCCCCTCTTGTTGTCATTGACCTCGATGGTCATCGCGCGGCGCATTACCGTCATCCCCTGGTTGAGCACCACCACCCCCTGCTGATGGAGATAGAGCAGCACGTGCTCCACGGCGCGGCGGCGCTCCGCCGGGGGGATTCTGGCATTGAGCTCCAGGTCGCCGGCGATCAGCTGTTCAAGTTCGCCAAAACTGGTTTCAACCATGGCGTCACTGCTGCGCAGGTCGGACGGCAATTTGGCGATCAGAAACGGCACCATCACCCCCGCCAGGGCGCGGCGGCGCTCCCCCAGTTCGTCGATCTGGCGCCAGCGATAGCCGTTGAGCACCCTCAGCTTCAGATAGTCCTGCCCCAGGGTTCTGATGTCGAAGCTGCTGCGCTGTCGAGCGTCGTTTGCCTTGTCCCGGGACAGACCTTTCAGCAGGGTCAGCACCTGGACCGGCAGCAGATCATCCATCTCCAGGCGTTCCTTGAGGGCCGCCGTAAGGGTCCTCAAACACAGGTCCTGCCACTCGCCGTTGGCCCCGTCGGGGGCGGATTCAGCGAGCTGTTCGAACAGGCCCTTTTCGACTCGCGCTATTCTGCGCAAGATTTTGTCCGCCGAATTTGTCACCCCGTGGCGCAGGTAGAGGGTCAGCCGGGTATCGTTGACCAGCAGGCCAAGGGCCTCCATCTGGCGCAGGGCGCCGATCACTTCCTCCTGGGTCTGGCCGGTCAGCTGCATCAGCAGGTCGGTGCTCACCCGCTCATCGGGGCCGGCACTGCGCAGGTGGCTCAGGATGACCTCGAACTGGTGGCGCTTGCGCAGGGGCAGGGCGGCCCTGGCAAGGATGCCCGCGGCGCGCTCCTGGTCGGCACCCAGGCGCGCCGGAAAGATACGGGTGACATTGGCTTCCCGCTTCAGGTACTCGCCGCGCTCCAGCCAGGAAATCGCCGTGGTTACCTTGGTTTCGGCATCGCGCTCCCCGGCGTCGAAGCTGGTGTCGACGGTGTCGTCCTGAAGTATCTCGCCGGCGGTAATCACCAGGGGTTCGCCGCTGCGTCTCGCGCTCTCGAACCTCAGCTTGCGCAGAATTTGCTGGATGTCCCGCAGCGTCAGGCGGGAGCGCTCGCTGAGGCTGAACTGGGTCTCGATATCACTGGGGTCGTAGAGCAGCACACAGCGGGCTTGCCGCTGATCCCGCCCGGCGCGACCGGCTTCCTGCAGATAGTTTTCCAGGGAGCCGGGAATCTCGGCGTGCACCACCAGGCGGATATCGGCCTTGTCCACCCCCATGCCAAAGGCATTGGTGGCGACAATGATCCGCAGCTCTCCCGCCTTGAAGGCGTTCTGAATATCCTTTTTCCGGTTGGGCTCAAGGCCGGCGTGAAAATGCTCGCAGGCCCAGCCCTGGTGGGCGATAAACTGAGCCAGGTCTTCCGCCTTGCGCCGGCTGGCGACAAACACCACCGCGCCGCCATCGTTGTCCCCCAGGTGCTCCTGCACCAACTCCAGGACCCGGCCCCACTTTTCACCGCGGCTACAGGGCAACACATCGAAGGACAAATTGGTGCGCTCCGGGCTGCCGAGAAAGCTGCGAAACTCCACCCCCAAGTGCTCCCGGAAGTGACCGCGGATATCCTCTAGCACGTCCGGTTTGGCGGTGGCGGTAAAGCAGCCGATGGGGGCCAGTTCCCCAGCGCCGGTAAATTCCTTGATAAACCGCGCGGCATAGAGGTAATCCGGCCGGAAGTCGTTGCCCCACTTGGACAGGCAGTGGGCCTCGTCAAAGATCCAGGCCCCGATGCGGCGCTGGGCAACCGCCTTGCGGAAGCCCTGGTTGCGGAACTGCTCCGGAGACACCAGCAGAATGCCGATGTCACCCAGCTGCAACTTGTCGAGCACATCCGCCCGCTCCGGCAGTGACAGCAGGCCGTTCAGCGCCGCGGCACAATCGATATTGCGCTCCAGCAAGCCGTCCACCTGATCCTTCATCAGCGACTGGAGGGGGGAGATGATAACGGTGAGACTGCCGTTGCGGTGGTAGCGATTCAGTGCCGGGAGCTGATAGCACAGGGACTTGCCGCCGCCGGTGGGCAGCACCGCGAGGACGTTCTCGCCGCGCATGCCCGCCAGCACCGTGTCGTGTTGCAGGCTTGCGCCCGGCGCCTCGTGGCGAAAATCCGCAAAGCCGAAGTACCGCTGCAGCTCCCGGCGGGGGTCATGGGTGGTCTGGCAGTACTGGCAATCCCGCCGGTTGCAGGGAATGTCCCGCAGCTGCCGCACCAGCTCCTCGGTTTTGGGAAACTGGTGGTACACCCAGGGCGCCAGCACGGAGTTGCCCCCCGACACCCGCAGCCACGCCAGGGCATAGGCAATGGGCCAGTGCCACGCCGAAGAGTACAGATCCCCCGCCAGCAACTGGTCCAGGCGGGTGCGGCACACCTTGAGGTCCCGCGACAGGCCCGGGTCGGACTCCCGCAGCAGCCCCGGGATCAACGCTGCCACTTCCCCCAGTGGCAGTGGTGGCTGTCCCGTCAACGCGGCAAAAAATGCGCCGCTCCCGCTGTCGGGATCCGCTCCGCTCAAGCCCTGATAACACAGCAGCTCCTCCCGGCGCTGCTGGCCGAGGTGTCTGAAGGCCAGTTGCTGGTCACCGAACAACGCCCAGCTGGCGCGACAGTCCGCCAGGGGCGAGTTGAGACTGTCCCGCACCAACTTGTAGTCCTTGATCAGGCGGTGGTAGGGGTTTTGCGGAAAGGCCAGCGGCGACAGCAACAGGGTATCGATGACCGGCAGATGGAATAGCTTGAGGGCATCGCCGCACTGTTCGAGCACCGGCAGATCATGGGCCAGAATATTGTGGCCCAGCAGGCAGTCGGCACCATCGCTCAAAGTGTCGAGCTTCGCCAGGGCCCGCTCGAGGGGCAGTGACCTGTTGACCTGTAGCTCCAGCTGCTCCCCGGTATCAACCCGCAGCGCCCCCAGTTTGAAAATGCGTTCGGGGGGTTGTCCCCCTGGGGAGTGGCTGGTTTCCAGATCGACAACCAGCGCTGATGAGGGGTAGCCAGCCATGGGGTCAGGATGCACCGGGCCCGTCGCCCGGCGCGCCCGTGGCCGTTGGCGGTCGCTGTTGTGGCAGCTGGTCGCGCGCAGCCGGCGGTGGCTCGGGCCCGGTGGTGGAGGGGTTGCAACGGGCTTGCTCAGGGGGGTGGATAGGTCGCAACTCCAGGGTGGCCGGCGTCGGGCTTTTTGATGGCCAATCAGACGTATTTGTGCCAATCGCGATGGTAGCCATTCTTTTATTGCGCCTCTCTCAATTCATGGCGTCAGGGGTAGCACCAGGGTGAGGGGGTGGTCCCGGCAGGTGACGAAACCCCAGCGCCGATAGAATGCCACACTGCGGTCGTCAAGGGCATGGACCAGCATGCCGCAGGCGGCAATCTGGCGGGATGCCTCAATGGCGCGAATTGCGGCATCCTGTAGCAAGTCGGCGCCCAGCCCCCGGCCTTGACAGGCTTTGTCGACGGCCAGGCGGCCCATCAGAATGACGGGGATGGGGTCTGGCAGGCCCTTGCGGGCCCTGGCGCTGCCGCGCAGGTGGTGGCGGATCAACGCGCCGGAACTGAGGCAGTAGTAAGCCACCACCCGCTGGGCGGTATCGCTGATGACATAGGTGGTGGCTGTGCGCTGACGGGCGAGGGCCTGCTCCCGCAGCCAGCGATCCAGGGTCGGCTTGCCGCTGTCAAAGGCATCGAGAAGGTGGTCTGGTGTCAGCGCTTGTGGGGCTCTGATTGCCATTGGGGCCGCCGTGCCATCAGTTCTGCACTGAGAGGATTGTCACTCAGTCGCTGGTTCAAGACTTCCCGCACCTGATTGTAGCCCGCTTCCGTCAATTCAAAGACCCGTTGGTCGAGCAGCGCTTCCAGGGCCTTGTCCCGGGCGGCCTCGAGCATAAAGGCGGTACGGTCCTTGTGAACTGCTCGGGCACCGGCATCGATAAGCTCGCACAGTTCTTCCGTCACCCGCAGATTGATGCGGCGGGCGGCGGTTTCCTTGCCCGGGGCGCCACGGGCGGTTGAGGCCTTGGATTCGGTGGTGACCATGGGCCTCCCTCCTGATTCTGTGGTTACGATGTGTGTACAAAAATAGCATGTCCGCGGCAATTGCCAAGTCCTGTATGGTCCGCCAGCCTGGCAGGGCGGGCCGGGAGAAACCCGAAACCCCCATCGGCCCTGCCCTGGGCGGGGTGCTGAAATGGCGGTCTCCGACGGGCTGTCAAGGGCTGGCGGGAACCCGCCCCCGGTGCTACCCTCTCGCCCTTGCCCGACTGCCAATTGCCCAGAGACGCCATGCCCGGTACCCCCAGCTTTGTCCACCTCCGCGTTCACACCGAGTACTCCCTGGTGGACGGCATTGTCAGAATCAAGCCCCTGATCAAGGCCCTGGCGGCGGCGGGGATGCCCGCCGTGGCCGTTACCGACGCCTGCAACCTGTTTGCCCTGGTGAAATACTACAAGGCGGCCCTGGCGGCGGGGGTCAAGCCCATTTGCGGCAGCGACCTGCAGATGGTCAATCCGGTGGCCGACGGCCTGCCCTCGGGCATCACCCTGCTGGTGCAGAACGACACCGGCTACCACAACCTCACCTGCCTGATCTCCAGGGCCTACCAGGAGGGCCAGGTGCAGGGCAAGCCGATGGTCAGAAAGGCCTGGGTGGAAGAGCTCAGTGACGGCCTGATCGCCCTCTCCGGCGGAGCCCAGGGGGATATCGGCCGCGCCCTGCTGGGGGGCAAGCCGGAGCTGGCGGAGGCCCTGCTGGACCAGTGGATGGCGGCGTTTCCCGGCCGTTTCTACCTGGAGCTGAGTCGCACCGGCCGCGCCGGCGAGGAAGACTACCTCCACGCCGCCATGGCCCTGGCGGCGGCCCGCCAGTGCCCGGTGGTGGCCACCAACGAGGTCTGTTTTCTCAGCCAGGACCAGTTCGACGCCCACGAGGCCAGGGTCTGCATCAACGAGGGCCGCACCCTGGACGACCCCCGCCGCGAGCGCCGCTACAGCGACCAGCAGTATCTGCGCACCCCGGAGGAGATGGCCGAGCTGTTCGCCGACATTCCCGAGGCCCTGGCCAACACCGTGGAAATTGCCCGGCGCTGCAATCTCGAGCTCACCTTTGGCAAATACTATCTGCCGGAATACCCCATTCCCGAGGGCCATACCACGGATTCCTACTTCGACGAGGAGTCCTACGCCGGCCTCGCCAGGCGTCTCGAGGTGCTGTTGCCGGCGGATACCCCGGAGCGGGCGGAGAAGGTCAAGGTCTACGAGGACCGCCTGAAGTTCGAGCTGGACATCATCAAGCAGATGGGCTTCCCCGGCTACTTCCTGATCGTGATGGACTTTATCCGCTGGGCCAAGCGCAACCAGATTCCGGTGGGCCCGGGGCGGGGCTCCGGCGCCGGCTCCCTGGTGGCCTACGCCCTGGAGATCACCGACCTCGACCCCCTGGCCTACGACCTGCTGTTCGAGCGCTTTCTCAACCCGGAGCGGGTCTCCATGCCCGATTTCGATATCGACTTCTGCATGGACAACCGGGACCGGGTGATCGCCTATGTGGCCGACCGCTACGGCCGCGACGCGGTCTCCCAGATCATCACCTTTGGCACCATGGCCGCCAAGGCGGTGGTGCGGGACGTGGCCCGGGTTCAGGGCAAGTCCTACGGCCTGGCGGACAAGCTGTCGAAGATGATCCCCATGGACCTGGGCATGACCCTGGAAAAGGCCGTCGAGCAGGAGGAAACCCTCAGGGAGTTTCTCGCCGTCGACGAGGAGGCCCAGGAAATCTGGGAGATGGCCGTCCAGCTGGAGGGCCTCACCCGCAACGTGGGCAAGCACGCCGGCGGGGTGGTCATCGCCCCCACCAAGCTGACGGATTTTGCCCCCCTCTACTGCGACGAGACCGGCGCCGGCCTGGTCACCCAGTTCGACAAGGACGACGTGGAGCAGGTGGGCCTGGTGAAGTTCGACTTCCTCGGCCTGCGCACCCTCACCATCATCGACTGGGCGGTGCGCATGGTGAACCAGAAGCGCGCCGCCAGTGGCGAGCAGGCCCTGGATATCAATTTTATTCCTCTCGACGACGGCCCGGTCTACAACCTGATGCAGAAGGCGGAAACCACCGCGGTGTTTCAGCTGGAATCCCGAGGCATGAAGGAGCTGATGAAAAAGCTCCGCCCCGACTGCTTCGAGGATATCGTCGCCCTGGTGGCCCTGTTCCGCCCCGGCCCCCTGGAGTCGGGCATGGTGGATGATTTTATCAACCGCAAACACGGCCGCGCCGAGGTGGCCTATCCCCACCCCCAGTACCAGCACGCCTCCCTGAAGCCGGTGCTCGGCCCCACCTACGGCATCATCCTCTACCAGGAGCAGGTGATGCAGATCGCCCAGGTGCTGGGGGGCTTCACCCTGGGTGGCGCCGACCTGTTGCGCCGGGCCATGGGCAAGAAAAAGGCCGAGGAAATGGCCAAGCAGCGGGAGTTGTTTACCGCCGGCGCCGTCAGCAATGGTATCGACGAGAACCTGGCCAACAATATTTTCGACCTGATGGAAAAGTTTGCCGGCTATGGTTTCAACAAATCCCACTCCGCGGCCTATGCCCTGCTGGCCTATCAAACCGCCTGGCTGAAGCGGCACTACCCGGCGGAATTCATGGCGGCGGTGATGTCCGCGGATATGCAGAACACCGACAAGGTGGTGACCCTGGTGGACGAGTGCCGGGCGATGAAGCTGCGCATTACCCCGCCGGACGTCAACGGCGGCCAGTTCGGCTTTACCGTGTCCCCCACCGGGGACGTGGTCTACGGCCTCGGCGCCATCAAGGGGCTGGGGGAGGGGCCGGTGGAGAGCATTATCCTGGCCCGGGGCAGCAAGCCCTTTGTGGATCTTTTCGATTTCTGTTCCCGGGTGGATCTGCGCCGGGTCAACAAGCGCGCCCTGGAGGCCCTGATTCGCGCCGGCGCCCTCGACACCATCGGGCCCCAGGGGGATCCGGGGTTTGGCCGCGCGGTGATGCTGGCGGCCATGGAGGAGGCCATCAAACTGGCGGATCAGCAGAGCCGCAACGCCGCCAGCGGCATGGTCGACCTGTTTGGCGCCTCGGTGGCGGAGAGCGCGCCGGATATCGGCTACCAGGGCTACAGCCGGGTACGCCGTTTCAGCGTCAAGCAGCGCCTCCACGGAGAGCGGGAGACCCTGGGCCTGTACCTCACCGGCCACCCCCTGGACGAGTACGTCGACGAGCTGGCCAATGTGGTCAGCGACCGCATCAACTACCTCAAGCCCTCCCGGGAGCCCCAGCGGGTGGCGGGGCTGGTGGTGAGCATGCGGGCGATGAAAAACAAGAAGGGCGACACCAATATGTTCATGGTCCTCGACGACCGCTCCGGGCGGGTGGAGGTGGGCCTGTTTGGCGACACCTACCGGGAGTACCGGGACAAGATCGTCAAGGATGCGGTGCTGATTGTGGAAGGGGTGGTCAGCGAGGACGACTACTCCGGCGGCCTGCGGATGCGCGCCTCCGGGGTCAAGACCCTGCTCGAGGCCAGATCCCAGTATGTGAAGGGTATCCGGGTGGAGATGCACCGGGAAAAACTGCGCCGCGAGGCCATCGCCAATCTCTCCGAAATCCTTAAGCCCTACCGCGAGGGGGCCTGCCCGGTGGTGATCCGCTACACCGCCGCCGACGCCGCGGCCGATCTACAGCTGGCGGCGGAGTGGAATGTCACCCCCGACGACGACCTGCTCAACAAGCTCCGGGACGGCTTTGGCACAGCCTCGGTGCAGCTTCAGTTTCACTGAAACCGGCAATCGACCCATCTGTCACAAAAAGTAACAGTTTTTCTGGCATGCTTATTGTAGCTCCAAGATTAACGGCCGCAGGTGTAGAAGGGTAGCACCTATGGCCCGAGGGGTTACTGTTTTGCAGCACACAAGCGGCCGGGTCGGTCGGGAGTTCACCATGAAGACACTGTGCACCGCCATGCTGATTGCCGTCGCTGCGGCCTCCGCCCCAGCCCTGGCCGCCACCATCACCGAGGACCAGGTGCTCCACGCCACCTTCGCCGCCTTTCAGCAGCCCGGGGTGCTCAGCAAGGAGCATATCCACAACAGCCGCAAGCTGCTGGTGACCGCCGCCAGGCAGGGCAACGAGACGGCGCTGCTGGTGCTCAGCCGTCAGGACCAACCGGGCCGCTTTACCGTGGGCTCCGCGGCGGACAGCGCGGTGGAGGAGCGGGTCGCGCAGCGGCGCTGAGGGCCGATCCGGGGGGCGAGGTCGCGGCAGTGGGGGGTGGTTGCGGGCTGTCCCCACGGCGGTTGTCCATCAGGGCTATGGGGTAGTGGCCAAGTTGCGTATAATGGCCCACTACCACTGGCCGCCAACCCCAGAGACAAGGATTCCCGCCCAGAATGAATCTAAATTACCTCGACTTTGAGCAACCCATTGCCGAGCTGGAAGCGAAGATCGAAGAACTTCAGCTGGTCGGCAACGACAATGACCTGAATATCTCCGAGGAAATTGCCAAACTAAGGGACAAGTCGCGGCGCCTCACCGAGAGCCTGTACGCCAATCTCAGCGCCTGGGATGTGGTCAAGGTGGCCAGGCACCCCCACCGCCCCTACGCCATGGATTACATCGGGCGGGTTTTCGAGGAGTTCGACGAGCTCCACGGCGACCGCCACTTCGGCGACGACAAGGCCATCGTGGCCGGCATCGCCAGGCTCAACGGGCGCCCGGTGGCGGTGATCGGCGAGGAAAAGGGCCGCGGGGTTACCGAAAAGGTCCACCGCAACTTCGGCATGCCCAAGCCGGAGGGCTACCGCAAGGCCCTGCGCCTGATGGAGATGGCGGAGCGCTTCAAAATGCCCATCCTCACCCTTATCGATACCCCCGGAGCCTACCCTGGCATCGACTCCGAGGAGCGGGGCATCAGTGAATCCATCGCCCGCAACCTGGCGGTGATGTCCCGCCTGCGCACCCCCATCATCTGCACCGTGATCGGCGAGGGCAGCTCCGGTGGCGCCATCGCCATCGGTGTTGGCGACCGCCTCAACATGCTCCAGTACGCCACCTATTTCGTGATTTCCCCCGAGGGCTGCGCCAATATCATCTGGAAAACCGTGGACAAGGCGCCCCTCGCGGCGGAGGCCATGGGGGTCACCTCCAAGGTGCTCCAGGACCTGGGCATCGTCGACGAAACCATTCCCGAGCCCCTCGGCGGCGCCCACCGGGATCTCGAGGCCATGGCTGCAACCCTCAAAGACAGGCTCAGCGCCCAGCTCGACGACCTGGTTACCATCCCCATCGACCAGTTGCTGGAAACCCGTTTCAATCGCCTGATGTCCTACGGCAACTGAAGGCGGGGCCGCCGGGAGCCGGGATGTGGACACCTCCCCTCACCAGTTGCTGGCTCCCGCTCTCCCCAGGCTCGCGGCCGCCGAGCGGCTGATCGTCGCCTACAGCGGCGGCCTGGACTCCACGGTGCTGCTCCACGCCGTGGCGCGCATCTTCCCCCCCCAGCGGCTCGCCGCCGCCCATGTGGACCACGGTCTGTCCCCCCACAGCGGCCTGTGGCTCCAGCACTGTCGCCAGGTGTGCCAGGGGCTGGGCATTGCCTTCCACAGCTGCCGCTTGAACCTGGACCCCGGCGGTGCCGGCCTGGAGCAGGCCGCCCGCCGGGGGCGCTACCATTTCCTTGCCGGGCTGGTGGCGGCCAATGAGCTGGTGCTGATGGCCCATCACCTGGACGACCAGCTGGAAACCCTGCTCTTCCGCCTGTTGCGGGGTTCCGGCCCCAGGGGGCTGGCGGCGATGCCGGCCAGCCGCGGTCTCGGCGCCGGCGCACTGTTGCGGCCCCTGTTGGCGGTGCCCAGATCGACGCTCCGCCACTGCGCCCGCAGCTGGCAGCTGAACTGGATCGAGGACGAATCCAACGCCGCCGTGACCTTTGACCGCAATTACCTCCGCCACCAGGTGCTGCCCGCCATTGGCGGGCGCTGGCCCGACTACCGCCAGCGCCTGGCGCGGACCCTGGAACAGTGCCAGGGGGCGGACGAGATTCTCCGCGAGCGGGCCCAGCAGGACCTGGAACACCTCGGCGAGCGCCGGGAGCGCTTCGGCCACAGCCTGGCGCTGGCGGGGTTTGCCGCCCTGTCGCCCCCCCGCCAGCAAAATGTCCTCCGGGAGTGGGTGCGCAGCCGCGGCCTGGGGCCGCTGCCCCACAGGGTTCCCGACGCCGTCGCCAGGGAGCTGGTGGCCGCCCGGGAGGACGCCAGCCCCCTGGTGAGCTGGCCCGGAGGGGCGTTGCGCCGCCACCGGGGCCGGCTCTATGTGATGTCCCACTTGCCGCCGCTGTCCGCTGAGGCGGAATTTACCCTGTCCCCCGGTGTCGACATCTCCGTTGCCGACGGCGGTCGCCTGGAGTGGCAGGCCGCCACCGGTGGCGGCCTGATGGTCCCCGCCGCCGCCGAGGTGGCGGTTCGCTTTCGCCGCGGCGGCGAACGGTGCCGACCCCGGGGGCGGGGCGGTTCGGCGGCGCTGAAAAAGGTGCTTCAGGAACACGGCCTGGAGCCCTGGCTCCGGGACCGGGTGCCGCTGCTGTATGTCAACGGCCAGCTGGCCGCGGTGGGCGACCTGTTTGTCTGTGAGGGTTTCGCCGCCAGGCCGGGGGAGTCCGGCTGGCAGCTGTGCTGGCGCTATCCGTCGGCCCCGGGGTGACTTGCCGCAACCGGGAAAACGCCGCCAGACAGCCCGCGGCGGAGAGGCAGGTGGTCTCAAGTTTGGCCATTGGCCATGTTTTCAATTGAGCGCCCGGAGGCTTTCTGGTAGTCTGGCTTCCCATCTTGAGGAAGGTGGCGGCACTCTATTGTTCCCCCTGACAGCCCGCTTTTCCCACGATAGATTTTTCTCCTCACATATCTAGCAAGGGCCCAGATGACACGTTTTATTTTCGTTACCGGCGGTGTTGTTTCCTCATTGGGAAAGGGCATCGCCTCCGCCTCCCTTGGCGCTGTACTCGAGTCCCGCGGCCTCAGAGTCACCATCCTCAAGCTCGACCCCTACCTCAATGTCGACCCCGGGACCATGAGCCCCTTCCAGCACGGGGAAGTCTTTGTCACCGAGGACGGCGCCGAGACCGATCTCGACCTGGGTCACTACGAGCGCTTCCTGAGTTCAAAAATGACCAGGAACAACAACTTCACCAGTGGCCAGATCTACGAGACCGTGCTGCGCAGGGAGCGCCGGGGCGACTACCTGGGGGGCACGGTGCAGGTCATTCCCCACCTCACCGACGAAATCAAGCGCCGCATCCTCACCGGCGGCGAGGGCTATGATATCGCCCTGGTGGAAATCGGCGGCACTGTCGGGGATATCGAATCCCAGCCCTTCCTCGAAGCCATCCGCCAGCTGAAGATGGAGCTGGGCTCCAACCGGGCGCTGTTGATTCACCTCACCCTGGTGCCCTATATCGCCACCGCCGGGGAAACCAAGACCAAGCCCACCCAGCACTCGGTGAAGGAGCTGCGCTCCATCGGCCTCCAGCCGGACGTGCTGCTGTGCCGTTCCGAGGTGGAGATCGACCGCAGCCAGTTGAAAAAAATCTCCCTGTTCACCAACGTGGAAGAGCGGGCGGTGGTGCCCCTGGTGGATGTGGACACCATCTACCGCATCCCCATGTACCTGCACAAATGGGGGCTGGACCAGTTTGTGGTGGAGCGCTTTCAGCTGGAGTGCGGCCCCAGCAACCTCGCCGAGTGGGAGCGGGTGGCCTTCAACCAGCTCAACCCGGAGCGGGAAGTCACCATCGCCATGGTGGGCAAGTACATGGAGCTGCTGGACGCCTACAAATCCCTCAACGAAGCCCTCAGTCACGCCGGCATCCAATCCAGAACCAAGGTCAACGTCAACTACCTCGACTCCGAGGACCTGATGGACGACATCGGCCTGCTCAACGGCTGCCACGCCATCCTGGTACCCGGCGGTTTTGGCGAGCGGGGGGTGGAGGGCAAGATTCGCGCGGTGCAGTTTGCCCGAGAAAACGGCATTCCCTACCTGGGAATCTGTCTCGGGATGCAGGTGGCGGTGATCGAGTTTGCCCGCAATGTGGTGGGCCTCGCCGGCGCCAACAGCACCGAATTCGACCGCCTGGCGCCCCACCCGGTGATCGGCCTGATCACCGAGTGGATCGACGAGGACGGGCGCACCGAAATCCGCTCCGAAGCCTCCGACCTGGGGGGCACCATGCGCCTCGGTGCCCAGGCGGCCATCCTCGAGCCCGGTTCCCGGGCGCGGGAGATCTACGGCGCCGACACCATCACCGAGCGTCACCGCCATCGCTACGAGGTCAACGCCCACTATATTCCCCAGCTCCAAGAGCACGGCCTCAAGATCGGCGGCTGGTCGGCGGCCAACCACCTGGTGGAGACTATAGAGCTCCCCGGCCACCCCTGGTTTTTTGCCTGCCAGTTTCACCCGGAGTTCACCTCCACCCCCAGGTCCGGCCACCCCTTGTTCACCGGTTTCGTCGACGCCGCCCTGGCCTTTGCCGCCCGGCACCCCGCGGGGGTTGCCCTGTGAGCGGGCCGGGCCGGGAGGTCGCCCTGGGGGCAATTCGCTTTGCCAACCACAGACCCTTTGTGCTGATTGGCGGCATGAACGTGCTGGAATCCCGCAGCCTGGCCCTGGAAATTGCCGGGGAGTACGCCAGGGTCACCGCCGAGCTGGGCATTCCCTATGTGTTCAAGGCCTCCTTCGACAAGGCCAACCGCTCCTCCATGCATTCCTATCGCGGCCCGGGGCTGGAGGAGGGGTTGCGCATCCTCGACGAGGTGCGCACCACCTTCAAGGTGCCGGTGATCACCGATATTCACGAAATCTGGCAGGCCAAGCCGGTGGCGGAGGTGTGCGACATAATCCAGCTGCCAGCCTTTCTCGCCCGCCAGACCGACCTGGTGGCGGCCATGGCCGCCACCGACGCCGTTATCCATATCAAGAAGCCCCAGTTTATGAGTCCCTCCCAGGTGGCCCACCTGGTGGAAAAATTCCGCGAGTGCGGCAACGACAAGCTGCTGCTCTGTGAGCGCGGGGTCAACTTCGGCTACGACAACCTGGTGGTGGACATGCTGGGGTTTGCGGTGATGAAGCAGGCCAGCGGCGGGGTGCCCCTGACCTTCGACGTGACCCACGCCCTGCAGTGTCGGGACCCCATGGGGGCCGCCTCCGGCGGCCGCCGCGGCCAGGTCACCGAGCTGGCCCGGGCGGGCATGGCGGTGGGCCTGGCGGGGCTCTTCCTCGAGGCCCACCCCAACCCGGCCAAGGCCCTGTGCGATGGCCCCAGCGCCCTCCCGCTGGACAAACTGAAGCCCTTTTTGCAGCAAGTGAAAGCGGTCGACGACCTGGTGAAATCACTTCCCGAGCTGGATACCCGCTAACCTCCCCCCACCCTTCAGTAGCTGCCTGGGTGGCGCTGCCGAGGCGGCGCCGGGGTGCACATATTGAACAACTGGAGAACTGACCAATGAGCAAGATTGCAGACATTCGCGCCTACGAGGTGCTGGACTCCCGGGGCAACCCCACGGTCAACGCCGACGTCATACTCGACAGCGGTGAAGTGGGCAGCGCCTGTGCCCCCTCCGGGGCGTCCACCGGCTCCCGGGAAGCGCTGGAGCTGCGGGACGGCGACAAGTCCCGCTACCTGGGCAAGGGGGTGCGCAAGGCGGTGGGCAATATCAACACCCGCATTCGCGAGCTGCTGCTGGGCAAGGACGCGGCCGATCAGCGGGAGCTGGACCGCCTGATGATCGAAGCCGACGGCACCGACAACAAGTCGGTGCTGGGGGCCAACGCCATTCTCGCGGTGTCCCTGGCCGCCGCCAAGGCCGCGGCCCAGGCCAAGAAAGTCCCCCTCTACGCCCACATCGCCGACATCAACGGCACCCCCGGCCAGTACAGCATGCCGGTGCCGATGATGAATATCCTCAACGGCGGCGAACACGCCGACAACAATGTGGACATTCAGGAATTCATGGTCCAGCCGGTGGCGGTCACCTCCTTTGCCGAGGCCCTGCGGGTGGGGGCCGAGATTTTCCACGCCCTGAAGAAAGTGCTCCGCGACCGCGGCCTCAGCACCTCGGTGGGGGACGAGGGCGGTTTTGCCCCCAATTTGTCCTCCAATGCCGAGGCCCTGGCGGTGATCAAGGAGGCGGTGGAAGCCGCCGGCTATGTGCTGGGCAAGGATGTCACCCTGGCCCTGGACTGCGCCGCCTCCGAGTTCTACCGGGACGGCAAGTACAACCTGTCCGGCGAGGGCAAGGTCTACAGCTCCGAGGGCTTTACCGATTTTCTCGCCAGCCTGTGCGACCAGTACCCCATTATCTCCATCGAGGACGGCCTGGACGAATCCGACTGGGGGGGCTGGAAGTACCAGACCGACCAATTGGGCAAGCGCATCCAGCTGGTGGGGGACGACCTCTTTGTCACCAATACCAAAATCCTCCAGGAGGGGATCGACAAGGGCATTGCCAACGCCATCCTCATCAAGTTCAACCAGATCGGCTCCCTGTCGGAGACCCTGGACGCCATCAAGATGGCCAAGGATGCGGGTTACACCGTGGTGATCTCCCACCGCTCCGGCGAGACCGAGGACACCACCATCGCCGACCTGGCGGTGGCCACCGCCGCCGGCCAGATCAAGACCGGCTCCCTGTGCCGCTCCGACCGCGTAGCCAAGTACAACCGGCTGCTGCGCATCGAGGCGGAACTGGACGGCACCGCCCCCTACCGGGGGCTGGCGGAGTTCAAGCGTTAACCCTGCCTTCCGGGTACCACAAGGGGTGGCGAGCCACCCCTTTTCTTTTGGTGCCGGTTGCGGCTTATACTGTGCTGCAAAATCAGAACTAGACCTATGCGCTGGCTGCTATTTGCCCTGATCTTTATGTTGCTCGTATTCCAATACCGCTTGTGGTTTGGCGAGGGCAGCTTTGCCCAGCAGGTGGAGCTGACCCGCAAGGTGGCCCAGCAGCAGGGGCGCAACGAGCGCCTCGCGGAGCGCAACCGCATTCTCGCCGAAGAGGTGGAGGGCCTGCGCACCGACCCCGGCGCCATTGAGGAGCGGGCGCGCACCGACCTGGGGATGATCCGCAGCGACGAAACCTTTTTTCTGGTGCTGGACAAGCGCCGCCCCCTGAAGGCGCCGGCGCCAGAGCCCCTGGAACCCCTTCGAGAGGGTGAGGAAGAAGCCAGGGAAGTGATTCCCGAGGGGCTGTTCGAGCAATGAAAATCTGGTTCGTGGTCCCCGCCGCCGGCAGCGGGCGACGCCTGGGTGGCGACATCCCCAAACAGTATCTCGCCCTGGCGGGCAAGCGGGTGGTGGAGCACACCCTGGAGCGCCTGCTGACCCTGGCGCCGGCGGGTGCCGTGGTGGCGGTGAGCGCCGGCGACACCCTCTGGCCAACCCTGGCCATCAGCCGCCACCCCCTGGTGCGAACCGCCGCGGGCGGTGCCGAGCGCGCGGATTCCGTGGCCAATGCCCTGGCCCTGTTGGCGGGGGAGGCCGCCGGGGATGACTGGGTGCTGGTCCACGATGTGGCCCGGCCCTGTGTTCGGGTGGCGGATATTGAGCTGCTGATCCAGCGCCTGGAAAACTCCCCGGTGGGGGGCATCCTGGCGGCGCCGGTGAGCGATACCCTGAAGCGGGTGTCGGCCACCAGGGCCATCGAAGGCACCGAGGACAGATCCCGGCTGTGGGCAGCCATGACCCCCCAGATGTTCAGGTACGGCCTGCTCACCCGGGCCCTGGCGGCGGCCCTGGACCAGGGGTCAAAGCCCACCGACGAAGCCATGGCGGTGGAGTTGCTGGGCTATAGCCCCCTGGTGGTGGAAGGCCACCGGGACAATATCAAGATCACCCGCCGCGAGGACCTGGCCATCGCCGAAACCATACTCCACTGGCAGCAGCGCCAGCGAACAACCTCGGGGGTGGCGGAATGAGCCTGCGCATCGGTCACGGTTACGACGTCCACGCCTTTGGCCCGGGGGATGCCATTGTCATTGGCGGCGCCACCCTGGCCCATCGCCGGGGGCTGGTGGCCCACTCCGACGGCGATGTCTTGATCCACGCCCTCTGTGATGCCCTGCTGGGGGCTGCCGGGCTGGGGGATATCGGCCGCCACTTCCCCGATAGCGACCCCCGGTTTCGGGGTATCGACAGCCGCGAGCTGTTGCGCCGGGTGGTGGCCTTGCTGGCCGCCGGGGGTTGGCAACTGGGCAACGCCGATATGACCATCGTCGCCCAGGCACCGAAGATGGCCCCTCATATTCCCGCCATGGTGGCCAACCTGGCGGCGGACACCGGGGTCGCGGCGGGGCAGATCAATATCAAGGCCACCACCACCGAGGGCCTGGGTTTCACCGGCAGAGAAGAGGGGATTGCCTGTTACGCGGTGGTGTTACTTGTAGCGATAAGCGGCTCGTAAGGATTTCTGATTATTTGTCATTGCGCGTCGCGCAGCGACGCGGCAATCCCCTGCCACCAGATTGCTTCGCTTCACCCCTCGCTGCACTCGGGGTTTGCTCGCAATGACAAATAATCAGAGATTCTGTAACCCGTCTCCCGCAACGCAGCCACTCAAAACCGCGAATAGCCGCCGTCGATCAAGATCGCATCCCCGGTGTGGAATTTGCTCGCCTCACTGGCCAGGTACACCGCGATACCGCCGAAGTCATCGGGCTGGCCCCAGCGGCGCTGGGGAACCCGGGAGATCACATTGGCGTTGAACTTGTCGTTGTCCTGGAGCACTCCGGTGAGGTCGGACGCCGTCCAGCCCGCCAGCAGGGCGTTGGCGCGGATGCCGTGGCGGGCGAATTCCACGGCGATGCCGTTGGTCACCCCCACCACCGCCATCTTGGTGGCGGTGTAGTGCTGGTTGCCGGCGGCGCCAAAATTATAATTCATGCTCGAGGTGGCCACGATGGAGCCGCCGGGGTCGCCGTCCTTGGCCCGCGCCACCATATGGCGACAGGCCTCCCGCATGGTCCACACCGCGCCGTCCAGGTTGACCGCCATCACCCGGCGGTAGGCGTCCCCCTCCAGGTCGAGGAAGGAACGCACCGGCAGCGACAGTCCGGCGTTGGCAAAACAGGCGTCCAGGCGGCCCAGGGTGGCGATGGTGTCGGCCATGGCGGCCACCACCTCGGCCTCGTTGGCGACATCCACCAGGCGGGCTTCCACCCGGGTGCCGTGGGTCCTGAGGGCCTCCAGGGCGCGCTCGTTCTTGGCGGGGTTGGTGCCCCAGATCATCACATCGGCCCCCGCCTGGGCCAGGCCCTCGGCCATGCCGATGCCGATGCCGCTGTTGCCCCCGGTGACCAGGGCAACCTTGCCCTGGAGATCAAACGCTTGGTACATAGGAGTATCCCAAAATTGCTGCGGTGAATTGAGTCCTGGACTCAGGCGCTGGCGGCCTGGGTCGGTGTGCAGGCGAGCATCTCCTTGATCAGGGCCACCCGCTCGTCGGCGTGGCGATCGCGATGCTCGAGAGCCTCCACCATCTCCAGGCGGGTGCGCAGGCCGATACCGTTGGCGATCTGCACCGCCAGCCCGGGCCGCGCATTGAGCTCGAGGATCATCGGTCCCCGGTGCTCGTCGATCACGAAATCACAGCCGATGTAGCCCAGCCCGGTCATGTCGTAGCAGCGGGCCGACAACTGGAGAATTTCGTCCCAGTCGGGGATCTGGAGGTCGGAAAAGTCCTTCTCGGTATCCGGGTGGCGGTCCACCAGGTAGTCCTTCTGCACGGCGCGGATGGCCCTGCCGCTGCAGATATCCAGGCCCACGCCGACCGCCCCCTGGTGGAGGTTGGCCTTGCCGTCCGACAACCGGGTGGGGCAGCGCATCATCGCCATCACCGGAAAGCCGCGGAACACGATCACGCGGATATCCGGCAGGCCCTCGAAGCTGTAGTTGAGGAGATAGGGCAGGCCCCGGATCAGGGACTCGATCACCGCCGTGTCCGGGCGCCCGCCAAGGCTGTAGACGCCACTGAGGATATTGGAGATATCGTGGCGGATATCCGCCAGGCTGAGGGGCTTGCCGCTGGGTTTCAGGTAGTTGTCCCCATCGCGGCCGGAAATGATGATGATGCCCTTGCCGCCGCTGCCCCGCAGGGGTTTCACGGCAAAGCCGTCGAGGGGGGAGAGCAGGTCGCCGAGGTTGACCAGGTCGCCGGTGTAGCGCACCACGCCAAACAGGTCGGGCACCCGGATGCCGAATTTTTTCGCCGCCTCCTTGGTCTGCAGCTTGTCGTCCACCAGGGGGAACAGATGGCGGGGATTGTAGCGGGCGATGTAGGCCACGTTCCTGGCATTCATGCCCAGGACACCCTTTTTTTTCAGTTTGGCGATGGTGTCGAAGAACATCATTTATCAATCAGGAAGCGGAAGCGTTTCAGTTCGGACAGCCGGTAGCCGGTGTACTGGCCCAGCACCAGAATAATGCCCAGTTCAATCAGCAGGATTTCCGGGAAGTTGTAGGTGAGGTGCTCGACGTACCTGTTGGTCATCACCAGGTAGGCCACGATGGCCACGATCAGACTGCCGCCCCCCTGGCGCACCACCTCCTTGGGCCCGTCCTCCTCCCACACGATGGACATCCGCTCGATGGTCCAGGCGATGATGATCATGGGGAAGAAGGTCACCGTCATCAGTTGGTCGAGGCCCATCTTGTAGCTGAAGATGCTGAACCCCGCCATCAGGATCACCACCGCGATCACCACCGCCGCCAGTCGCGCCACCATCAGCAGGTCCAGCTTGCTCAGGTAGGAGCGGATCCACAGCCCGGCGGCCACCAGAGTGACCAGGATGATGATCCCCGGCAGCAGCTGGGTCTGGATAAAGGCCAGGGCGATCAGCACTGGCATAAAGGTGCCCGAGGTCTTGAGGCCCACCAGGATGCGGAATATCACCACCACCAGGGCGCCGATGGGCACCAGCAGCAGCAGCTTGAAAATGGTTTGTTTGTCGATGGGCAGGCTGTAGATATTGAAGTCCACCAGGGCGGCATTGCCGGAGGTGGCTTCCTGAAGGGCCACCGCCTTGGCGGAAATGTCGTTGGCCAGCACCGAGAAGCGCACCCGGGAATTGTAGCCCCCCACCACATCCAGCATGGAGCGGCCGCCCCGCTGCCACATAAAGAAGTTTTCCGGCACCCCCTGGCTGGCGCTGCGGGGGTCGAACACCAGCCACTGGCTGCCGTCGTGGATCTCCACCAGCTCGTCGGCCTTCTGGTTGTAGAGGCGGTTCTCCAGGTAGATGCCGCGCACCATGCGCGCGGTTATGCCGGCCTCGGCCAGCAGCTTGAGGGCCAGTTGGGCGGTGCTCTGGCCGCCGCTGGTCTGCTGCAGCAGGAGGGCGTCCTGGGAGGCGGACTGGCCGCTCATCATTTTCAGCAACTGCAGGGTAAAGCTGCCGGGATCGGCGGACAGCTCCCTGGCGCTGCGGATCAGGCTCTCGGCGGCCACCTTCTCCACCTGGGTCCACACCGGCTGGACGATCTCCTCGTCGAGGGGGGAGTCCGCGGGGAGCACCTTTTCCAGCTTTTCAGTGACTTCCAGCTTGTAATACAGGGTCTGGGGGCCACGCACCGTGTTGCGGGTCCAGGACGCGCGGCGGTGGTCGCCGTCCTGCATATTGAAACCATAGCCCGCAGAGGCGAACACCTCGTCGAGAATGCTGAACTGCTGCTGGGTCTCCGGCAGGGCCAGGTTGACGGTGACCGGGTCGCCGATGGCGTCGAAGTTGATCTTGGCCTCGACGCTCCACACCTTGCGCTCGGTGTTGGGCAGCAGGGGAAAGTGGAGCACCGAGGCCTTGTAAATGGTCAGACACAGACCGGTAAACGCAAACAGGATAGCGAAAAGATAAACCTGCCCCTTGGGTGACATATTTTGACCTGTGACTGTATTGAATGGTTATTTTGCGATCAGTTCCTGGCCCACATCGACAATGGCGGTGTTGCGCAGAAAATTCCTGCCAATCAGCACCGGGTACTCCATGTCGGAGCGGTCATTCAGGGAGAACTCCACCTGCTGGCTGATGGAGCCAATGGTCATCGCCATGCTTACCACCAGGCGCCGTGAGTACTCGTCCAGGTCCACCTGGCGCACCCGCACCCGGCGCACCACCTCCCGCTCCACGGTGATGGGCTCGCCGCCGGGGTTGTCCATGTCGAAGCGCACCCAGTTCTGGCCGTCGCGCTCGAAGCGCACAATATTGGTGGCGTGAACCGAGGTGCCGGTGGCGCCGGTATCGATTCGGGCCTTGTAGGAAACCCCGGGGGGGTCGAGGGTGACCAGCTCGACCTCACCCAGCAGGATTTTGCCGTCCAGCCGGCTTTCCGGGCATTTGGGGCAGGGTTTCTGCTTGGGGGGCGGCGGGCAGGCGGGGATTGCCACGGGTTCGGGTTCCGGGCACTGCAGAATAACCGGGGGTTCAGGTTCGGGAGCGACCACCACGGGTTCCGGTTGCGGCTCCACCGCCTGGGGGGCGCTGGCGGCGGCGTCCACCTGGGGCTGGGAGGGGGGTGATTGGCAGGCGGCGAGCAACAGCAGAGCTGCCGTCAAGGTGCCTGCCCTGAGCAAAGTGATGAAGTGGTTGCGGTCGTCCGCTGCGTTGCTCATGGTTGCCTGATTTGTCCCCCGACGATGTATTCCCGTTATTTTCCCGGATAATGATAATGTGTAGGCAATGACATTGAAAGGAAGTCTTTGTGTTCTTCGCTACCCCCAACCCCCACGAGAGCCCAGCAGTGACAGAATCCGCTCCAGACACAGGCCCACAGAACCCCGAATTTTCCCTGACTTTTCCCTACAGCCTGGGCTGCCCGCCGGTCGGCGCCGGATTTCGCAGCCAGCTGGAGGACTTCCAGGTGGTGGAGGACCTGGGCTTTGCCCCCGCCGGCAGCGGCGAGCACCTGCTGCTGCAGATCCGCAAGCGCAATGAGAACACCCGCTGGGTCGCCCGCCTGCTGGGGGAACACTACGGCATCCCGGAACTCGGCGTCGGCTACTGCGGCCTCAAGGACCGGCGGGCAGTGACCACCCAGTGGTTCAGCGTTCAGCTGCCCGGCGCCGACACCCCGGCGCCCCCCAGCCTGCCCGGCTGCGAGCTCCTCGCCAGCGCTCGCCACCCCAAAAAGCTCCGGCCCGGCATGCACCGCGGCAACGACTTTGCCATTGTGCTGCGGGTCGACCCGGAAGGGGTCGCCGAGGTTCAACAGCGCCTCGAAGCCGTTGCCCGCCATGGGGTGCCCAACTATTTCGGCGAGCAGCGCTTTGGCCGGGACGGCAACAATTTGCGCGAAGTGGCGCGCATCGTCGGCTCCCGGCAGCCCAGGTTCAAGGGCCAGCGGGGCGGCCTCTACCTGTCCGCCGCCCGGGCCTGGCTGTTCAACCTGGTGCTGGGGGAGCGGGTTCGCCAGCAGCTCTGGACGGAGGTGGCGGATGGCCCCCTGTGGGGCCGGGGAAGATCCGCCGCCAGCGAGACCCTGGCGCGGGACGAGGCCGAGATCCTCGCCCCCTGGGCACCCTGGTGCCTGGCCCTGGAGCACAGCGGTCTCAAGCAGGAGCGCCGCCCCCTGGTGCTGGCGCCGCAAAATTTTGTCTGGCACTGGCAGGGCTCCGATCTGCACCTGGCCTTCAGCCTGCCGCCGGGCACCTTTGCCACCTCGCTGCTGCGGGAGCTGGCGCAATTGCAGGCCCCGCCAATTCCCCATCAGCCAGCCCTCTGACATGGCCGCCAAGCCGTGTCGCGCCGGGCCCCGCGTCCCCGCCCATCAAGCCCCATGTGGTATAGTTGCCGTCGACAAAAAATCAGGAGGGGAATGCTGGTGAATCCCGTTGATCTCAGCGGTAGTGGAATGACATCTCAACGGGCGCGGGAGCGATTGCTTCAAAGCCTCCAGGATCAGGGAATCGACAACCAGGCCGTTCTGGACGCCATGCGCAAGGTGCCCCGGCATATTTTTCTCGACGAGGCCCTGGCCCACCGGGCCTATGAGAATACCGCGCTGCCCATCGGCCATTCCCAGACCATTTCCCAACCCTATATCGTGGCCCTGATGACCCAGCTGGTGCTGGCCTGGGGGCCGCGCCACAAGGTGCTGGAAGTCGGCACCGGCTCCGGCTACCAGGCCGCGGTGCTGGCCCATCTGGTGACCAAGGTGTACACCGTAGAGCGCATCAAACCCCTGCTGGTAAAGGCGCGGGAGCGCTTTCGCCAGCTCGGCTTGCGCAATATCATCAGCGGTCACTCCGACGGCGGCGAAGGCTGGGCGCAGTACGCGCCCTACGACGCCATCATCGGCACCGCCGCCCCCCAGCAGGTGCCGGAGCAGCTGCTCCACCAGCTGGCCGCCAACGGCATCCTGGTGATTCCCGTGGGTGCCGAGGGCGCCCAGGAATTGCGGGTGATCCAGCGCATGGGGGACACCAACAATTTTGAGGAAGAAGTGATCACCAAAGTCAGATTCGTACCCCTGGTGAGCGGTGTCCTGAGATGACCGACGGGGCGGCGGCGAAGCGCAACCTGCCCCTGCTGTTTGCCAAGGGCATGGCGATGGGCGCCGCGGATGTGGTGCCCGGCGTATCCGGGGGCACCATCGCCTTTATCAGCGGGATCTACGACGAGTTGCTGGACGCCATCAAGGGCATCAATCTCACCGCCCTGCGGGTGCTGTTCAGTGCCGGGCCGGCCCGCTTCTGGCGGCAGATCAACGGCACCTTTCTGCTGGTGCTGGGGGCGGGAATCCTGGCCAGTGTGCTGTCCCTCGCCAAGCTGGTTAGCCACCTGCTGGCCACCCAGCCGCTGCTGATCTGGTCGTTCTTTTTCGGCCTGGTGCTGGCCTCGGTGATCTACATGGTCCGCGACCAGCGCCACTGGCGCACCCCCCAGCTCCTCGCCCTGGCCCTGGGGGCGGCGGTGGCGCTGGCTATCGCCTTTGCCCCGCCGCTGGCAGTTGCCGCCACTCCGGTGGCGGTTTTTGGCGCGGGAATGCTGGCCATCTGCGCGATGATCCTGCCCGGCATCTCCGGCAGCTTTATTCTGTTGTTGATCGGCATGTACCCGGTGATCATCAATGCCGTCAGCGAACTCGACCTTGCCGTGCTGGCCCTGTTTGGTGCCGGCGCGGCGGTTGGCCTGGCGGCCTTCTCCCGGGTGCTGTCCTGGCTGTTGCACCGTTTTCGCGCCACCACCCTGGCACTGCTGATCGGCTTTTTGCTCGGCTCCCTGCCGGTGGTCTGGCCGTGGCAGACGGCGGCTCTGGCGGCGGGGCCACAGCCTGGGGTCAGGCAGCTGATGCTCCCCGGCCAGTACCAGGAGTTGCTGGGCAACCCCCAGTTGCTCCCCTCCCTGGCACTGATGGCCGTGGGTTTGGCGGTGGTGCTGGGTCTGGAATACGGCGGCAGTTTTCTCGCCAGGAAGCGACGCTAGGTGGCTGTGGTGGCAAGGGCGGGACGGGTATTGGGGGGCTTGCTGCTGGCGGCGGCGCTGGCGGCCTGCCAGGCCCCGACCCGGGCGCCCGTCAGCGAGCTGGGTCAGCCCCCCAGCAACAAGATTCTCACCCACATCGTCTCCCGGGGGGAAACCCTGTACGCCATCGCCTGGCGCTACGAGCTGGATTTTCAGCAGCTCGCCGCGGCCAATGGCATCGCCTCTCCCTATCCCCTGCAGCCCGGCCAGCGCCTGACCCTGGATGTCACCAGGCCGTCGCCGGCGGGGACTACTGTGGCATCCGCCCCCGGGGGTTACGGAGCGTCGGCGCCGCCCCCCGGCCGGGTGCGCACGGCGCCGGTGGACTCCGCCCCCGGCATCGTGGTGTCCCCTTCCCCCGACACCTCCTGGCAGGGGTCGACGGCGCCCCCGGCCCCCGCTCCCCAGGCCCCCGCTCCCCAGGCCGCCATCCCCGAGCCCCCGCCAGCCCTTCCCGCCCCCGGGCCACAGCAGCCGGCGCCGCCCGCCGCCGGCGCCACGGCCCCCGAGCCACCCCTGCCCGCCGGGAACTGGTCCTGGCAGTGGCCGGCCCGCGGCCAGGTCAGCCGGGAGTACGATGCCGACAACGTCTTCAAGGGCATCAGCATCGCCACCCCGGCGGGCACCCAGGTGGCCGCCGCGGCCCCCGGCACCGTGGTCTACTCCGGCGAGGGGCTGCGGGGCTACGGCAAGCTGATT
>Ga0079224_100000832_pt1 | contig 33081 bp, 27 predicted proteins | sample Stecom2015_FD_80414 | JGI IMG/M metagenome (GOLD analysis project Ga0079224, IMG submission 80414) | Agricultural soil microbial communities from Utah to study Nitrogen management - Steer compost 2015 | ecosystem: Environmental > Terrestrial > Soil > Agricultural land | place: USA: Utah... | reverse complement strand
CGGCGACGTCGACGAGCGCCGGCAGCGGGCCCAGGTCGCCGTCCATGCTGAACACGCCGTCGGTGATCAGCAGCTTCTTCTGCGAGGCCGGGAGATCCTTGAGGATGCCACGCGCGGCATCCGCATCGCCGTGAGGAAACACCTTGATGGTCGCGCGGCTGAGCCGCGCGCCGTCGATGATGCTCGCGTGGTTGAGTTCGTCCGAGATGATGACGTCGTCGCGGCCCAGGATGGACGAGACCGTGCCGGCGTTGGCCGTGAACCCGCTCTGGAAGACCACGACCGCCTCGGTCTTCTTGAATGCCGCCAGCCGCTCCTCGAGCTGCATGTGCAGGTCCATCGTGCCCGCGATCGTGCGAACCGAGCCGGTGCCCGCACCGTAGCGTTCGACGGCCTCAATCGCCTTCGCGCGCAGGTGCGGGTGTGTCGTCAGGCCGAGATAGTTGTTGGAGGAAAGATTGACGACCGACCGCCCATCGACGCGCGTCTTCGCCTGCTGGCCATCTTCGAGGATGCGAAGGCGGCGATAGAGATTCTGCTGCTTGAGGGACGCGAGTTCGTCATTGAGAAAGGAGAGAGGGTCCTGGCGCATTCCAGCAGTATAAGAGACTATGGCTGGCGAACCGTGAAGCTGCTGCGGAACTCGCAGGACGCAATCGACACGCCGGGCGCCTATGGCATGGCCGCGGCTCGCGACCGCCCTGTCGTCATCCGCGCAGACCGCGTCCGCCTGGACCTGCAGGGCCATGCGCTCTGCGGCGCCGAGGGTCCAGGTTCTCGAACGGCCGGCATCTACATCGCACACGGCTGCCGTGACGTGCGCATCGAGAACGGCACGATCTCGGGCTTCATGTATGGCGTGCTCGCCGATGATGGCCTCAGCGGCGAGCGTTCGTCGCGCGTAGCCCTGCGCCGCCTGGCGCTTTCCGGCAACACGTTCCGCGGTGCCTTGCTCTTTGCTTCGCACTCCACCGTAGAAGACTGCATCGTCAGCGACACGGGTGGGACGACCGTCCATGAGGATGCGTACGTGTTCGGTATCGAGGTGCGTGGTGATCACGCGCGGGTGTGCCGCAACGTCATTCACGACTTCTACAGTCCGGGACTTGGCGAAAGTGTCGGCATCAGTCTGAGCGACGAAGGGGACGCCGCGTCCAGCGTCGAGTCCAATGTCGTCGTGAACACACGTTTGCCGGAGGCGGGACGCGCGTTCGGCGCCTGGGTGCGCAACCGCGCGATGGTGCGGCGCAACGTCTTCATCAATCTCACGTACGCCATCGCGCCACCCGAGTACCGCGACAGTAAGAACACCGTCGACAACATCGTCATCGGCGAGCAATGTGCCGATGGCCTGTTTGCGTCGTCCGGGAAGGGAAGCGGAACGCTGGTGGTTGATCTGCCGCAGCCCGAGTGCCTGGACTCGTTGCCGAAGGCATTCGCGCACGTCGACGAGAACGATGCCGCATCTCTGGTGCGTCTTGCGAGTCTGCTGCAGTGGACCGGCCGCCACGACGAGGCCGTTCGCTACTATCGCCTCGCTGCCGCACTCGGCAGCGCGGAGGCACAACGACACATTCCCCGAGATCCCGCGGATTGAGCAGAGATCAGAAGAGCACGATGGTCCAGGGGACGAGCGCGGCGGCGATGTAGACGAGTGTAAGGATGGCGAGCAGGCGGTCGACCGCGAGGATGTAAAGGGCGACGCCGCAGCCCGCGGCGACGACTTTGGCGCCGGCCAGTGCGATCAGTTCGCCGTACGAGTTCATCAGCCACGCGAGCAGCGGATTACCTTCGGCTCCGACGCCGAGCGCTGACACGCCGGCGTACGTCAGGATGCCGTCGAGCACCTGCGTCAGCAGGAACGCCGCGAAGACGAGCTGGTGTCCGATCATGCGCGGGTGCAGCTCGACACGGAGCGCTGCTGTGCGAGTGCGGCCGGTATCCACGTCGCCTCCTTCCGCTCATTGGGAAGGCAACGCGCATGCCAGACGGGTGTCGAGCTAGTCCGTATCGCTGTGGCGGCGCTCGAGCTCCAGATAGATGACCTGGACAATCGCCGCAGTCGGGACGGCCAGAATCGCGCCCATGACGCCGAGCAGCGACCCGCCGATGAGGAGCGCGATGATCACTATCGCCGGGCTGATGCCGACCTGCCGCTCCATCAGCTTCGGCACGAGGACGTGGTTCTCGAGCTGTTGCTGCGCAAAGAAGAAGATGGCAACGAACAGCGCCTGCTGGCCAGAGACGCTGAGCGCAACGGCCACAGCCGGGATGGCGGCGAGAATCGGTCCGATGATGGGAATCATCTCGCCGACGGCGGCGATCAACGCCAGCACGTAGAAGTACGGCACACCGATCAGCCACAGGCCGATGCCGGCGGTTACGCCGATGATGCTGGCGAGCAGCAACTGGCCGTTCAGCCACGCACTGACCTTCAACGTGGCTTCCGCGGCAGCATTGGCCACCTGCGTGCGGCGCCCGCGCGGGAAGAGACGCAGAAACGACGAGCGGATGGCGTCGGCTTCCACCAGCAGATAGAACGTCAGGATCAAGATCGTGACGAGGCCGAAGATGCCGCCGAAGAATCCCCACGCGGCGCCGACGACGCGATTGACCGTGTCGCCGCCCGCGCCGGGGGCGCGCTGCAGCAGTTCCTGCATCGACAGCTGGCGCTGCAGGAAGCCGTGCTCGAGGAGGAACGCCTGGCCGCTTTCGACGATCCGCGGCAGGTAGTCCCAGAACGCCCGGGCCTGCTCGATGAGCGGCGGGAAGATCAGCGCGCAGATGCCGACGATCGTGCTGACGATGAACAGGTACAGCACGAGAATCGCGAGCCAGCGCGGCAGGCGCGTGCCGATCGGCAGCAGCCGCTGCCGCTCGATTACGCGCACGATGGGGCTGAATCCGATCGCGAGAATCGTGCTGACGTAGAGCAGCAGCAGGACGTCGCGAATGAGGTACAGGGTGTACAGCACCACGATGCCGCAGAGCGACATCGTGATCGTCCAGAGAATCAGCGACTTGCGGTCGTCCTCGCTCATCGCACCGCGCCGGCCGCGGGCCGGGCGGTCGCCAGGAACCTCGGCGTGAATTCCGCGATCAGGTCGTAGATCTCGTTCAGTTCTTCAGGCGTTGCCAGGAACACGACGCGCATGAAGCCCTCGTCGGCCGGCAGGCCGAATCCCGAGCCGTACACGCACAGCACGCCCGTCTCGCGCAGCAGCGCGACGACGTAGTCCTCGTCGGTCACGCCTGGCGGCAGGTCGACCTTCGGCATCGCGTAGAACGCCGAGGCCGGCGGGACACAGCTGACGCCTTCGATCGCGTTGAGGCGATCGACGGATACCTGCGCGCGCGCCTTCAGTGCGTCGATGAACGCCGCGATGTGCGAGCGGTCGCCCTCGAGTGCCGCGGTGATGGCGTGCTGCATCGGACCAGGACTGCACAGCCGGCCGTCGGCAAGTTTCCTGATGGCCGCGAGCATGTCGTCCATGCGGTGGCTGGCACCCACGGCCAGCCATCCCGCGCGCCAGCCGGGCGCGAGCCACGTCTTCGACAGCGACGAGAACGAGATGACCGGTGCGTCGGGATCGAGGCTCGCCATCGGCGCGACAGGGCCGTCGTACCCAAGCTCGCCGTAGACCTCGTCGGCGAGCAGCGGCACATTGTGGCGGCTTGCGATGTCGAGCAACGCGCGGCGCGTGTCGTCGGGCAGCACGGCGCCGGTGGGATTGTTCGGATCGATCACGACGAGCGCGCGCGTCGCACTCGACAGCTTGCGGCGGATGTCGTCGAGATCCGGCTGCCAGCCGTTCGAGGGATCGAGCCGGTAGTAAACGGGACGCGCGCCCAGCTTCGCCAGCACCGCGGTGTACAGCGGGTACGTGGGCGTTGGCACCAGCACCTCGTCGCCCTCGTCCGCCAGCGCGCCGAGCGTGAGCTCGATGCCCTCGGACGTACCCGACGTCAGCACCACATGGTCGGGCGACACCTGCATGCCGCGCTTCGTATAGTCGGCGGCAACCGCCTCACGCGCCGACAGGATGCCGATCGACGCCGTGTAGCCGTTGTGCCCGTCGCGCATCGCGCGATCGACGGCTTCAATCAGATGCGGCGGCGTCGCGAACCCGAACGCGATCGGATCGCCGATATTCAGATAGCGCACCCGTCGTCCCGACGCTTCGACTTTGCGCGCCTCGGCGACGATGTTGCGGATGGCGTAGACGAAACCGCTGATGCGGCTCGAGACACGGATGGAATTGCGTGCGGCAGGCCCGGCCATTCGCATCATGGTAACAGCAGGGCGACATTTCCAGCCCGTTTGCCAGTGACGAGCTGGCCGCGCACGCAAGGATTGCCGAACCGTGTAAGAAGTACCCGATGCAAGCTCCGATACCCTGCGGCCTCTGACGCCCCTCTTCACGCCAAATTCATATCTGTCAGCAGTTTAGCCAGCCTGGTACTACCCGTGCTCTAGAGAAGGCCGAGATGAGAGCGGCTCCCCGCGTAAGGCTCGGCTCGATGGCGCTGCTGGCACTGGCCAGCACGTTGCCGATGCCCGCGCCTGCGTCGGCGCAGCAGCCGACGTTCCGCAGCGCGGTCGACCTCGTGCAGGTGCGCGCGGTCGTGCGCGACCGGCGCGGCCGCTTCGTCGGCGGACTCGATCGCGGCGACTTCGAAGTCATCGATGGCGGGCAGTACCGTCCGCTCGTCGATCTCCAGTTCGATTCCAACGCCGATGTGCGTATTGCTCTGCTCTTCGATGTCAGCGGCAGCATGCGCCTCTCATCGAAGCTTGCGGGCGCGACAGAGGCCGCGCGTCATTTCGTCGCCGGTCTCAGGCCGACTGATGAAGCCGCGGTCTTTGCGTTCGACACGACACTGCGCGAACTGCAGCCGTTCACGGTTGAGCACGGTGCGATTGCCAGCGCGGTGGCCAGGCTCGACGCCTTCGGCCAGACGTCGATCTTCGACGCGGCGGCTGAAGCCGCGAAACGGCTTTCTACGGATCGCTCACGTCGTCAGGCGATCGTGATCGTCACCGACGGCATCGACACGCGCAGCCGGATGTCGGCTGAAGAGGTGTCGGCCATTGCGAGCGCGACGGACGTACCGATCTATGTGCTCGCGGTGGTCTCGCCGGTGGATCACGCGGGATCGGAGCGCGGGCTCGAGAGCCGCGCCGTGCAGGAAGGCGACACGCCGCTCGGGCGTCTCGCGTGGTGGACCGGCGGGCGCACGCACGTGACGAGCGCGCCCGCCCACGTCTCGGTCGCCGCGCGCGACATTCTCGCCGAGCTGCGCCACCAGTACCTCCTCGCGTTCGAGCCGGGACCGCCCGGCTGGCGGCCGCTGACGGTGCGGGCCACGGACAGGAACTACTCGGTGCGCGCGCGCACGAGTTATCGGAGCGGGTCGACGTCGTAGACCCGGCGGACATCAGGACTCAGGAGGAGAGACATGCGACGGATAGTGCTGGCAGTACCGGTCATGGCGATTGCGCTCGGTGGCGCGACCGCCTGTGCAACGAAAGGCTTCGTCAACACGCAGGTCGGCGAAGTGAACACCAAAGTCGACTCGCTCGGCCGCTCGGTCGAGGAGACGCAGGAGCGGACGCGCGCCAACGAAGGCCGTATCGAGGAAGTCGATCAGAAGGCGGCCGCGGCGGGCACCGCGGCGAACGAAGCCCGCGAGGCGGCTTCGTCGGCGCACTCGCGTCTCGAGACCATCGACGCCGCGTCGAAGCGTCTCGTCTACGAAGTGACCATCAGCGAAGACAAGGGCAATTTCGGCTCGAACCGCTTCGAGATTCCTGAAGAGGCGCGGGCTGAGATCGACGAGCTGGTCGCGCAGCTGAAGGCAAACCCGAACGGCGCGTGGATCGAGATCGAGGGCCACACCGACGCCACGGGCTCGGAGACCTACAACCTGCAGCTCGGTCAGAAGCGTGCCGAGCAGGTGAAGCGCTACCTGTACGAGGAGCACCAGGTGCCGCTGCACAAGATGAACGTGATCAGCTTCGGCGAAGAGAAGCCGATCGCGCCGAACAACACCCGCGATGGCCGCGCGCAGAACCGCCGCGTCGTCATCAAGGTGCTGACGTAAGCACCTGAACGGACGGACCGCTCCGGGTTCGATCGGGAGCAGGGGGTGAAGCCGTGCGCTGTTCTGGGGAGCGCAGCGTGCGGCCCATCGCTCGTCGCAGGGTATCGCTTCCTGCTTCCGATCGAGCCCGGAGTGGCTTCCGGGCCTCTGAAGAAGTAATGTCCCCCGCCCCTGCCTCCGATACTCACCGGAGGCCCTTCTCATGTACCGCGCGCGTTCGTTCGTTCTCCTCCTGACCCTTGTCGTGCTGGGCATGCCGGCGGATGCGGCCGCGCAGGCCGTGGCCATTGGCCCCAGATTGTCGTTCGTCAATCCCGACCCCTCGGTTGGAGAGGCGGCGGAACGCGACCGGTACAAAGGCGGCGTGCTTCGGCTGGCGATGTCGAGGAGGGCCGCCATCGAGCTGGCTGCCGACTGGCGATCGATGACGACCGACGACGCGGCAGTACGCGTGCGCGAGAATCCCATCCAGGCATCGCTGCTGGTCTTTCCCTGGCGCAGCATTGTCGCGCCGTACCTGGTGGGAGGCGTCGGCTGGTATCGGCAGACGCTCGAGTCGCTGGCCGACGGCGAACTGGTGGGCGACGAGCGCACGAGCCGTTTCGGCTATCACGGCGGCTTCGGCGGCGAGTTGCAGCTCGGGCGCCGCGCGGCGTTCTTTCTCGACTACCGGTATCGCTTCATCCGCTTCGGCAACGGTGACAGCGACGAAGAAGACGGAGAGAGCTCGGGGCTCGGCGGGCTCTTCGACGCGATCGGCCTGTCACACGAGGGCTCGATGTGGACGAGCGGTCTCGTGATCCGCTTCTAGCGCACCGCGCTACGAGTCGGCCAGGGTCTTCATCGCCCGCGCGAACGTGTCGACTTCGTCGAGCGTCGTGTAGACGTTCGGCGTTACGCGAATGCCTTCGTACTCGGCATGGCCGATCGGTGTCACGATGATCCGCCACCTCTCCCACAGCTTCGACACCGTGTCGCCTGGTTTCATGCCGACAATCTGCACGTTGCCGATGGCTGCCGACTCGCCGGGACGCAGGCTCGTGTGGATCCTGATCCGCGGGTGATCCTTCAGGTGATCCACCCAGCGGTTCCGCAGGTACACCATGCGGGCGTACCGGCGTTCGATGCCGATGCCCTGATGGAAGACCAGCGCCTCGGCGATCGCATTGTGGTTCGCCGCGGGGTGCGTGCCGATCTCTTCGAACTTGCGGATGTCGTTCGTCTTCGACTCGTGCGCCGGCTGCAGCGGCCACGTCTGCGCAATGCGGTCGGCGCGCACGTGCAGGAAGCCGGTACCGATGGGCGCAAGCAGCCACTTGTGCAAGCTCGTTCCGTAATAGTCGCAGTTCAGATCCGACAGGCGGAACGGGAAGTGCCCGAACGCATGCGCGCCGTCGACGATCGTCGTGATGCCGCGCGCGCGCGCCATGTCGCAGATCTCGCGCACGGGGAAGATGTGTCCCGTGAGGTTCGTGATGTGGCAGACGTGCAACACGCGCGTCTTCGGCGTGATGGCCTGCTCGAAGCGCCGTACGAGATCCTGCTGGCTCGGCGGCGGCACCGGAAACGAAATCTTCGTGAGGACGATGCCGTCGCGGCGGACGCGCTGTTCCCAGGTGTCGAGCATCCGCCCGTAGTCCTGGTTGGTCGTCAGCACCTCGTCGCCCGGCTCGAGGTCGATGCCGAGCTGTGCCGTCTGCAACGCTTCGCTCGCGTTGCGCGTGATCGCCAGCGTCTCGGGATCGCACCCGGCTTCGGCCGCGAGCGATCGCCGCACGCTCTCGATGTTCGGCTCGAGCACCTGCCACATGTGGTACGCGGGCGCCTGGTTCGAGATGTCGAGATAGCGCTTGAGCGCTTCGTGGACGACCCGGGGGCTGGGGCACACGCCGCCGTTGTTGAGATTGATGATCGTGCGGTCGAGCGTGAAGGCCGCCTGAATCTCGCGCCAGTAGTCTTCGTTGGCCGCGATGGCGTCGGGCGAGAAGCCCGCCGTGTGCTGTCCGGCCGCGAGCACGCGGGCGAGGCCGTCGGCCTTCCAGACGGCGGCGGCCAGGGCGCCGGCCGCGCCCGTCTGCCGCAGAAATCCTCGTCGATTCATCGCTGCTCCGATGCGGAAAAGTGCCCCGGGGAACTGGAACTCGGCGCCATCCTACTGCACAATGGGCCGCATGGCTGGCTGGGGCCTCACCATCCTCCGCGTCGCCGTCGGCCTGGTCTTCGTTGCCCACGGAGCCCAGCATCTCTTCGGCGTGTTCGGCGGACCTGGACTGACGGGGACAGCCGGCTATTTCACCGAGCTCGGACTCGAACCAGCGTGGCCCCTGGCCGTCGCGTGGGCGGTGGCCGAATTCGGGTGCGGGATTCTCGTCTTCATCGGCGCCTGGACCCGATGGGCGGTCATTCCGCTGATTGGCGGCATGGCCGCCGCGGTCTGGAAGGTGCATCTCGTCAACGGCTTCTTCCTCAACTGGTCGCTCGCCGCGGGCGTGGGGCATGGCTACGAGTTCCAGTTCGTGCTGATTGCCGCCTGCGCGTGCCTGGCCCTGACGGGCGCGGGCGAGCTGTCGGTCGATCAGTTCCTGACGCGCAACGCCGAACAGGCGCTGGCCGGCCGCCAGCGCATTCGCGGAATGTGACGCTCAACGGCAAAGCGGTCCTTATCACCGGCGGTCGGCGCATGGGTTCGGCGCTGGTCGAGGCGCTGGCGCGTCAGGGCGCGGATGTCGCCTTGACGTGGAACCGATCGCGAGCCGAGGCGGACGAGGCTGCGTCGCTCGCGCGCGCGGCGGGACGCCGCGGACTTGCCGTGCAGGCCGACCTTTCGGATGCCGCCGCGTGCGAGCGCGCGGTGGCCGACGTCGAGCGTGCGTTCGGACGTCTCGACGCGCTCGTGCACATGGCGTCGATCTATCAGGAGATTCCCTTCGACGAGCTGACGCCCGAGGCGTGGGACCGGCAGATGGCGATCGATCTGCGTGCCGCGTTCCTCTGTGCGCGCGCGGCCGTGCCCGCCATGCGCCGTGTCGGTGGCGGCCGCATCGTCGCCTTCGCTGACTGGGTGGCGCGGAGCGGACGCCCGCGCTATCCGGGATACCTGCCGTACTACGTTGCGAAGGCGGGCGTCATCGCGCTCGTCGAGGCGCTGGCGCTGGAGCTGGCGCGCGACAACATCCTCGTCAACGCCGTCGCGCCCGGTCCCGTGCTGCCGCCCGATGATTTGAGTGCCGACGAACGGCGTGCGGTCGAAGCCGCGACACCGCTGGGGCGGTGGGGCGGCACGGAAGAGGTAGCTCGCGCCGTGCTGTTCCTGCTCGAAACCGGGTTTGTGACGGGCGAGACGCTGCGCGTCGACGGCGGCCGCCACATCCGCTGATCATTCCACGGGCACCCTGGGTGAGCGTCGGAATGGGCGCGTTTGCGAGGCGCGTTCCATGCGCGAGTCTCATCCGGCGTGCCTCGTCCGTACGGCATCCCCCTTGCTATCTCGTGCGCCCGGAGTAGAGGGAGCACATGCGAACACTCATTGGAGCCGTGTTGATCGTGATCGGGCTGATTGGCCTGATCTGGGGTGGACTGTCGTATACGCGCGAAGAGACGGTGCTCGACGTCGGTCCCATCGAGGCGACGGCCGAGACCCGCGAGACGATTCCGATTGGTCCGGTTGTGGGCGGCATCGCGCTCGTCGGCGGCATCTTTCTGGTCGCAACCGGACGCGGCAAGTAGGGGAAGCGGCGACGCGCTGGCGCTATGATGGCGCGACATGCGTGACGATCGCTGGCCCGAGCTGCCCTACGCTGAGTGGAAGGACACCTACGCCACGCTGCACATGTGGATGCAGATGGCGGGGAAGATTGCGCTTGCACGTGTCGCGCCGCTCAATCACTCGTGGGGCATTGCCTTTCATCTGACGCCGCGCGGGATGACGTCGGCCATGCTGCCGCATCCCGTGCGGCCGTTCAGCCTCGAGTTCGACTTCATCGACCATCAGCTGCGCATCAGGCCGATTCGCGGCGGCGCGGGCGCCATCGCGCTCCGGCCGCAGACCGTCGCCGACTTCTACGCGACGCTGATGCGCGTGCTCGACGACATGGGCCTCACCACGCGCATCTGGCCGGTGCCCGTGGAGCTGACCGATCCGATTCCATTCGAGCAGGACACCGTCCACGCGTCGTATGAGCCGGAGTTCGCGCGACGCGTCTGGCGTGCGATGTCGGAGATTGCGCTGGTGCTCGCCGAGACGCGCGCGTCGTTCGTCGGCAAGTCGAGTCCGGTGCATTTCTTCTGGGGCGCGTTCGATCTGGCGGTGACGCGCTTCTCTGGACGGCCCGCGCCCCCGCGTGAAGGCCCTCGGTTCATGCAGGAGGCCTATTCACACGAAGTCATCAGCCATGGCTTCTGGCCGGGCAACGACGCGCTGCCGTTTCCTGCCTTCTATGGGTACGCGGTGCCCGAGCCCGCGAGCTTCAGAGAGGCGCGCGTGTCGCCGTCCGACACCTACTATCACCAGGAGCTCGGCGAGTACATCCTGCCGTACGACGCCGTGCGCACGTCGAGCGATCCTGCCGCAGCGATCCGCGCGTTCGTGCAGTCGACGTACGAAGCGGGCGCGACGCTCGGTGGGTGGGATCGGAACGCGTTGGAGAGGCCTGGAAGGACAGGCTGAAGCCTGTCCCTGCGGCTACGGCTACGCGAAGACCTTGCGCATCGACTCGAGCGCGCCCTCGAGTTCGCTGCGTTCGCGCGCGAAGCAGAAGCGGACGTGGTTCTCGCCGTTCTCGCCGAAGTCCACACCCGGCACGCAGCCGACGCGCGCCTTCGAAATCAGCTGCTCGGTCATCGCCCAGCACCGTGACGTCGATGTCGCATCCGACGGCGGCGTCCAGTCGTCCGAGATGCGCATGAACGCGTAGAACGCGCCTGCGGGCTTCGCGCCCGTGAGCATGCCTCCCGACGCCTCGCCAATGCCCGCGTAGAACAGGTCGCGCCGCGCAAGCAGTTCGTCGTGGTTGGCCTTGACGATCGACTGATCGCCGAGGACCGCGCCGAGTCCGCCGTACTGGATGAGCGACGAGACGCTGCTCACGGTGTAGAACAGCACCTTGCGCACGCGTCCGCGGATCACGGGATCCTTCACGGCCAGATACGCGAGGCGCAGTCCCGTCATCGCGTACGTCTTGCTGAACGTGTAGATGGGAATCGTCCGGTCGTACATGCCCGGCAGCGACGCGATGCTGACGTGCTCGCCGTCGAAGACGACGTCCTCATACGCCTCGTCCGAGAACACCCACAGGTCGTGCTTCTGTGCGAGCGCCGCAATGAACTCGAGGTCGGCGCGCGTCAACACGCCGCCTGCCGGGTTGTTCGGTGAGTTGATGTAGATGGCGCGCGTCTTCGGTGTGACCTTCGACGCGAGTTCCTCCAGATCCCAGCGCCAGCCCAGCTCTTCGCGCAGCGGGCAGGGCACTGGAACGGCGTGTGCCGACTGGATGCAGCCGGCAGCCGGGGGCCACAGCGGGTCGGGAAAGATCACCTCGTCGCCTGGCTCGAGCAGGCCCTGCGTGGCCAGGTAGACGCCGTGTATGCCGCCGGCCGTCACCATCACTTCCTCGTCGCTGCCGACGGGAATGCCGTTCTTCTCGCGCATCTTCGCGGCGAGCGCCGACACGAGCGGCGGAATGCCGGTCGTCTGCACGTAGTGCGTGCGGTTGTCGTGCACGGCCTGGATGAGCGCCTGCCTGGCCGAGTCGGGCGCGTCGAAGCTGACGTCTCCCTGATCGAGACGGAACGGCCTGTCGACGCTGTACATCATGTCGCGGATACGGATGATGCCGGAGAACGGGATGTCGTCGAGGTATTTACCCATGCACGAGACTCATGATGCGGGCGAGTGTGGCCTGCGCGCGGCCCACCGGCAGATTCGAGACGTAGACCGCGCGCGCGCCGGCGTCGGCCAGCGCCCGAATCGAGCGCGCGCACACCTCGTCGGGCGTGGCGCCATCGGCAAACTCCTTCGTCAGCGCGTCGACCGGCACGGGCAGGAAGCTGCTGAGCGTCCGCAGCGTCTTCGGGTTCGCGCTGCGATAGTAGAAGACGCCGAAGACGCCGTCGACCGGCACGCGTCGGCTGCGCGCTTCGCTGAGAAAGCGATCGATCGCCGGGCGATCGTGGTGCGAGACGATCTGTGTGAGATAGAACTCGGCCGTGAACGACGGGTCCAGGATGTAGTCGACCTGCCGCTCGACGTTCGCGTGCGGATTGGCCCAGCCGCCGAGCGCCATGTCGGGGACGCGCGCGCGGATGTGCTGCCGCAGCTGCCAGGCGTGTTCCACGCACCGCGGCGGCCCGACATGCTTGTCGCCGCCGAGAATCACCAGCGTGTCGAAGCCCGATTCCCACGCGCGGTCGGCATACGTCAGACAGTAGTCGAGTGGATGCTTGCACGTGAGGAACGGCACGACGTGCGACCGTGAGACATCGGTACCGAGGTTGATCACGAGGTGGCGCAAGTTGTCTTCCTCGCGCAGGCCGACAGCGCTGTCGGTCAGAAAGACGTACCGGTCGCGCTGCACGAGGCTCTTGACCGCGTGATACGTGTCGATCCACGCGTCCATGCCGGCCGCGGCGTCCAGCTCGGCCCGCGGCGGCCGAAGCTCCGCCGTGATGACCATCGGCGCGCCGGGATCGGCGGCCGACATCGCACGCACGAGCGCGCTTTCACGGACGGTGGACATCCGGAAAGTATACTAATTGCCATGCATGCGGCCGCCCGCGAGCGGTTGGCGGACCTTGCTTCGCGCGCCGTTCCCGTCGCCACACAACCCACCTCAGTCGAGGAGCTTCCGCGTCTCGCGGCCGCTGCGGCCGCCGGGATCGACCCACATCGCGTACCGCGCCTGCTCGTCAAGCGCGACGATGCGCTGCCGTTTGCGATGGGTGGGAACAAAGTGCGCAAGATGCGGCTGCTGGTGCAGCGCGCGATTGATGACGGTGCCGACACGCTGATCACGATGGGCGGCGTGCAGTCGAACCACGCGCGCGTCACTGCGGCGATGGCTGCCGCAACGGGCCTGCGCTCGGTGCTGGTGCTCAATGGGGCCGCAACGGACCGGCCCACGGGCAACGCGCTGCTGCAGCGTCTGTTCGGCGCCGAGATCGTGCTGGTCGGCTCACGCGAAGAGCGCGAGCCGGCGATGCGCGAGGTCGCGGCACGGCTCCAGCACGAGGGCCGGCGCCCGTACGTCGTCCCGCTCGGGGGATCGACGCCCGAGGGAGCGGTGGCGTACGCGCATGCGTTCACCGAGCTGCTTGCCCAGATCGATCCCCCGGATTGCATCGTTCACGCGTCATCCTCTGGCGGCACGCAGGCCGGGCTGGCTGCCGGTGCCGCGCTGGCGGGTGTGGCCACGTCCATCACGGGCGTCAGCGCCGACGATCCCTCTTCCGCCATTCAGGAGATCGTCGAGCGGATCGTCGGCGAGATTGGAACACTCGTGGGCGTGACGGGCCTGGCGTACGAGCGCACCGACGTCGACGACACCTTCGTCGGGCCCGGGTACGGCGTGCCGACCGACGCGTCGACCGCGGCGATTGAACTCGCCGCGCGCACCGAGGGACTGCTGCTCGATCCGGTGTACACGGCCAAGGCGATGGCCGCGCTGCTCGCGTACGTACGGCAGGGCCGCTTCACGTCCGACGAGACCGTGCTCTTCTGGCATACCGGCGGCACCCCCGCCCTTTTCGCATGAGGTCATCGTGCCTGCATCACTGTCATTTCTCGGCGCCGCACGCACGGTCACGGGGTCGAAGCATCTGCTCGACGTCGATGGCACGCGCGTGCTGGTCGACGCCGGCCAGTTCCAGGGCGTCAAGGAACTGCGCGAGCGCAACTGGGCGCGCCTGCCGGTGTCGGCGGCGTCGCTCGACGCGATCGTGCTCACGCACGCGCACCTCGATCACTGCGGCCTGCTGCCGAAGATCGTCGCCGAGGGCTTCAAGGGTCGCGTCTACTGCACGGCGGGGACGGCGGCCCTTGCGAAGCTTGTCCTTGCCGATGCCGGCAAGATTCAGGAAGAAGACGCCGAGCGCGCCAACCGCAAGGGCTATACGAAACACACCCCGGCCCTGCCGCTCTTCACGGTCGAAGACGCCTGGAAGGCAATCGATCGCTTCCAGGTCATGGGCTACGGCTACGACTTCGAGCCGGTGCCGGGCGTGACGATGAGCTTCATCAACGCGGGGCATCTGCTGGGCTCGGCGTACGTGAAGGCGACCGTGAAGGCGCTCGAGGATCGGACGATCCTCTTCGGCGGCGATCTCGGACGCTACGACCGGCCGGTGCTGCCGGATCCGGAGCCGGTGGCCGAAGCGGACTGGCTGCTCGTCGAGTCGACGTACGGCAACCGCGTGCACGAGCCCGATGACAACGGCGAGCGCCTGGCGCACATCATCAGCGAAACCATCGAGCGCGGCGGCAAGGTCGTCATTCCGGCGTTCGCCATCGGACGTGTCGAGGAGGTGCTCTACTGGATTCGTGAACTCGAGGATGCCAATCGCATCCCGAAGGTCCCCGTGTTCGTCGACAGTCCGATGGCCGTCGAAGCGCTGAAGATGTACTCGGAACGTCTGCACGAGCTGGATGCCGAGATCACGGTTGCTGCGCAGGCCGCGCCGCAGCGGACGGTACGCAGCGAGCGCAAGCTGTGCGCGTTCTGCACCGAGCGTTTCGAGACGGTGTCGTCGGTCGAGCAGTCGAAGGCCGTCACGCGATCGCGGACGCCCTCGATCGTCATCTCGGCGAGCGGCATGGCCACCGGCGGCCGCGTGCTGCATCACCTGAAGGCCACGCTGCCCGACGCGCGCAACACGATTCTGTTCGTCGGCTATCAGGCACGCGGGACGCGCGGCGCCGACCTGGTGGCTGGCGCGACGCACACGAAAATCCACGGCGAGACGGTGCCGGTCGCGGCGCGCATCGAGAAGATCGACTCGATGTCGGCGCATGCCGACATCAACGAAGTGATGCGCTGGCTCGGCGGATTCACGCGCGCGCCCGAGACGACGTTCCTCGTCCATGGTGACGAGGAGCCGATGGACGCGCAGGCGGCGCGCATCCGGCAGGAACTGGGATGGAAGGTCGCAACGCCGGCCTGGAAGGAGCAGGTCACGATCGGATGACCACGGATACGACGGCCGCCACACGGCCCTATCTCCTCGAACAGATCGGCGAGGCCGCGGTCGTTCAGCTCTACGCCGACGGCTTCGAGGCGCTGCCGCTGAACGACAAGATTCTGATCTGGCACCTGTATCAGGCAGCCCTCGCGGGCCGCGACATCTACTACGACCAGCGACATGCGCTCGCGCTCGAGATGCGCGCGGTGCTCGAAGGCGTGCTGCGCTATTCGTCGGGCATCGACCCGGCGTGTCTGTCGACGATTCGCGACTACACGAAGCTGTTCTGGATCAACAGCGGGCCGTACAACAACCTCACGGCGCGCAAGTTCCTGTTGCCGCTCGACGAGGATACGTTTCGCGCTGCCGTCGAAACTGCCGCGCGCAACGGCGCCCGCCTGCCCCTGCACGCCGGCGAGTCCCCCGCCGACCTCGTCACGCGTCTCGCGCCGATGTTCTTCGACCCAGCCGTCGATCCGTTCGTCACCAGCAAGGCCCCTGAGGATGGCCGCGACATCCTCGAAGCCAGCGCGAACAACCTGTACGAAGGCGTGCGCATGGCGGATCTCGAGGGGTTCGACGAGCGCTACGGCCTGAACTCGCGCCTGGTCAAGAAAGACGATGGGACGCTCGAAGAGCAGGTGTATCGGGTCGACTGGATGTACGGCCACACCCTTGCGCGCATCGTCCGTCACCTCGAGGAGGCGATGCCGTATGCGACGCCGGCCATGCGTCGCGCGCTCGAGGCGCTCGTGCGCTTCTACCGGACGGGGCACAAGGACGATCACGTCGCGTACGACATCGCGTGGGTCGAAGACAAGGACTCGCCGGTCGACACGATCAACGGCTTTGTCGAGGTCTACATGGACGCGCGCGGCGTGAAAGGCGCGTGGGAGGCGCTCGTCTACTACGTCAATCCCGTCAAGACCGCCGGCATCCGGCGTCTGGCCGAGGCGGCGCCGTGGTTCGAAGAGCGCATGCCCTGGGAGCCGCGCTGGCGGCGCGCGGATGTGCGCGGCGTCACCGCCACTGCCATCGACGTGGTCATTGAAACCGGTGACTCGGGCCCGGTGACGCCCATCGGCATCAATCTGCCGAACGACGAGTCCATTCGTGAGCGCCACGGGAGCAAATCGGTCTCGCTGTCGAACGTGTCCGAGGCCTACGACAAGTCGACGCCGTCATCGTTCAGGCGCGAGTTCGCGTGGTCGGAAGAGGAAGTCGCGCGCGCCGAGCGGTGGTCGAGCCTGGCGTCGGAACTGACGACGAATATTCATGAGGTGCTGGGGCATGGATCGGGCCGCGTGGCCGGGCCGGCGACCGGGCATGCCGAGACCGTGCAACCGCATCTTGCGCTCAAGGAGCTGTACTCGACGCTCGAAGAGACGCGCGCGGATCTCGTGGCGCTGTACTGGGTGGCCGATCCGAAGATGATTGAGCTCGACCTGGTGCCTGCCGGGCATCACGCCGAGATCGTGCTGGCCGAGTACGAGGCCTACGCGCGCAATGCGCTCGTGCAGCTGCGGCGCGTGCGCGAAGGATCGACGCTCGAAGAAGACCACATGCGCAACCGCCAGCTGATTGTGTACTGGCTTCTGGCCAACACGTCGGCGATTGAGGTCCGGCGGCGCGACGGCAAGACCTACTACGTCCTGGTGGATGTCGAGGCGTTCAAAGAGGGCGTGGGAAGACTGCTGGCCGAGGTACAGCGCATCAAGTCCGAGGGCGACTACGAAGCGGGCCGCGCGCTGGTCGACACCTATGCCGTCCGGTTCGACCCGTCGCTGCGCGACGAGGTCGTGTCGCGCGTGGCGGCGCTGAACATGCCGTCGTACACCGGTTTCGTCATGCCGACGCTCGCGCCCGTGCGCGACGCCGCCGGTGCGATCGTGGACGTGACGATTTCGTATCCGCTCGATCTCGAGACCCAGATGCTCGACTGGAGCGCCAGTGCGTAGAGCCCTCGCGGCGGCGGTGATTGTGTGTGCGGCGTCCTGCGCCGCGAGAACACCGCCGCCCGCCGCCATCCGCGCACTGCCCCCCGACGCTGTTCCCGCCCGCGCTGAACACGTCATCGACACGCTGCTCGAACGGTTCGACGAGGGCGCGGCCATGGACCACGCCCTCTTCATGAGCCGCTTCTGGCGGCTGGCGGGGAACGACGGGTTCGATCGGTCGATCGATCGGCTGCGCGAGCGGCTGCTCGCGGGAGGGTTTGCAGAGGACCGGCGCGAGAACCGGCTCGCGGCGTTCGACGAACCGACAGTGTTCGTGCATGCGTATCCGCAGAGCGGCCATGGCTGGCAGCACGACGAGGGGACGCTCGCGATCGTCAACGCGGACGGCACAGAAACCGAGGTGCTGTCGAAGGCGCAGCATCGTGTGGCGCTGTGCATCAATTCGTTTCCGACGCCGCCTGGGGGGCGTGTGCTGCGGCTGGTCGACGTCGGTGCCGGACGTGCCGCGGACTTCGAAGGTCTCGACCTGAAGGATGCCGTGGTGCTTGGCGACGCGTCGCCTTCCGTGCTCTGGCGCCGCGCGATGACATCCGGTGCGGCGGGTGTCGTGTCGACGGCGTTACCCGACTACATCAGTCCCGTGCCGCCGGGTGCGCCGGTGCCGCCGCGTGACGAGTGGGACATTCTGCAGTGGTCGTCGGTGCCGTACGACGCCGAGTTGAAGGGCTTCGGATTCAAGGCGAGTCCGCGCGCGGCCGCCGAACTGCGTCGTGGGCTGGCGGCGGGGCAGACGCAGGTGCGCGTCAGCATCCGGTCCGAGTTCACTGGCCGCGAGGCGCGCATGCTCATTGCCGAGATTCCCGGCGCTTCGCGTCCTCACGAGCGGGTCGTGATTGCCGCGCACGTGCAGGAGCCTGGCGCCAATGACAACGCGAGTGGATCCGCCACGCTGACCGAGATGGCCGTGGCACTGCGCGCAGCGCTTCGCGACGGCACAGTCGCGCGGCCGCAGCGCACGCTGACGTTCCTCTGGATCGACGAGATCTCGGGCAGTCGTCAGTGGTTGAGTGACTTCTCGCGTGAGGCCGAAGGTGTGCAGTGGATGTTCTCGCTCGACATGACCGGCGAGGACATCGCGAAGACCGGCGGGTCGTTTCTCGTCGAGCGCTGGCCCGATCCAGGCGCTATCTATGACCGTGACTGGGATCCGCACAGCGAGTGGGGCCGCGGCAACGTCGACCCGGCGACATTGAAGGGCGACGTCATCAACGATCTCCATCTCGCGATTGCGCGGCGCGTCGGCGCGCGCACCGGATGGGACGTGCGGTCGAACCCGTACGAGGGCGGCAGCGATCACACCGTATTCGGATCGCGCGGCATTCCGTCGCTGCTCGACTGGCACTTCACCGATCGCTACTACCACACGAACTTCGACACGCCCGACAAGGTCAGCACGGCCGAGATGCGGAACGTGGCCGCGGCGATTGGGGCAACGGCATGGCTGATGGCGTCGGGCACGGCCGAGGACGCCGAGCAGGTGGCGGCGCTCGTGAGAGCCGCAGGTGATGCGCGCATCGCCCGCGAAGAGCAGGAGACCGCGGCCGATCGTGACGTTGCCGTTGCGGCGTGGAAGACGTGGTACGACGAGGCAGTGGCGAGCGCGGCGCGTCTGGATACGGGCGGACCGGCGGTTGCGACTGCAGGCGTGTTCGCCGGACGCGCGACGCGCCAGGCCATTACGCGCGAGGCTATCCTGCTGGCCGAAGATCGGCGCGCGGCGGGTGACGGTGATCACGATCTGCTGATGGCCGCGGCACGGCACCGCGACCCGCAGATCCGCGCGTTGGCCATCCGCGCGCTTGGCCGTCTCGAACAGAGCCATCCTGCGGTCGAACCACGCGCGGCGGTGATGGCGGCGGCACTATCGGATGCCGATGCCGGCGTCCGTCGCACCGCGGCGTACGCGCTGGCGCTTGCCGCGGCGGCGCGTCCCGAGCCCGCGCGCGCTCCGCGTCGCGAGGCGCTGCTTGCGACGCTCGCCATCGAGAAGGACGAGCGTGTTGTTGCCGCGCTGATGGAGAGCGTTGCGCGTCTGGCCGGCGCGGGCATGCCGGATGTCGAACCCGCGATTCTCGCGCGGGCAACGTCGGCGGTGACGCAGGAGGGCGCGACATACGCGCTCGAAGTGCTCGCACGCCGGATGGGCAACCCGGGCACGCTGGGCGCACCGGCAATCACCTGGCTGCGCGATCGCGCGACGGATCAGCGCGCGTCGCCTGAGGTGCGTCGCGCGGCCGTGCTGGCGCTGACGCGCTCGCGCGCCATCGACGGCCCCTTCGCCGCACGGCTCTACGAGGACACCGACTGGGACGTCAGACGTCTGGCCGTCCTCGCGGCGCAGGGTTCCGCGGAGTTGCCTGCGGTTGTCGACCGCGCGCGTCGCGACGAGGACTTCCATGTGCGCCTCGAAGCCGTGCGCGCCTACGCCCGCGAAATCATGAAGGCACGCGGCTGTGCGCCGGTGATTGCCGCGGTCGACGATTCGAACGTTCACGTCGCGCTGGCGGCCATCGACGCGCTGGCCGGGTGCAACGAGCCGGCCGCCGCCGAGCGCCTCGCGCCTCTTGCAACAACGCCGGGCGACCAGTGGCACAGGCCATCGCATGCGCTCGTGACGCTCGCACGCATCGATCGCGCGCGCACGAAGCCGTTGCTTTCCTCACACATGACGAGCGCCCACTGGGCCGTTCGCATGTATGCCGCCCGCGCCGCCGCGTTGGTGCAGGACGATGAGGCGTTGGAGCAGTTGGCTGGAGATGCGCATCCCAACGTGCGTGAAGCGGCGATTGCCGCGCTGCGGCAGCGCGCAGCGCAGGACGTGGCCGTCGGCTTCCCGCCCTCGCGCAACCAGGAACGCCGCGAGCGGCTCACGCGCGTGGTCAGGAACGCGCTGACCGAACGGCGGGATCCGCAGGTCCTGATGACGGCCGCCGCCGCGGCCGCTGAAGCGGCTGAGGCGCAATCGCTTGCGCCCGCGATGCTCGAGGCGATTGCTGCGCTTGACGAGGCTGGTGCTGACACGACGATCGAAGCACGCAACGCGCTGGTCGACGCGCTTCACAGCATCGCGCCAGACATGGACGCGCCACCGCGACCGACCCGACGGCCGGTCGAGACGCCGACGATCGACGAATTGCGTCGGTTGCCCAGGCGGGCGCGCATCGAGATGGCGAGTGGTGGGGCATTCGAGATCGAGCTGTTGCCTGACGAGGCTCCGGCAACGGTCGCGCGCTTCGCACGTCTTGCGCGCGCGGGCCACTACGACGGCCTGACGTTCCATCGAGTGGTGCCGAACTTCGTCGTGCAGGGCGGCAGCCCGTGGGCCAATGAGTACTCAGGCGCGCCGCGGTATCAGCGGGACGAGCTCGGCTTCGCCCGCCATACGCGCGGCGCCCTCGGTATCTCGACGCGTGGGCGCGACACCGGCGACGCGCAGATCTTCATCGACCTCGTCGACCTGCCGCGTCTCACTCACGAGTACACGGTCTTTGGGCGCGTCATCTCCGGCATGGACGTCGTCGACACCATTCTCGAAGCCGACGTGATCGCGCGCGTGACGATTGTCGCGAACTAGCTGACCGCCGGTTCGAGCATACGGATCGTGCCGGCGGCCGCATCGATTTCGGCCTGCGTGCCGACCGGAAGCGTCCACTGCGGCATGCCGTGCCCGATTGTCGCGCCGGCCCAGGCAGGAATGCCGAGCGGGGCGATGTGATCCGCCCACAGCTCTTCGAACGTCAGGGCGCCGAAGCCTTCGCCGGGTCCGCACTGATCGCACGTCCCGAACACGAATCCTTTGATCCGATCGAGAATGCCCGACAGCTTCAGCGTCGTCAGCATCCGGTCGACGCGGTAGATGTCTTCGCGCACATCCTCGAGGAAGAGGATCACATCGTCCCATTCGGGCAGGTACTGCGAACCCGCGATGGCCGACAGCACCGTGAGGTTGCCGCCGATGAGGCGTCCGCGCGCCGTGCCTGGCGTGATGGTGCGGATGCGGCCTTCGGTCGGCACGAGCACGTTGCGGTCGTTCGAGCGCGGCCTCGGTTCAAAGGTCACCGCCTCGGCACCGAACAGCACGCGTTTGACGAAGTCGAGTGAGAACGCGTCCCAGCGCCCCATGCCGTTCGGGCCGTGGAACGTCACGAGGCCGGTCCTGGCGTGCAGGCCGACAAGCAGTGCGGTGACGTCGCTGAAGCCGAGCACGATCTTCGGATTGGCGGCGATGGCGTCGTAGTCGAGCAGCGGCAGCAGGCGCGCGCTGCCCCAGCCGCCGCGAATGGGAAGGACGGCGGCGACCGAGCGATCGCGGAAGAAGCCGTTGATGTCGGCCGCGCGGTCCTGGTCCTGGCCCGCGAGGTAGCCGTGCCGATCGCGCAGGTGATCGCCGACCCGCACCTTCAGGCCGAGCGCTTCGAGCGATTCGCGCGCGATATCGAGATCGACCGTGTTGAACGTCGCGTTGGCCGGCGCGACCAGGCCGACGGTGTCGCCGGCCTTCAGTCGAGCCGGCCGCACGGCCGCCCGCGCCGTCGATCCCGGCGTCTGGGCCTTCACCACACCAAGTCCTGCCGCGGCCACCGGCGCGGCAATCGAAGCTGACAGGAAGTCGCGACGTCGCATCCGCGAAGTATAGCGGGCGTCGGGCAGCGTGGCGACGCCGATCGCAGGTAGCATGTGATCGTGCTACCCCGACATCACATGAGAATCCGTTCTCTGCCGCTCACGCTGGCTGCCGTTGTGGCGGTCGGCGTGCCGGCGTGGCATCTGACCGCGGCCGCGCAGGCGCCTGCGCTGACGTTCTCGGCAACGCGCGAGCTGGCGCCTGGCGTGACATACCGCGAGCTCGACGACCCCGACTATTTCGGCGAGGGCGGTCCCATCAGTGCGCGCTTCATCGAGGTGCGGCCTGGTGCCGCGACGCTGGATGTCGCGATGGGGGGAGACGGCACGCAGGGCCGTGCGCCCGTCGTGCACATGGCCGAGCGCCGCAAGGCCCTGGCGGCCATCAACGCCGGCTACTTTCTGCCGACCGGCGATCCGGCGGGCATCTACAAGATCAATGGATTGCTGGTGAGCGACACCGCGCGCCAGCGCGCAGCGGTGGCGTTCGGAAGCCCTGACGGTCCGCCGCTGCTGTTCGATCGCGTGACCGTGTCGGCGCGCCTGCGCGTCAACGGTGTGGATGTGCCTGTCTCCGGCATCGACACCGCGCACGGCGACAACACCGTCATCCTCTTTACTCCGCGCTTCGGCGATGGCGTTCGTGGCGAAGGCCGTCTCAGCGAGTGGGCACTGGCGGACGATCCCCTTCACGTCGTCGCGACTGCGTCGCGCGAGGCCGACAGTGACGCCGCGCCGCTTCAGGTTCCCGATGGTGGGTACGTGCTGTCGGCGGCAGGCACGCCGCCCGCCGCGCTCGCGAACCTTCACGAGGGCGCCGAGGTGTCGATTGAATTCGACTACGACACCGAGGTGGGTGCCGATGCCGAAGCCTGGGCGCGTGCCGACGACATCATCGGCGGCGTCGGCCTTCTCCTGCGCGACGGGAAGCCCTTCACCGACTGGACCATCGAGCGCATCACCGTTTCCGACTTCGCCACGTCTCGCCACCCGCGTACGTTCATCGGCCGCGACCGCGAGGGCGACACCTGGCTCGTCACCATCGACGGCCGCCAACCCGCTCACAGCGTCGGCATGACCCTGCTCGAGCTGATCGACTTCGCTCAGCGCCTCGGCCTCACCGACGCCGTCAACCTCGACGGCGGCGGCTCAACGACGATGGTTGTCGAGGGCGCACTCGTGAATCGCCCGTCAGACGCGGTAGGTCTCAGGGCTGTGAGCGATGGAATCGTGGTGTTGGTGAAGTGAGCGCGAGCGCGTCTCGCGTCACCTGGGGATCGAGTACACCACCCGGCTGATATCCGCGATCACCTTCGCGCTCACGTCCTGATCCGCGATGCCGCGAGTGAGGACGACCAGCACGTACGGCTTCTCGGCGTAGACGATGCCGGCGTCGTGGTGGATGCGGGTGATGTTGCCCGTCTTGTGGCCGACGGGCACGTGGGGCGGCAGGCCGGCGGGGATGGCGTCGTTGAACTGCTGCATCCGCAGGATGTCAGACATCGTGCGGCTGGCGGCGCGGCTGACGGCCTGGCCCGTCGCAATCTTCTCGAGCAGCACCATCAGGCCCTTCGCGGTCGTCTCGTTGTTGAGACCCTGGTCGAAGGCCTTCTGATCCTCGACGCCGCGCAGCACCTTCATGCCGTGGCCGCCGAGCGCCTCGACGGTCCTGCGCACGTTCTCGGCGCCGAGCACCTCGATGAGGATGTTCGTCGCGAGGTTGCTGCTGACGGTAATCGACGCCGTCACGAGCTCGCGCAGGGTCATCGTCTTTCCGATGGCCTGATAGACGAGGCCGTCAGAGTCGTCACTCACCGACATCTGATACGGCGAGCCATCGACGATGCTGGTGAAGCGATTGACGACGGGGATGGGGTCGTCGAGCTGGCGGCCGCCGGCTTCAGCCTGACGAAACGCCTCGATCATCACCGGCACCTTCATGGTGCTGGCGGCGTGGAAGACCATCTCCGGATTGATGCGGAAGCCATCCGCTACCGGCACGCCTTCCTGCACCGGCAAGGGCTTGTAGACGACCGCGACTTCGGCGCCGCTCGCGGCAATGATCTGCTCGACGCGCCGCTGGCCTTCCTCGAGCGTGAGAGCCTGAGGCGTGAACGCAACAAATGCGGTGAGCGCCGCGAGCAGTGTCGTCATCGACGGTCCTTCGCCTCGGCACGGCGCCGCTCGAGCTCACGCAGTTCACGCTCGATGCGCGCCTGAATCATCTGGCGCTCGCTCTCGGTCTTCGCGAGTTTGTACTCCTCGTACGCCTTCTTCACGAGGCTGATGAGCGCATACGAGGTCAACGCCACCTGCAGGGTGTCGAGTGCGGTGATGCCGCCGCTGGTGTTGAGGTCGCGGTTGACCATCGCGAGGTACTCCTCGTGCGTCATGCCCGCGCCCGGCACCGTGCCCTGCTTCAGGTCGAAGTCGCCGACGATCTCTTCGAAGGTCGGCAGACGACCGATGATGTCGACGTAGAACCGCAGTTCGTCGGTCTGCAGACGCAGCTGTGGATTCTGCTTCAGTGCCTCGCGAATCTTCGAGACGTCAACCGGCAGGCGCTGGTCGGCCGGCGTGCCCGGAGCGGGCTGCTGCTGAGCCTGAGGCTCGGCCTGCGCCTGGCCGTACGCGGCCACGACCGGCGCCGGCAGAAGGAACGAACACAGAAGAAGGGCAGTGGCGGGTCGCTTGATGTACTTCACGAGAGCTCCGGTAATCCCTCGAGCCCCTCCCACGTCTGCGGATCCTGCGCCAGCAGCGTGTTGAGGTAGATCGAGACGTCGGCAGGCGGATAGGCCTTTGCCAGATCCGACGCCGCGGAGGCGAGCGCGGTCTTGGCGGGCGGCTCCAGCGCCTCGGCGGTGATCAGGCCGTCTTCGTGCGCAATGCCCAGCGCGTCGAGAAAGGCGCCCATCATCGGACGCTGATGCGCCAGGTGGTACGACACCAGCGCGCGCGCGGCAATCGACTCGGTCACAGCCGGAAACTGCGCCAGGTACTTCGCGCGCTTCTCGATCGGCAGCTTCGCCATGCTCTGCGGACGGAACTTCATGTGGCGCGCCAGCGCGACGACCGCCTCCATCTGCTCGGCGGCACTGCTCTCATCGTCACTGGCCCAGAACGCCTGAGCCGCGTCGAACCGGCGCTCGGGCGAAAGGCGCTTCCACAAACGGGTCGGGGGCACGTACTGCGCATCGTCATGCATGCACTATCATTCTAGACCCGGATTCGTACGTGTCCCTCCCAACAGCCGCTCACGCCGCCGCCGCACCAGAGAAGCTCTTCACGGCGCGCTTCTTCACGATGTGGACGTTCAGCTTCACGGTCTTCCTGTCCGTGTTCCAGCTGCTGCCCACGGCGCCATTCCACATCACCGATCTCGGCGGGTCGACCCTGCAGGCCGGCATGTTCCTCGGGCTGCTGACGTTCTCGTCGGCCATGTTCGCGCCGCTCACCGGCGCCATCGGTGACCGCATCGGCCATCGGAAGGTACTACTGATGGCCAGCGCCGCCATTGCCGTGATCACGGTTGCCTACGCGATCATCGAGTCGGTCCCGCTCATCCTGGCGCTGGCCTTCGTGCAGGGCTTCTTCTGGTCGGGCATGCTGTCGGCCTCGAACGCGTACCTGCTGACGATCATTCCGCGCTCACGCCGTGCCGAAGGGCTCGGCTACGCGGGCATGGCATCGGTCTTCGCACTCGGCGTCGCGCCAACCGTCGGCTTCCAGATCTACCGGGCGGGATGGTTCTGGCTGGCGATGACGTGTCTGGCGCTGAATGTGGCCGTCTTCTTCATCGCGCTGTTCCTCGAGTCGCACAAGCACGACGGGCCGCATCCGCCAATGACGCTGCGGAACATCATCGAGCCGCGCGTCATCGCGCTTGCCACCACGCTCTTCCTCTTTTCGTTCGGGTACGGCGGGCTGACCAGCTTCTCGTCGCTCTATGCCGACGCCGCCGGCGTCACGCCGCGAGGCATCTATCTGACGACGCTGGCCGCGGCCATTCTCCTGGCGCGTCCCACGCTCGGCCACATGGGCGATCGGTACGGCTACAAGCGCGTGTTCGTGCCGTGCACGGTGCTGGTTGCCATCGCGCTCGGCATTCTGGCCACGACGCCGGGCCTGACGGGCATGGTCATTTCGGCCCTGACGTTCGGCGTCGGCTTCGGCCTGGCTCATCCCACGTTCACCGCCTACGTCATGGCGCACGTGAGCGACGCGCGCCGCGGCGCGGCGTTCGGGACGATCATTGCGGCGTTCGATACGGGAATCGGCACCGGATCAACCACAATGGGCTGGTTGATTCAGCACTGGGGCTACGCCGTGGCGTTCGGCGTAGCCGCGGTGCTCGCCGCGTGCGCGGCGCCGTACTTCATCGCCATCGATCGGCGTCTCGAACGGATGGAGGCCAGAGCGGGATGAGCGCGCACATCTTCGACGCGCACTGCCACTTCTTTTCGGCCGGCTTCTTCAGATCCCTCGGCCGGTTGCTCCACGAGACAGGAGCGGATGATGCGGCCGTGCGCTTGCCGGATCGGCTGGGCTGGGACCCACCTGGCGATGACGCGGCGCTGTCGGCGCGGTGGGTGAGCGAACTCGATCAGTACGGCGTCAGCGGCGCGATGCTGATTGCGAGTGCGCCCGGAGAGGAGGCGTCGGTTGCCGAAGCCGTGCGCAGGTATCCCGCGCGCTTTGCGGGCGCGTTCATGGTCGACCCGAATGCCCCCGACGCGGTCGTGCGGACGATTCGCGCGTTCGATGAGTACGGCCTGCGCTGCCTCTGTCTGTTCCCCGCGATGCATCACGTGCGCCTGCACGATCAGCGCGTCGAACGGCTCGTGGCGCTGGCCGCCGAGCGCAAGCGCACGGTGTTCGTGCACTGCGGGATGCTCAGCATCGGCGTCAGGAAGAAGCTGGGCATTCCGTCGGTGTTCGATCTGCGGTTCGGCGATCCGCTTGCGGTCGCGCGGCTCGCTAATGCGTATCCCGATGCGACATTCATCATTCCGCACTTCGGGTCGGGCATGCTGCGCGTGACGCTCATGGCGATGGACGCCGCCTCGAACATCCTCGTCGATTCGTCGAGTTCGAACAACTGGATCAAGTATCAGGCGCGGCAGACGCTGACGGATGTCTTCAAACAGACGATCGACGTCGCCGGTGCCGACCGCATTCTGTTCGGCACCGACTCGTCGTTCTTCCCGCGCGGGTGGCAGAAGGCGATCTTCGACGCGCAGCACGCTATCATCGACGCACTCGTCGACTCGGCCGACGATCGCGCCGCCATCCTGGGCGGCAACGCACGGCGCATTCTGGATATGCCCGACCCGGGCGCCTGACGGAGCACGAGACGGAGCAAGAGATGAAGAGACTTCTGACGATTGCGACCTGCGTGCTGGCCTGCCAGTTCGCCGGCCGCGCCCAGCAGCCGCCCGCGGATCTCATCCTCATCAATGGCCACGTTGTCACGGCTGACGACAGCAAGCCGGAAGCAGAGGCGGTGGCCGTGCGCGGCGACCTCATCGCGGCGGTTGGCACCACCGCCGAGATTCGCGCGATGGCGGGGCCGTCGACGAAGGTCATCGACCTTGGCGGCAGGCTGCTGATTCCCGGTTTCATCGAAGGACACGGGCACTTCACCGGTCTTGGCGCCGGGTTGATGAACCTCAACCTGATGACCGCGAAGAGCTGGGAGGACATCCTCACGCAGGTCGCGGCGGCGGTCGAAACCGCGAAGCCTGGCGAGTGGATCATCGGGCGCGGCTGGCATCAGGAGAAGTGGTCGTCGGTGCCCGAGCCGAACGTCGAAGGCTTTCCGACCCACGAGTCGCTGAGCCGCGTGTCGCCCGGCAACCCGGTCGTGCTGACGCACGCCAGCGGCCACGCGTCGTTCGTCAACGCGAAGGCGATGGAGCTGTCGGGCATCACGCGCGACACGGCGAACCCGCCCGGAGGCGAGATTCTGAAGGACGCGGACGGCAATCCGACCGGCCTGCTGCGCGAGACGGCAAGCGGGCTGGTGCGTCAGGGTGCCGGCGAGCCCGCGCCGACACCCGACGAGATTCGCGCGCGTGCCCGGCGCGGCATCGAGCTCGCCACGCAGGAGGCGCTCGCCAACGGCGTGACGTCGTTCCACGACGCCGGCTCTGGCTTCGCGACGGTCGACCTCTTCAAGCAGCTCGCCGATGAGGGCGCGCTCGGCATCCGTCTCTACGTCATGCTGCGCGTGCCGAACGCCGCGCTGGCGAACCGTATTGGCGACTACCGGCTCGTCGACTACGGCGACAAGCGCCTGACGGTGCGGTCGATCAAGGTCAGCATCGATGGTGCACTCGGCCCTCGCGGCGCATGGTTGCTCGAGCCGTACACCGACAAGCCCGACAGCACGGGTCTGAACACGGTGACGATCGAGTCGGCCACGCGCACCGCCGAAATCGCTGTTGCCAACGACTTTCAGCTGAACATCCACGCGATTGGCGACCGCGCCAACCGCGAGGTACTCGATATCTACGAAGCGACGTTCAGGAACGCCGGCAGGAACGGTCGCGACCTGCGCTGGCGCATCGAGCACGCGCAGCACCTGCATCCCGACGATATCCCTCGTTTCGGCCAGCTCGGTGTCATCGCGGCGATGCAGGGCATTCACTGCACGTCGGACGCGCCGTACGTGCCACAGCGTCTCGGCGACGAGCGCGCCCGTGATGGTGCCTACGTCTGGCAGAGCCTCATGAAATCGGGTGCCATCATCGCGAACGGCACCGACGTGCCGGTCGAGGACATCGATCCGATTGCCAGCTTCTACGCGTCGGTCACGCGCAAGACGGCCGACGGCACGGCGTTCTATCCGGATCAGGCGATGACGCGGCTCGAGGCGCTGAAGTCGTACACCATCAACAACGCGTATGCGGCGTTCGAAGAGGCGTCGAAAGGATCGATCACGCCAGGCAAGCTCGCGGATCTCGTCGTGCTGTCGACGGACATCATGACGGTTCCGGACGAACAGATTCGCGATGCGCAGGTTGTGTACACGATCCTTGGCGGAAAGGTCGTGTACGAGGGTCGGCAGGAATGAAACACCTGGTGGGGCTGGTTGCCGCCATGGCCCTGCTTGTACCAGCAGGTGTGGCGCAGGATCCACTCAGTACGGGACTGGCGACGACCGCCATCGACGTCGCGTATCTCGATGCGGAAGACGATCCGGCGTTCACGCCGCTCGACGATCGTCACCGCGATGCCGACGGCGGATTCCTGCTCGAACCGGGCGCCTACGAGGGCGTGTTCGAAAGCTTCTGCCTGTTGCCTGGCACGCACGGCCCCGTCTCTGGTGACGGCTACCTGACGGCGCCGATTGCCGGCGAGGCGGCGCATCTCGTGCAGGCGGTGCTCGAGCGCTCCCATGCGCACCCCGAACTGCCGCAAGAGGACATCCAGCAGCTGCTCTGGGCGATGCTCTCGCGCGCGCCGTACTCGCAGCTCGACTCCGAGATTCAGCATGCGGCGTCGACGTTGTTCACGCGCGACGAGATCCGCGAGGTCGAAGCGCTCGGCGGCGAGTCGATGGGCGCCCGTCTGCGCGGCGCGCTGCGCTCACGCGTGCCCTCGCCTGTGCAGGGCGCCCTCGATCAGTACGAGCGGCTGCGCTCGCTGCTGACCGACGCATCGGCTACCTACGAGGAGATCAGCCGGGTGGCTGTTCTCAGCGGCCCGCCGGCGCCGCAAGAGGGGGACCGCGAGATTCCAGTCACGCGCTGGAGCTATCACCCCGACGGCTACTTCGTGCGCTATCTTCCTGAGGACTACACGCAGACAACCGTACAGATCGTCGTACCCGGCAATACTCGCCCGTCGCTGACGCGCGATCACCTCGGCCGCATCACCCGCGCCGCATACGCGACCGGCCTCATCGTCGAGACCGAGTACGACGACCGAATTCCCGCCCTGACGCTGGACGATGCGCCGGATGTCAGAGGGTATGCGTTCCGGCGTCTGCGTTTCAGCGACGGCGTCAATGAAGCGGAGCTCGAGAACCGCGGCTGGACGTTCGTCTCGACGCCACCGCGCGCCCTCGGTGCCGAGGAACCTGTCGACGTCGTACTCGAGACACCCGCTCACGGTCCCGTCGTGCTGCAGGGCGACTGGCGCGAGCGATACGACCGCGCGAAGGAGCGCTTCGATCGCTACAAGGAACTGCAGGAGGCGCGTGAGGCTGAACGCAGACGCGACGCGCGCGATCGCGAAGGGCCGTCACAGCGCGACGTCGCCGAACTGACCGACGAGAGTCACTACCGAGACGGCTACAAAGCCGCGACGGAGGGCGAGTCGTCGGACAAGATGAAATGGATCGACGAGCACACGCGCCGCGTCCGCAACGCGTGGGAGTACGCGCACTGCCGTTTGTCTGGCGACTGCGCCGAAAAGGACGAAAAGAAGGACGAGCCTCGTCAGCGCCGCAGGAAGGTCAGACCTTCACGCGACGCTGCCGTGCCTGGGGCGCAGGGTGGTCAAAGGCTGGGCGTCGGCGCGAGGTGGCGGCGCCCCTAGGCGCGCGCCATCTCTCGCTTGCCGCGGCGCATCTTCTCCTGCGCTGCTGACACGCCGCGCTTGAAGCGGGCGTCGAGCTCGAGCGCCTCGTCGGTCTGCGGAATCACGAGGCGCTGCCAGGCGCCCTGCAGTTCCTTCAGCTTGTCGGCGATCGACGGCCCACGGTCCTCGGTGCCGCGGCCGCCGAGGGCGTTGGCGTTGAGCGCCTGACGCAGCTTCGCGGCCAGTTGTTCGGCCTGCGAGAGCGGCTGCGTTTCGGTTTCGGGCGCGTCGGCCTCGTCGACCAGCGCTTCGATGCGCGCGCACAGCTTCTCCATGCGCTTGAGCGCCGCGTCGGGATCGAGATCCGTGCCGCGGAACGCTTCGGGCCAGCGCTGCGCCAGCGCGGTGATGGCCGAGAAGGCGCGCGCGTTCTGCGCGTCGACGTCGGCGCGCGGCAGTGCGGCGGGCGTTCGCAGCTTGCCGCGAATCTCCTGCACGCGGGCGCCTAGTCCCTCGGGCGGCGCTTCGGCTGTCGTCATGGCCTCGAGCTCGGCGACCAGCGCCTCGCGATCCGCAGCCTTCTGCAGCAGCGCTTCCTGGTGACGGTTGTGGAAGCGCTCGAAGAAGCGATCGGCTGCCGTGCGGAAGCGCTTCCAGACGGCTTCCGAGCGGCTCTTGCGCACCGGGCCGATGGTCTTCCACTCGGCCTGCAGCTTCTTCAGTTCGGCAGCAGCGGCCTCCCAGTCGGTCGACTCGGCCAGCTCTTCGGCGCGCGCGCACAGCGCCTCCTTGCGGGCGAGGTTCTCGGCCCACACCGCCTTGCGCGACGACAGGTCGTCGCGGCGGCGCGTGAAGAACGCGTCTGACGCTTTGCGGAAGCGATCCCAGAGCTGACGCGCTTCGCGCGGTGGAATCGGGCCCGTGGCTCTCCACTCGGCCTGCAGCGCGCGGAACGCCTCGGCCGTCTTGATCCAGTCGGTCGAGTCGGCAAGGGCCTCGGCCTTCTCGCAGATCTCCTGCTTCTTCTTCAGGTTCTCGGCGCGCTCGCTGGCCTGCTTCTCGAAGTGGGCTGCGGTGCGCGCGCGGATGGCGTCGACGGGTGTGCGGAAGCGGTGCCACAGCTCCTGCGCGCGATCGCGCGGGGCCTCGGCGGCCGTCTTCCAGCGCGCCTGCATCTCGCGGAGCGCCTTCGCGGCGGCTGCAAGGTCGGACTCGTGGCCGGCGACGGCGTCAGCCTCGAGTTCGGCGGCCAGGGCTTCGGCGCGCTTGATCAGGTCTTCCTGCGTCTGCGCGTTCGCGAAGCGCCGCCAGTCGTCGAGCTCGCGCAGTTCGCGCACGCGCGGCGCGACCTGTTCGAGCAGCGTGCGCAGGCGTGCGGCCGCGGCGTCATAGCCTTCGGGATGCGGCGTGCCGGGCGGTTCGTCGAGCGCGGTCTTGGCGTCGCGGAGCAGCCGCTCGCCTTCGCGCAAGGTGATTTCAGGCGCCTTCGAGATGCGGTCGGCGCGATCGCAGAGCCGCGTGAGACGCGCGACGCGCTCGGCGCCGGCTTTGGCCTGCGCGTCGCGGGCCTCTGCTTCACGCGCGGCCACGGCCTCTTCGGCCTGACGCATGGCGTCAACGGCCTCGGCCGGAGGTTCGAGGGCAATGTCCGTCAAGATCGACTCGGTCTCCTTCCAGCGACGACGCAGTGTCCGCATGCGGTTCACGGCCTCGTCGAGCGTGTTCTCGCCGAGCGTGGCGGCTTCGGCCGCAAGCGCTCGCAGTTTATCGATGGCGGCCTCGGCCGCCTCACGCTGCGCGGTTCGACGCACGCACAGCGCGACGGCTCGTTCGAAGCGCGCCTCGAGCGCGCGCGCATCCGAGGGCTCGTCGAGCGCCGGCAGGCCTTCCCATTCGCTGCGCGCGAGCGCGGCCTCGTCGGCCGCGGCGTTAGCGCGTTCGAGACGCTCGCAGATCGCTTCGCGCGCGGCTTTCGCGCGCGCACGTGCTTCGGCGGCCGCTGCGGCGGCTGCTTCAGCCTCGCGCCGCGCATCGATGCGTGCGCGCGCCTCGGCCGACGCGGCGTCGAACCGCGCCGTCAGCGCCGGGTCGGCGCCTTCACTGCTGCCGGCCCACGCCTCGCGCGCGCGCGTCAGCGCGGCGTCAGCGGCGCGCCAGTCGGTTTCGTCTTTGACGTGCTCGACCGCTTCGACGAGCGTGGTCAGGTGACGCCGGCGTTCCTCTTCGGCTGCGAGCCGCGCCGCTTCCGCATCGGCCAGCGCCTGCAGCATCGCCTTTGCGCGCCGCGCGACCTGCTTCTGCTGCGATCGCGTCGCAATCTGCTCGAGGCGATCGCGTGACGTGGCCGCGGCGTCTTCCGGGACGAGCCGTTCGAATGCCGCCAGCGCGACGTCCTTGTGGACGCCGTTCAGTGCGACATCGAGCAGCGCGGCTTCACTCGACAGCCGTCCCGACGCGGCGTGCGCCGTGGCTTCGTCGGCCGCCTGGCGCGCGATCGACCCAAGCATCTTCTCGTCGGTGACGCGCGACAGCGCGGCATCCCGCGCCTCGCCGTGCGGCGACGTCCGCGCCACGGTCGCGAGCCGGCGCTCGTCGCTGATCGCCGACGCCGCCATCGTGGCCGTCGCGGCATCGG
>Ga0079224_100000831_pt1 | contig 33100 bp, 31 predicted proteins | sample Stecom2015_FD_80414 | JGI IMG/M metagenome (GOLD analysis project Ga0079224, IMG submission 80414) | Agricultural soil microbial communities from Utah to study Nitrogen management - Steer compost 2015 | ecosystem: Environmental > Terrestrial > Soil > Agricultural land | place: USA: Utah... | reverse complement strand
GTCACGACGCTGGATTCAAAGCTCCAGGAGGGCGCGGTGTACGCGCTGCGCAACGGGCTCCTGGAGTTCACGCGCCGGCGCGGTTACCGCGGTCCGATCGCGCACGTGGACGTCCCGCCGGAGACGCTCTCGCGGCCGTACGAAGAGTGGCCGGAAGAAATCCGGCTCAGGCTGGCCGAGTACGGCAATCCCGGCGGCCTGTCGGTCGCGATCGTGACCGGCCTCCACGAGGACAACAGCGCCAGCGTCGCGCTGCAGGACGGGACTCCGCTCAAGCTGCCGTGGAACGGCATCTCCTGGGCGGCGCCCTACATCGACCAGTCGACGCGCGGGCCGGCGCCGCAGGCGGTCGCCGACGTGCTGGCGCCCGGCGACATCGTCTACGTGATGCCCACGACCCGCGGCACCTGGGCGCTGGCGCAGGTGCCGGCGGCACAGGCGGCCATCGTGTCGCTCGATCCCATGGACGGCGCGATCACGAGCCTCGCGGGCGGCTTCGATTTCTCGATCAGCAAGTACAACCGCGTGACGCAGGCGGCCCGGCAGCCGGGCTCCGCGTTCAAGCCGTTCATCTACTCGGCGGCGCTGGAGCAGGGCAACACGGCGGCGACCATCCTGCTCGACGCCCCGGTGTTCATCCGCTCCTCCGAGCTCGAGGCCGTGTGGCGGCCGCTGAACTACACCGGCCGCTTCTACGGCGAGCAGCGGCTGCGCGAGGCGCTGGTGCACTCCCTGAACCTCGCGACCGTGCGCCTCCTGCTCAACCACACGGGCATCGGCAACGCGGTGCGCCACATCGAGAAGTTCGGCTTCGGCCCCGCCGCCCTGCCGTACAACGGCTCGCTCGCGCTGGGCGGCGGCAACGCCACCCCGCTCGACATGGCGCAGGCTTATGCGGTGTTCGCGAACGGCGGCTATGCCGTGAAGCCGTACGTGATCGACTCGATCCTGTCGGCCGAGGGGGAAGTGCTGTATCGCGCGGACCCGGCGATCGTGTGCCGCCGCTGCGAGATCGACGAGCGCGCGCGGGCGCGGCGCCGCCCGGCACCGGTCGTCGAGACCGTGGCGCTGGAGGACGCGGGCGGGACGCCGCTCCTCCGCGATGCCGCCGAAACCGGCCTGACGTTGGAGCAGATGGCGGAGCTCGGCGAATCCTACCGGCCGGATGCCAACGAGGCGCCCGAGCTCTTCGCCGACGTCAACGTCGCCCCGCGGGTGATCAGCCCGCAGAACGCCTACCTCATCCAGGACATGCTGCGCGACGTGATCCGCTCCGGCACGGGCCGGCGCGCGCGCGTCCTCGGCCGCAGCGATCTCTCCGGCAAGACCGGCACGTCGAACGACCAGCGCGACGCCTGGTTCGCCGGGTTCAACGGCACGATCTCGGCGGTGGCGTGGGTGGGCTACGACAACCCGCAGCCGCTCGGCCCCGGCGAGCAGGGATCCGCCACCGCGCTGCCGCTCTGGATCGAGTTCATGCGCATCGCGCTGGAAGGCACGCCGCCGGCGGCGATGCCGATGCCCGAAGGCATGGTCAACGTGCGCATCAACAAGCGCACGGGCTGCCCGGCGAGCGCAACCGACGCCATCGAGGACGTGATGTTCGAGAAGTTCCGGGTCGGGCACGAGCCCCGCTGCGAGTACACCGACCCGCACCGCGACATCTTCAACCAGAGCGAAGACAGGGGGACGGCGGAGCCGATATTCTGATGAGCAGGAAGAGCGCAATCGGATTCGACCGCGCCCGCCAGGTGCTGGCGCAGGAGGCTGCCCGGATCATCGTCGAGCAGGGCGTGCAGGACTATCGCGTCGCGAAGCGCAAGGCAGCGGAGCGCCTCGGCATGAGCGAGCGCGGCGTGCTGCCGAACAACACCGAGATCGAGCGCGCGGTCAGCGCCCACCTCGAGCTGTTCGGGCGCGACCGCCACGCGGACGCGCTCAGGACGCTGCGCCGCGCGGCGCTGTCGGCCATGGAGCTGCTCGCACCGTTCGCGCCGCGGCTCGTCGGTCCCGTGCTGCACGGCACGGCGGCGGCGCATTCGCCGGTCAACCTGCACGTGTTCGCCGACACCTTCGAGCAGGTCGCGATGCGCCTCGACGAGCAGCGCGTGAGCTACCGGCTGTACGAGCGGCGCCTGAAGAGCCGCCGCGACCGGGCGGAGACGTTCGGCGGGCTGCGCTTCCTGCACCAGGAGACGCCGGTGGAGGCGACCGTGTTCCCGCTGAACGGCGTGCGCCAGGCCCCGATCAGCCCCATCGACGGCAAGCCGATGCGGCGCGCCGACGCGCGCGCGGTCCGCGACCTCCTCGCCGAGTCCTAGCCCGGCACGCCCTGGGCGCGCCGCTTAAGCGGGGCCGGCGCGCTCGGCCAGGGGGACGTAGTCGCGGCGCGCCGGGCCCGTGTAGAGCTGGCGCGGCCGTGCGATGCGTGCCTCGGGGTCGGTGATCATCTCCCGCCAGTGGGCGACCCAGCCGACCGTGCGCGCGATGGCGAACATCACGGTGAACATCGAGGTGGGAATGCCGAGCGCGCGGTAGATGATGCCGGAGTAGAAATCGACGTTGGGGTACAGGTTCTTCTCGAGGAAGTACTCGTCCTTGAGCGCAACCTCCTCGAGCTCGAGCGCGAGCTCGAACAGCGGGTTGCTGGTGCGTCCCAACTGCTCGAGGACCCGGTGGCACATGCTGCGAATGATGGTGGCGCGCGGGTCGTAGTTCTTGTAGACGCGATGCCCGAAGCCCATCAGGCGGAACGGATCGTTGCGGTCCTTGGCTTTCGCGATGAACTTCGGGATGTTCGACGCGGTGCCGATCTCGGTCAGCATCTTGATGACCGCCTCGTTGGCCCCGCCGTGCGCCGGTCCCCACAGCGCCGCGATGCCGGCCGCGATCGCCGAGTACGGGTTCGCGCCCGAGCTCCCGGCCATGCGCACCGTCGACGTCGAGCAGTTCTGCTCGTGGTCGGCGTGCAGTATGAACAGGAGATCCAGGGCCTCGGCCGTCAGCTTGTTGACCTCGTAGGGCTCCGCCGGCACTGCGAAGAACATGTGCAGCAGGTTCTCGCAGTACGAGAGGTCGTTGCGCGGATAGATGAACGGCTGCCCCATGCTGAGCTTGAACGCCGCCGCGGCGATAGTCGGCAGCTTGGCGATGATGCGGTGCGTGAACACCTCGCGGGCATCCGGGTTGTAGATGTCCATCGTGTCGTGGTAGTAGGCGGACATCGAGCCCACCACCGCCGACAACATCGCCATCGGGTGCGCGTCGTAGCGGAAGCCGTTGAAGAACCGCAGCATGCCCTCGTTCAGCATGGTGTGCGTGCGGATCGAGGTGTCGAAGCGCGCGAGTTGCTCCTCGGTCGGCAGCTCGCCGTAGAGCAGCAGGTAGGCGACCTCGATGAAGCTCGACTTCTCGGCGAGCTGCTCGATAGGGTAGCCGCGGTAAAGGAGCACGCCTTCCTTGCCGTCGATGAACGTGATCGCGCTCGCGCACGCCGCCGTCGACGCATAGCCGGGGTCGTAAGTGAAGACGCCCTGGTCGCGATACAGGCTGCCGATTTCGATGACGTCGGGGCCGAGGTTGCCCTTCCGTACCGGGAGCTCCGCGGTCTTGCCGTCGGGGCTCGTGAGGGTGTAGCTGTCCTTCTTCATAAGCCGATCCATCTTGCCGGAAGGGCGCACCCCTCGCAAATGAACGCCACCCGCGACGGCTGGCGCACGTCCCGGCGGCAGGACATCGGGTCTTCCGGTGGCGGGCGGAGCGACCTCGAGGTCAGCGGCTCATGCCGTACTTGCGGCGGAACTTGTCCACGCGGCCACCGGTGTCGACGATCTTCTGCTTGCCGGTGTAGAACGGGTGGCAGGCGGAGCAGACTTCGACGTGCAGGTCACGCCCGAGCGTCGAGCGCGTCACGAACTCGTTCCCGCAGCTGCAGGTCACCTTGATCTCGCTGTACTCGGGATGGATGTCGGGCTTCATGAGAAATCTCCGTCGGCGAGCACGGGCCGCCTCGCCAAAAGGCCGCGTAGCATAAACGCAAGGCGCGACCCCCCGCAAGGCGCCCCGGGAGCGTCGTCATTTATCCACAAATCCTGTGGATAAGTCTGTGGAAGCTGATTGAGTGATGGGGCTAAGTCGGGATTTTTAAAGCAGCCTCGTTAAAATGTCTATTTTGTGTCCAGAAAATTAATTTAAACAAAGTCAATTACTTGCGCCCCATTCCGCAGCGCGTTGCTCAATTGGGGTGCACATTGCCCGGCTTTTACAGGCTGCCCGGGCCGGGTGTGCATAAACTGAGTCGGTAATTTTTACACGGCCCCCGCCCGGCGCCCCTCCGCGGAGGGGAGGAACATCGCCTGCAGGTCGTTCAGCAGGGCGAGGCCGCGGGCCGTCGGCCGCCACCGGCCGGCCGCCGGGCGCTCCATGAGCCCCAGGCCGTGCGCCCGCGCCACGGCGCCCGCGACCGCCGCGAACGGCAGCCCGGTGCGCGCCGTGAACGTGGCCTCCTCGAAGCCCGCCGGCAGCCGGAGCGCGTTCAGCATGAACTCGAACGCGAGGTCGCGGGGCTCGACGCGCACCGCGGGCGGCCAGCGGCCCGCCTCGGCCGCCTCCATGTAGGCGCGCGGGTGCGCCGGCTTCACCCGCCGCCAGGCGCCGCCGTCCGCCGTGAGCTTCCCGTGCGCGCCGGCACCGATCCCCGCGTAGTCCCCGAACTGCCAGTAATTCAGGTTGTGCCGGCAGCGAAATCCCGGGCGTGCGAACGCCGACACCTCGTAACGCTCGTACCCGGCGCCGGCGAGCAGCGCCAGTCCCGCCGCCTCCATCGCGAGGACCTCCTCTTCCCCGGGTAGGTCGGGCGGCGGACGCGCGTGAAAGCGGGTGTTGGGCTCGAGCGTGAGCTCGTACCAGGACAGGTGCGCGGGGGCGAGCGCCAGCGCGTGGCGGAGATCGGCCGCCGCCGCGTGCGCATCCTGTCCCGGCAGCGCGTACATGAGATCGAGGTTGACCGCGTCGAAACGGGCAGCTTCCGCTTCACGCCACGCCGCGAGGACGTCGGCGGCGTCGTGAATGCGGCCGAGGCGGGCGAGCATGGCGTCGTCGAAGCTCTGCACCCCGAGCGACAGGCGGTTGACGCCGGCCGCGCGGTAGTCGGCGAGCCGCCCGCGCTCCACGGTGCCGGGATTCGCTTCCATCGTGATCTCGACGTCCGGCACGAGGCGGAGCCTGGCGTGCACGCCCGACAGCAATTTCTCGATCTCGTGCGGCGCGAACAGGCTGGGCGTCCCTCCGCCTAAGAACACGCTCACGACCGGCCGCCCGCCGAGGCGCGGCGCCTCCTCCGCGAGGTCGGCGAGCAGCGCCCGTACGTAGCGCTCGCGATCCATGCGCGGGCCCGCGACGTGCGAGTTGAAATCGCAGTACGGGCACTTGCTCACGCACCACGGCAAGTGCACGTAGAGGGAGAGCGGCGGCAGCCCGGCGTTCACGGCCCGGCCCGGAGCACGCCGTGCGCGAGCAGCCGCGCCGCGAGGCTGCGGAAAGCCTGCCCGCGGTGGCTCGCCGCGTTCTTGTCCGCGGCGGACATCTCGGCGGCAGTCAGGCCGCGGACGGGATCGAGGAAGACCGGGTCGTAGCCGAAACCGGCCTCCCCGCGCGGCGCCGCGGTGATGCGCCCCTCCCAGCGCCCCTCGGCGAGCAGCGGCGCCGGGTCGGACGGCCCGCGCAGGAACACCGCGACGCAGTGGAAGTGGGCGCCGCGGCGCGCCGGCTCGACGCCGTCGAGCTCGCCGAGCAGCTTCTCCACGTTGTCGCGATCCCGCGCTTCCGGGCCGGCGTAGCGCGCGGAATGCACGCCCGGGCGGCCGTCGAGCGCGGCGACCACCAGACCCGAGTCGTCGGCGATGGCGGGCAGCCCGGTCTCCGCCGCCGCGTGGCGCGCCTTGATGAGCGCGTTCTCCACGAAGGTCGCGGCGGTTTCCTCGGGCGCGGACACGCCGAGCTCGCGCTGGGCCACCAGGGTGACGTCGAGGTTCGCGAGAATCTCACGTATCTCGGCGAACTTGCCGGCGTTGCCGGTGGCGACGACGATGCGCATGACCCCGGGTCCTAGCGCGCGCCGGCCAGCGCCTCCGCCTGCGCGGCGACGACGTCGCGCATGCCGCGCGTGGCGAGGTCGAGCAGGACCTCGAGCTCGTCGCGGGTGAACGCGTGGCCCTCCGCGGTGCCCTGCACTTCCACGAAGCGCCCGGCCTCGTTCATCACGACGTTCATGTCGGTTTCGGCCTCGGCGTCCTCCGCGTAGTCGAGATCGAGCACCGGCACCCCGCGCCAGATGCCGACCGAGACGGCGGCGATGTGGCCGTGGAGCGGGTAGGTTCGGATGTGGCCCTCGTCCATGAGCCGGCGCAAGGCGAGCGACAGGGCGACCCACGCGCCGCTGATCGCGGCGGTCCGCGTGCCGCCGTCGGCCTGCAGCACGTCGCAGTCGAGCGTGATCGTGCGCTCGCCCAGCGCCTCGAGGTCGGTGGCGGCGCGCAGGCTGCGGCCGATCAGGCGCTGGATCTCCATGGTGCGCCCGCCCTGCCGGCCGCGCACCGCCTCGCGCGCGGTCCGCTCGGTGGTCGCGCGCGGCAGCATGCCGTATTCGGCGGTCACCCAGCCGCTGCGCGAGCCGCGGAGCCAGGCCGGCACGCGGTCCTCAACGCTCGCCGTGCAGACGACGCAGGTGTCGCCGAACTCCGCCAGCACGCTGCCCTCGGCATGACGCGTGAACCCGGTGACGAAGCGCACCGGGCGCATCTCGTCCGCGGCCCTGCCGCTCGGCCGTGTCGTGTCGTGCGCCATGTCAGGGGCCCAGCCACCGCAACACGGTGCCGGTGGTGTTGTCGCTGTAGGGCGAATTGCGGGCCAGGGCCTTGAGCGAGAGCGCCTTCAGGCCTTCCGCCAGCGCGCCGTTGGCGGTGCGCGAGAGCGCCGCGATCTCGTCGTCGGTGATGCCCGACCACAGCCCGTCGCTGCACGCGAGCAGCACGTCCCCGGCGAGGAGCGGCTTCTTGCGCGTGATGCTCATGTCGGGCACCGGGGCGTCGCCGCCGATGCAGCATTCGACGAAATTGCGCATCGGGTGATCCAGCGCTTCCTCCTCGCTGATGGCACCCTCCTGGATCAGCACTTCCACGTGACTGTGATCCCGCGAGCGCGACAGCACGCGCCCGTCGCGCATGTGATAGATGCGGCTGTCGCCCACGTGCCCCCACCACGAGCCGCCTTCCTGCACGAGGCAGGCGGCGCAGGTGGCGCGGGGACGAAAATCGACGTCGAGGTCGGCGCCGATGCGCACCACCTCGTCGTGCGCGCGCGCCAGCGCCATGTACAGGAAGCCCTGCGGGTCGAAGATGGGCAGCTTGGAGGACGTGAACATCGCCTCCACCGTCTTCAGGCCGACCTCGGCGGCGCGCGCGCCGTCCGAGTGCCCGCCCATGCCGTCGAAAACCAGCATCAACGCCGCGTCGCGCGCGACGATCACCGCGGCGCGATCCTGGTTGTCCTGGCGGTCCCCGACCGCGGAGACTTTCGCGTACTCGATTTGCATCGGGTTAGAATTAGCCCCACCGAGCGGAAGACAATGAAACGCCGGGGACTGGGGCCTGTTGGCAGACCCTGGGTCAGCGCGCGGATCAACCGGCCGGGAATCCCAATGTTACACAGTATGACAGGCTTCGCGCGACACACGGCCGAGCTTCCGGACGGTGTGCTGACCTGCGAGCTGCGCTCGGTGAACCACCGCTGGCTCGACATCCAGATGCGGATCGCCGACGAGCTCAAGCCCGCGGAAGCCGACTTTCGCAAGGCCATCGGTGCGGCGCTCAAGCGCGGCAAGGTGGAGTGCAGCCTGTGGTTTCGCCGCTCGGCGGGCCGGCCCGCGCCCATCCGCCTGAACCAGGGGGTGCTCGACCAGCTCCACGCGAGCTTCACGGCCTTGAGCGGCACCTTCCCGAGCCTCGCCGCCCCCGACCCGCTCGACCTCCTGCGCTGGCCGGGGGTCGTCTGCGAGCCGGAGGAGGAAGCGACCGCCGCCGAGCCGCTGCTCGAGGCGGCGAAGGCCACGCTGGCGGAGGCGCTCGAGGCACTCTCGGCCATGCGCGCGAGCGAGGGCGAGCGCATCGCCGGCATGCTCGAGGCGCGCTGCCGCGAGATCCTCGCGATCGCGGAGTCGGTGCGCGCCCGCATGCCCGAGGTGCTGGAAGCCGCCCGCGCGAAGCAGAAGGAGCGCTTGGAGAGCCTCGAGATCGCGGTGGACCCGGCGCGCCTCGCGGCGGAGCTGGCTCTCTCCGCCCAGAAGCTCGACGTGGACGAGGAGCTCGACCGCCTGGTGAGCCACGTCGACGAGATCCGGCGCGTCCTCGAGGGCGACGAGCCGGTGGGACGCCGGCTGGATTTCCTCATGCAGGAGCTGAACCGCGAGGCGAACACGCTGGGTGCCAAGTCCGGCGACACCGACACGACGCGCGCGGCCGTGGAGCTCAAGGTGCTCATCGAGCAGATGCGCGAGCAGATACAGAACGTCGAGTAGGAGCGGAAGTGGCAGCCCGCCTGTTCGTGATCGCCGCGCCGTCCGGCGCGGGCAAGACGTCGCTCGTCAAGGAGCTCGTGCGCCGCCACCCGGAGCTCGTCTTCTCGATCTCCTACACGACGCGCCGCAAGCGGCCGACCGAGCAGGAAGGCCGCGACTACTTCTTCGTCAGCGAGGCCGAGTTCGCCGAGCTCGAGGCGCGCGGCGAGCTGCTCGAATCGGCTTGCGTCTTCGATCACCGCTACGGCACCAGCCGCCGGCAGGTCGAGAGCGAGCTGGCGAAGGGCAGGAGCGTCATCCTCGAGATCGACTGGCAGGGCGCGAGGCAGGTGCGTCGCGCGTGCCCCGACAGCGTCTCCATCTTCATCCTGCCGCCGTCGCGCGACGAGCTGGCCCGCCGGCTCCGGGCGCGGGGCACGGACGACGCCGCCACCATCGAGCGGCGCCTCGCCGACGCCGTCGGCGACATGTCGCACTGGGACGAGTTCGACTACGTGGTCGTGAACGACGACTTCGAGCGGGCCGCGGCGGCGCTCGAGGGCATCATCGCGGGCGACGGCCGCGAGTGCCGCAGCGACGACCCGGCGCTGCGCGAGCGCATCGCGGCGATCCTCGCGTCCTAGGCGTCCCAGCCCGGCCAACCCGCCCGGACCGGGTGCCGGGCGCCGCACGCTGCGCCCTCCTGCAAACGGGCCGGGGCCGGCGCGCGGGCACGGGCCGGGGCCGTTTCCCGCGCGGCACGCTCCCCCCACGGGCGCGAAAGCTGAACTTGCGGTACACTGGCCGGTCTCATTGCCGATTGCGAACACGGAGACCCGGTTTCATGGCCCGCATCACCGTCGAAGACTGCCTGGAGAACATCGACAACATTTTCGAGCTGGTGCTCGTCGCGGCGAAGCGCGCCCGCCGCATCGCCCACGGCGCCGAGCCGCTCGTGGAGCCGGAAAACGACAAGCCGACCGTGATCGCCCTGCGGGAGATCGCCGCCGGTGCCATCACGCCGGCCATCCTCGACGAGGTCGAGCAGCCGGCCGCGGAGGAGTTCCTGCCGCCGGAAGCGCCCGACGAGATCATCCCGATGCGGGGCATCTCGATCGGCGACTGACCGCACACGAGGCACCACAGGGAGGAGGAGTCGACGCGACGCGGCGCCGGAAACCCGGCATCCCGGTATGATGAGTCCGGGTATCATCAGTCATGGACTACGCGGCGACCCTCCTCGGCAGGCTCCCCGGCACCACGGTCCGGCGCGACCGCGGGCTCAGGCGGCTCATCGAGACGCTCGAGCCGGTCATGCCGGCCGAGCACATCGAGCAGATCCTCAAGGCCTATGAATTCGGCGCCAGCGCCCACGAGGGCCAGAAGCGCCTCTCCGGCGAGCCCTACATCTCCCACCCCGTAGCGGTCGCCCAGATCCTCGCCGACATGCACATCGACGCGCCGACGATCGCGGCGGCGCTGCTGCATGACGTCATCGAGGACACGCCGACCTCGAGGGCCGAGCTCGAGCGCCAGTTCGGCGCCGAGGTCGCCGCGATCGTCGACGGCGTCAGCAAGCTGGACCAGATGCAGTTCGACAGCCGCGCGGAAGCGCAGGCCGAAAGCTTCCGCAAGATGATGCTGGCGATGATCGGCGACATCCGCGTGATCCTGGTCAAGCTTGCCGACCGCCTGCACAACATGCGCACGCTGGACGCCGTGCCGCGCGAGAAGCAGGCCCGCATCGCGCGCGAGACGCTGGAGATCTACGCGCCGATCGCGAACCGGCTCGGGATCAACCACATGAAGGTGATCCTCGAGGATCTCGGCTTCCGTTACCTGTACCCGTACCGCTACCGCGTGCTCGAGAAAGCCGTGCGCCGGAGCAAGGGCTCGCAGCGCCAGATCGTGAAGCGCATCTCCGAGCGCTTCGAGAAGGCCATGCAGGAAGCGGGCATTCGCGGCGAGGTCCTCGGCCGCGAGAAGCACCTCTACAGCATCTACAAGAAGATGGCGGAGAAGAAGAAGGCGCTGTCGGAGGTGGCGGACGTGTACGGCTTCCGCATCATCGTGGACGACGTCGACACCTGCTATCGCATGCTCGGCATCGTGCACGGGCTCTACAAGCCGATGCCCGGACGCTTCAAGGATTACATCGCCATTCCGCGCATCAACGGCTACCAGTCGCTGCACACCACGCTGTTCGGCCCCAAGGGCCTGCCGCTCGAGGTGCAGATCCGCACCGGCGACATGGACAAGGTCGCCGAGTCGGGCGTCGCCGCGCACTGGCAGTACAAGGCGTTCGACAAGACGGTGCCCACCCCGCAGCGGCGTGCGCGCGAGTGGCTGGCGCACCTGATGGAGATCCAGCAATCGGGGAGCTCGGAGGAGTTCCTGGAGAGCGTCAAGGTCGACCTGTACCCGGACAAGATCTACGTCTTCACGCCGCAGGGCGACATCCTGCCGCTCCCGAGGGGGGCGACCACCGTCGATTTCGCGTACGCCGTGCACACCGGCGTCGGCAACCGCTGCGTGGCCGCCAAGGTCGACCGGCAGCTCGTGCCGCTGCGCACGCAGCTCCAGAGCGGCCAGGCGGTGGAGATCATCACCGCGCGCGGCGCGAAACCGAACCCGAACTGGCTCACCTTCGTGCGCACCGCCAAGGCGCGCTCGGCGATCCGGCATTACATGAAACAGATGCGCAGCAGCGAGTCGATCGACCTCGGCAAGCGGCTACTCGATCGTGCGCTGAAGGACCTGGGCTCGTCGCTGCGCAAGGTCGGCAAGGTGCGGCTGCGCGAAGCCGTGACGGAGCTCGGGCTCTCGGAGCCGAACGAGCTGTTCGCGCAGCTCGGGCTCGGCGAGCGGCTGGCGCCCCTGACCGCGCGCCTGCTCCTGCACGTGAGCCCGGAGGAAGGCGGGAGCAGCACCTCGACGGAAGCCAATCTCGTCATCACCGGCACCGAGGGCGTGGTCGTCAGCTACGCGAAGTGCTGCCACCCCATCCCGGGCGACGACGTCATGGGCTACCTGAGCTCGGGACGCGGCATCGTGATCCACCGGGTCGCCTGCGGCAACCTGCGCAACTTCCGCAAGCAGCCGGAGAAGTGGATCACCGTCGGCTGGGAAGAGAACGTCGATCGCGAGTTCCAGAGCCAGATACTGGTCGAGACCGCGAACCGCACGGGCGTGCTCGCGGCCGTGGCGGCGACCATCGCGGACACCGGCTCCAACATCGAGCAGGTGTCGGTGCTCGACCGCCAGGACGACCTCTCCGTGCTGCGCCTGCTGCTGCAGGTCAAGGATCGCAATCACCTGGCGCGCATCATGAGCAGCATCCGCAAGATGCCGAACGTGATCCGCGTGTCCCGCGACTGCGCGTGATGCCGGGCGAGCGCCGGGCGCCGGGAATCACCGCCTCGCGCGACGGTTCATTCGGGTCGCGCTGCTGCACGACACCCACGAGGAGGAGAGCACCTTGAAGCAACCGATCAGCACCGAGCACGCCCCCGCGGCCATCGGCACCTACTCGCAGGCGATACGCACGGGCGAGCTCGTGTTCCTGTCCGGGCAGATCCCGCTCGATCCCGCGACCGGCGAGCTCGTCGCCGGCGACTTCGCGGCGCGCGCCCGGCAGGTGTTCGAAAACCTGAAAGCCGTCGCCGAAGCGGCGGGCGGCACGCTCGACGACGCGGTCAAGATCACGGTGTACCTCACCGATCTCGGCCATTTCGCGACCGTGAACGAGGTCATGGCCGCGTACTTCCGCGAGCCTTACCCGGCGCGCGCCGCCGTGGGTGTGGCGTCGCTGCCGAGGGGAGTCGACATCGAGGCGGACGCGGTGCTGGCCGTGCGCGGGTGACGCCGGGCGTGAGCCGTTCGCCTGCTGCCGCCGGCACGCCGCCCGACGACCTCACCAACCTGCCGGGAGTCGGGCCGGCGCTCGCGGCAAAGCTCGCACGCCTCGGCGTCGAGCGCATCGAGGACCTGCTGTTCCTCCTGCCTTTGCGCTACGAGGACCGCACCCGGCTGGCGAAGCTCGGCGAGCTGCGCCCCGGCATGCGCTGCCTCGCGAGCGGCGAGGTCCTGCTCGCGGAGATCGTCTACCGCGGGCGCCGCAGCCTGCTCGTGCGCATCGGCGACGGCACCGGGCAGCTCACCCTGCGCTTCTTCCATTTCTCGGGCCGCCAGCAGGCGGCGTTCCGCACCGGTGCCACCGTGACCTGCTACGGCGACGTGCGCACCGGGCCCATCGGGCTCGAGATGGTGCACCCGGAGTACCGGGTGCTCCCGCCGGGCACGCGGCCCGCGGTGGGCGAATCGCTGACCCCGGTGTACCCCGCCACGGAAGGCCTCACCCAGGGACGCCTGCGCGGCCTGGTGGCGGCCGCGCTCAAGCGCATGCAGACGGCGCCGCCGGCGGAGCTCCTGCCCGCGGCCGTGCGCGAGCGCCACGGGATGCCGACGCTCGCGGCCGCCCTCGAGTACCTGCACCGGCCGCCGCCCGACGCGGACCTCGAGGCGCTCTCGGACGGGCGGCATCCGTGCCGCCTGCGGCTCTCGTTCGAGGAGCTCCTCGCCCACTATCTCTGCCTGCGGCGCCTGCGCGAATCCGCCGAGCGCGAGCGGGCCCCCGTGCTCGAGCCCGACGCGGACCGGATCCGCGCGTTCCTCGCCTCGCTGCCGTTCCCGCTGACCGGCGCGCAGCGGCGGGTCGTGGACGAGATCACGGCCGACCTCGGCCGTGCCCACCCGATGATGCGACTGGTGCAGGGCGACGTGGGCGCCGGCAAGACGGTCGTGGCCGCCGTGGCCTGCCTGGTCGCCATGAGCACCGGCCGGCAGGCCGCCCTGATGGCGCCGACGGAGCTCCTCGCCGAGCAGCACCTGCAGAACTTCACCCGCTGGTTCCGCGACCAGCCGTTCGAGATCGCCTGGCTCGCCGGCAGCGTCCGCGCCGCCGGCCGGCGCGCCGCGCTGGCCGCGATCGCCGACGGGCGCGCGCAGCTCGCGGTCGGCACCCACGCGCTGTTCCAGGAGGGCGTGGCGTTTCGCGACCTCGCGCTCGTGGTCATCGACGAGCAGCACCGTTTCGGCGTGCACCAGCGCATGGCGCTGCGCGACAAGGGCGCGGGCGAAGCGAGCGTTCCGCACCAGCTCGTGATGACGGCGACGCCGATCCCGCGCACGCTGGCCATGGCGGCGTACGCCGACCTCGACGTGTCGGTGATCGACGAGCTGCCGCCGGGGCGCCGGCCCGTGCAGACCGTGGCGCTGCCGGAGAGCCGGCGCGCGGAGGTGATCGCGCGCGTGCGGGCCGCGTGCGAAGCCGGCCAGCAGGCGTACTGGGTGTGCCCGCTGATCGAGGAATCGGAGCTCACGGACAGCCGCGCCGCCGAGGCCAGCTACGAGATGCTGTCCGCAGAGCTTTCCCACCTGCGCGTGGGGCTCGTGCACGGCCGCATGGCCGCGCGCGAGAAGGACGCGGTGATGCGCGCGTTCAAGGAAGGCGAGATCGCGGTGCTGGTGGCGACGACGGTGATCGAGGTCGGCGTGGACGTGCCGAACGCCACGCTGATGATCATCGAGAACGCGGAGCGCATGGGGCTGTCGCAGCTCCACCAGCTCCGCGGCCGCGTCGGCCGCGGCGCCGCGCAGAGCCATTGCGTGCTGCTGTACCGGCCGCCGCTCGGCGAAATGGCGAAAAGCCGGCTCGCCGTGCTCCGGGAAACGAACGACGGCTTCGTCGTCGCCGAGCGCGACCTCGAGCTGCGCGGCCCCGGAGAGCTGCTCGGCACGCGCCAGACAGGGCTGCCGCAGTACCGCATTGCCGACCTCGCGCGCGATGCGCACCTGCTGCCGGCCGTGCGCCGGGCGGCCGACGAGCTGCGGCGCACCTCGCCGGCGGACGTGGACGCGGTGATACGCCGCTGGGTCGGGGACTCCGCCCGCTTCGGCAAGGTCTGACGGTTTCTACCCGCGGCCGGGTTCGTCGATAATGCGCGGCACGGGCATCGGCAACGGCGATCGACGCATGGCGAGAAACTTCGCAAGAGCCACGTCAGGCCCCGGCATCGCGACGCAGCTTCGCAACTACGTCGAGCTGATGCGCCTCGACCGGCCCATCGGCATCTGGCTGCTCCTGTGGCCGACGCTGTGGGCGCTGTGGCTCGCCGGAGAAGGCCGCCCCGACGGCGGCCTGTTCATCGTGTTCGTGCTCGGCGTGATCGTGATGCGGTCGGCGGGCTGCGTGCTGAACGACCTCGCGGACCGCGGCATCGATCCACACGTCGAGCGCACGCGGCTGCGGCCGCTCGCCACCGGCGCCGTGGCCCCGGCGGAGGCGCTGACGCTGTTCGTCGCGCTGTCGCTGATAGCGGTCGGGCTCGCGGCGACGCTCAACCGCCCGGCACAGCTCCTCGCGATCGTCGCCGCGGGGCTCACCGTCCTCTACCCGTTCGTCAAGCGCTTCGTGTCGATTCCGCAGTTCGTGCTGGGCGCCGCTTTCGGCTGGGCCGTGCCGATGGTGTTCGCGGCCCAGACGGGCGAAACCGATCAGCTCGCGTGGCTCGTGTTCGCGACGGCGCTGATCTGGGCGGTGATCTACGACACGTTCTACGCGATGGTGGATCGCGAGGACGACCGGCGCATCGGCGTGAAGTCGACGGCCATCCTGTTCGGGGACGCCGACCTGTTCGTCGTCGGCGGCCTGCAGGTGCTGATGCTGGTCGGCCTGGTGCTGGTCGGGCGCATGGCGGGGCTCGGCGGCTGGTACTACGGCGCGCTGGTCGTCGCCGCGCTGCTCATGGCGTCGCACCAGTACCTGGCGCGCGACCGCAGCCCCGAAGGCTGCTTCAAGGCGTTCCTGCAGAACCATTACGTCGGCATGGCGGTGTTCGCCGGCATCCTGCTCGATTACACGTTCCGCCCGGTCGCGGGCTGAACGGCCCTCGCGACCACCAGCACGCCGACTTCCTCCGCACCCGCCGCGAGCAGGGCCTGGGCCAGCCGGCGGCAGGTCTCGCCTGTCGTCATCACGTCGTCGACGATCAACGGGCGCCGGCACGGCAGGCGGCCGGTGACCGCGAACGCGTGCGCGAGATTGCGGCGGCGCTCCCGTGCACTGAGCCCCGCCTGCGGCCGCGTGCCCCGCACCCGGCGGACGCGGCCGACGAGGGGCAGGCCGAGCGAGCGCGCGAGCGGCCGGGCGAGCTCCCGCGCCTGGTTGAAGCCCCGCCAGGCGTGCCGGGCGTGGTGCAGCGGCACCGGCACCAGCGCATCCGCCGCGGGAAAGCTCTCGCGGGCGGCAGGCGCGAGCAGCGCCGCGAAAGCCGGCGCGTAATGCAGCCGGCGGTGGAACTTGAGGGCCTTGAGTGCCGCGTCCACGGGAAACGCGTACTCGAGCACCGCACGCGCCGCGGCGAACGGCGGCGGACGGCGCTGGCAGGCGCCGCAGGGCACGCCGGGAGGCAGGGCCGGGACTGGAACGGCGCAGCGCGGGCAGGCGTCGGCGATGCGTGGCAGGTCCGCGAGGCAGCCGCCGCACAGGCCGCCGGCGGCGAGCCGCGTGCCGCACAGCACGCACGAGCGGGGCAACGCCGCACACGCGATGCGCGGGAGCACGGACGCGAGAAACGATCCCACCAGCATGGCGACATGCTGGACGGCACCGGCCGCGGCGGCGACGGTCGAAATTCCGGCAAAGGCGGGGATTCGGCGCCGGCAACGGCGCCGCGATTTGCACGGTCCCGGTCGTGGCGCCGAGAATGCGAGCCCCGATGCCCATGACGCCCGATTTACCCGATCCTGCGCCGCCGGGCGGCCGCCTCCTCGACACGGCGAGCGTCAGGCGGCGCTTCGACCGCGCGGCGCGCCGCTTCGACGAGGCCGACTTCGTGCACCGCCACACCGCCGCCGGCCTCTTCGAGCGCCTGGCGCCGATGCGCCTCGCGCCGGCACGCATCCTCGACGCCGGGTCGGCGACCGGCAGCGCGAGCCGCGAGCTCGCGCGCCGCTATCGCGGCAGCCGGGTCCTGAGCCTCGACCTGTCCCACGCGATGCTGGTGTGCGCCAGGTCCCGCCGTTCCCGGTTCGCGCGCATCCGCGAGCTCCAGGCCGACGCCTCGCGCCTGCCCCTCGCCGACGGCTCGATCGACCTCGTCTTCGCCAACCTGCTGCTCCCCTGGACCGACGACGCGCCCGGCTTCTTTCGCGAGGTGCGGCGCGTCCTCCGCCGGGAGGGCCTGTTCGCGTTCTCGACGCTCGGGCCCGACACCCTGCGCGAGCTGCGCGACGCCTGGGCAGCGGTCGACGACGACGTGCACGTCAACCCCTTCCCGGACATGCACGACGTCGGCGACGCGGTCCTGAGGGCCGGCCTCGCGGATCCCGTGCTCGACGTCGACCGGCTGGCGGTCACCTGGCCGGACAGTGCGGCGCTGTTTCGCGATCTCACCGCGGCGGGCGCGCGTAACAGCCTGGCGGGAAGGCGCCGCACGCTGACCGGGAAACGGCGCTTCGCGCGGATGCGGGAACGACTCGACGCGGAGCTCGCGGACCCGGCCGCGCCGTGCGAGCTCGAAATCGTGTTCGGTCACGCGTGGGGCACGGGGCCCGCACCGGCCCCCGGCGAGTACCGGCTCGACGTCGCGGCGATCGGGCGCCGCATGCGGCGCTGAGCGCGCGGCGCGCCGCCGCGTAAGCTCATGATCGGGAATCGCATCCTGGCGTTGCGCACCCTGCCGCACCGTTTGCATGGGTGGGGTCGATTCAGTACACTTCGCTCGCTTTTGACCGGCGTGCGCCGTCAGGGCCGCTGGTCGCTTCGTGCGACCAAAGTGCGCCCGTCGTGTTTTGGTCAGCCGCATCCCGAATCGACACCCTGGAAACGCCATTTTTGTTATCGGCCGGGAGACGAATTCCGGCGGCTGGTCCGGCACGTCCGGTTGACGAAACGGCAGGTGAGCTGTGCTGATGGAAATAGCCGCGCGCGCGGAGACACCCCACGAGGGCGCCCACGGATAGTCGGCCCGCAGAGTTAAAGAACCGATGACACGAAGACTGTTACTGGGTCTGGCGCTGCTTATTGCCGCCGGTTCCGCTTCGGCGGATTGGGCAATCAACATGCCGCAAGGCGTGTCCGAGATGAGCCTCCAGACCTATCGCCTGCACATGCAGGTGTTCTGGTGGTGCGTGGCGATCGGCATCGTCGTGTTCGCCGTCATGATCTACACGATGGTGAAGCACCGGCGCTCGCGCGGGCACCAGGCCGCCCAGTTCCACCACAACACGAAGCTCGAGGTCGTGTGGACGGCCATACCGGTCCTGATCCTGCTGATCATGGCGGTGCCGGCGGCCGAGACGCTGGTGGAGCTCGAGTACAACCAGAACCCGGACCTCACCGTGGTCGTCACCGGCTACCAGTGGCGCTGGCATTACGACTACCCGGACCACGACATCTCGTTTTTCAGCAGCCTCGACGCCCGCAGCAACCAGGCACGCCGCAAGCGATCCGGCATCGACCCGTACCAGGTCGAGAATTACCTGCTCGAGGTCGACAACCCGCTGGTCGTGCCGAGGGGCGCCAAAGTCAGGGTCCTGATCACCTCGAAGGACGTGATCCACGCGTGGTGGGTCCCCGCTCTGGCGATCAAGAAGGATGCCATTCCCGGATTCATGAACGCGGTCTGGTTCCGTGCCGAGGAATCCGGCACGTATCGCGGCCAGTGCGCCGAGCTCTGCGGCATGGACCACGCCTACATGCCCGTGGTCGTCGAAGTGGTGGAGCCGGAAGCCTTTGCCGCGTGGGTCGAGGCCCAGCGGGGCGGCGAAGCCGCGCAGGCCGCGTCCGACCAGGCCGCCGCAGCAACGCGCATCGCGGCGCGTCACGATATCGCCGGAGACTGAGAACGACATGACCACTGCCGTCGCAGACGCCCACCTCGCTCACGACGCCGAGCACCACGGGCCACCCGCCGGCTGGCGCCGCTGGGTCTTCTCGACCAATCACAAGGACATCGGGACCATGTACCTGGTGTTCAGCCTGCTGATGTTCATGATCGGCGGGGCCCTCGCGCTGGCCATCCGCGCCGAGCTTTTCTCGCCCGGCCTGCAGTTCGTCGAGCCGCACTTCTTCAACCAGCTCACCACGATGCACGCGCTGATCATGATCTTCGGCGCGGTGATGCCGGCGATGGTCGGGCTCGCGAACTGGATGATCCCGCTGCAGATCGGCGCGCCGGACATGGCGCTGCCGCGCATGAACAACCTGTCGTTCTGGATCCTGCCGTTCGCGTTCACGCTGCTGCTGTCCACGTTCTTCATGGACGGCGGAGCTGCGGCCGGCGGCTGGACGATGTACCCGCCGCTCGCGCTGCAGGCGGGCGACTCGTTCCCGTTCACGATCTTCTCCATCCACCTGATGGGCATGTCCTCCATCATGGGCGCGATCAACGTCATCGTGACGATCCTGAACATGCGCGCGCCGGACATGACCCTGCTCAAGATGCCCATGTTCGTCTGGGGCTGGCTGATCACGGCGTACCTGCTGCTCGCCGTGATGCCGGTGCTAGCGGGCGCGGTGACGATGCTGCTGACCGACCAGTTCTTCGGCACCAGCTTCTTCCTGGCCGCGGGCGGCGGCGACCCGGTGATGTACCAGCACATCTTCTGGTTCTTCGGGCATCCCGAGGTCTACATCATGATCCTGCCGGCGTTCGGGATCGTATCCGAGGTCATCCCGACGTTCGCCCGCAAGCCGCTGTTCGGCCACGAGTCGATGGTCTATGCGATGTCCTGCATCGCCTTCCTGTCGTTCGTGGTGTGGGCGCACCACATGTTCACCGTCGGCATGCCACTCACCGGCCAGCTCTTCTTCATGTTCGCGACGATGCTGATCGCGGTGCCGACCGGTGTGAAGGTGTTCAACTGGACGGCCACGATGTGGCGCGGCTCGATGACGTTCGAGACCCCGATGCTGTTCGCCATCGCGTTCCTGTTCCTGTTCACGATCGGCGGCTTCTCGGGCCTGATGGTGGCGATCGTGCCGGCCGACATCCAGTACCACGACTCCTACTTCGTCGTCGCGCACTTCCACTACGTGCTCGTGCCGGGTTCCGTGTTCGCGATCTTCGCGGCGGTGTACTACTGGCTGCCGAAGTGGACCGGCACGATGTACAACGAGAAGCTCGGGAAGCTGCACTTCTGGCTGTCCACGATTTTCGTGAACATCCTGTTCTTCCCGATGCATTTCCTGGGGCTGGCCGGCATGCCGCGGCGCATACCGGACTACTCGACCCAGTTCGCGGACTTCAACGCGGTGGCGACCATCGGTGCGATCGGCTTCGGCTTGTCGCAGCTCATCTTCATCTGGGTGGTGATCCAGGCGATCCGCGGCAAGGGTGAGCGCGCTTCGGCCAAGGTCTGGGACAACCCGAAGGGGCTGGAGTGGACGGTGCCGTCGCCGGCTCCGCACCACACGTTCGAGACGCCGCCCAAGGTGTCCACGGAGGTCGCCTTCCAGTGACGGAAGAGCCGCGGTCGTCGCCCCGGCGCATCCGCAGGACGGCCTTGATCCTCGCGGCCATCGCCCTGGCGTTCTACTTCGGCTTCATTCTGATCGGAGTACTCGGCGGATGAACGACAAGGGAACGAGCGGAGAGATCAGCACGCGATCGCTGGTGAATCGCCTTCTGCTCGTGGCCGTCGGCATGTTCGGCTTCGGCTTCCTGCTCGTGCCCGCCTACAAGGTTTTCTGCGAGATCACGGGCCTCGGCGGGCGGACCAACGAGCAGCCGGCACAGGTGGCGGAGGCGCTCGATCCGGAACGCAGGATCGACCTCGAGTTCGTCACGACCGTGAACGGCTCCGCGCCCTGGACGTTCGCGCCGGTGGCGCGCGGGATGGAAGTGCATCCCGGCGGGCTGTACGAGGCCACGTTCGTCGCGACCAACCTGACGAGCAACGAGAAGATCGCGCAGGCGGTGCCGAGCGTCTACCCGCCGGTCGCCGCCAAGCACCTGAAGAAGATCGACTGCTTCTGTTTCACGACCCAGCCGTTCGAGCCCAACGAGACGCGCGAGCTCCTCGTGCGCTTCGTCGTCGATCGTGAGCTGCCGGACTACGTGGACACCATCACGTTGTCGTACACGCTCTACGATACGGCGCGAGGCACGCCGGAGACTCACGCCGCTGCCTCGCACGGCCACTGACAACACGGAAAACTCGATGTCCGCAGACACCACCACCCCGGATCGGTATTACGTCCCGCACGGCAGCCCCTGGCCCATCGTGGCCTCGATCGGGCTGTTCGTGGCGGCATTCGGCGTCGCCAACTGGTTCAACGGCTACGACTTCGGGTTCTGGGTCATGATGACCGGCTTCGCCGTGCTCATCGCCATGTTCTTCGGCTGGTTCGGGCGCGTGATCCACGAGAGCGTGTCCGGCATGCACAACCGGCAGGTGGACATGTCGTTCCGCATGGGCATGTTCTGGTTCATCTTCTCCGAGGTGATGTTCTTCTCGGCGTTCTTCTTCGCCCTGTTCTACGTGCGGAACATGTCGGTGCCGTGGCTCGGCGGGGAAAGCAACAACTTCTTCACGAACCTGTTCCTGTGGAGCGGCTTCGAGAACACGTGGCCGACCAACGGACCCGGCAACGTCGGGGGCGAATTCCAGCCCATGGAGCCGTTCGGGCTGCCGCTGATCAACACGGCCATCCTGCTGACCTCCAGCGTGACGGTGACGATCGCGCACCACGCGCTGCAGCACAACCAGCGCGGGATCCTGAAGGTCTTCCTGGCGGCCACCTTCCTGCTCGGCTTCCTCTTCATCTACCTGCAGGCAGCGGAGTACATCCACGCCTACCAGGAGATGAACCTGAAGCTGACGTCGGGCATCTACGGCTCCACGTTCTTCATGCTGACGGGCTTTCACGGGCTGCACGTGTCGATCGGGGCGATCATGCTGACCGTCATCTGGCTCAGGGTGATGCGCGGCCACTTCACCCCGGAGAACCACTTCGGCTTCGAGGCCGTTGCGTGGTACTGGCACTTCGTGGACGTCGTCTGGATCGCCCTGTACGTCTTCGTCTACTGGATGTGATCCAAGCCGCGGCCGGCTCCGCCGGGAGCCGGCCCTGCCGGCACACAGGCGCCGGCCCGGGCAGCCTAGGCGTGAATCCAGCCGAGCTGGTAGCCGACGACCAGCAGCACGATTAGCGCCACGGACAGCGCGACGCGGAACTTGAGCGCGGTCAGCATCCGCGTGGAGCCTTCGGGATCCCGGTAGAGAAAGAACAGGGCCGAGCCGAGGCTGAAAACGATCGCCAGCAGCAAAGCCAGCACGAGGAGTTTCATCGCAACCGAAAGAGGAGGCGGAGCCGGCATTATAGACTTTGCGGCACCCCTTTTCAGCGGCAGGCCCGGGCCGGCGGCGCGCCGGTGGCGGCGAGGAGCGCGGGTGGTGACATCGAAGAAGCCGTTTTCGGCCGCGGACGCCGTGCCGCCGCTCGCGGCCGCCCTCCTCGTCGCGTTGTTCACCTCGCTGGGGTTCTGGCAGCTCGATCGGGCGGCCGAGAAGCGGGCACTGGAGGCCGCGTTCGAGACGGGCGGCGAGCCGCGCGAGGTACAGCCCGGAATCGAGTCGGCCCCTTTCGAGCGGCTCGAGGCCACGGGCCGCTGGCTCGCCGACCGGCAGTTCCTGATCGACAACATCGTGCAGGAAGGCCGCCTCGGTCATTACGTGATCACGCCGCTCGAGCTCGAGCCGGGCGAGCCGCTGCTCCTCGTGAATCGCGGCTGGGTGCCCAGGGAGGGTGACACCGGGGCGGCGCTCGAGCTCGCCCACGGCGCGGCCACGGTGACGGGACGCGCCGGCCGCCTCCCCCGCGTCGGCATCCGGCCCGGGGAGGCGTTTGCCGGCGGCAGCGGCTGGCCGCGGCACGCGAACTTCCCGACCGAGGAGGAGATCGCGGGCGCGCTCGGCCGCGAGGTGCTGCCGTTCGTGCTGCTCGCCGATCCGGATCCCGCTTCCGGTATGCTGCGCCGCTGGCAGCCGGTCGCGATGGGCCCGGCGCGGCATGTCGGCTACGCGGTGCAGTGGTTTGCGCTCGCGCTCGCCGTGGTGGTGGTGACGATCGTGGTATACCGGCGCAGGAGTAAGAAGCAATGATGAGGGAGCGGCGACGCCTCACGGCGGGCTGGCAGCTCGCACTGCTCGCGGCGGTCTTCTTCCTCCCGCTGCTCGTGGCGAGCTGGCTCTATTTCCAGGGCCGGGCGTTTGCGCCTTCCGGCCGCACCAACCACGGCGCGCTGCTCGAGCCGATCGCCAACCTCGAGGACCTCCTGCCGGACTCGCGCCTGACCGCGTTGTCCGGCAACAAGTGGCTGCTCGTGTACGTCCACGAGGACGCCTGCGGGGACGCCTGCCGCGACGCGCTGTACCGGCTGCGCCAGTCGCACCTCATGCTCGGCCCGGAGATGGATCGCGTCCGGCGCGTTTTCTTGCACGGCCCCAATCCCCCGGATAGAGTCTTCCTGGACCGCGAGCACGCGGGCCTCGCGACACTCGAAGACCCCGCGGCCGCCGCGCTGCTCGCGGAGAAGCGACCCGCGGCGCTCGCGCCGGGAGGGCTTTACCTGGTCGACCCGCTCGGCAATCTCGTGATGTATTTCGCGCCGGACGTGGCGCCCGGCGACATGGTCGACGATATCGAGCACCTCCTGGAGCTTTCCCGGATCGGCTGATTCATGCACCTCAGAACCCCCAAACCGGCACTCCTCGAGGGCGGCCGAGCCGTCGCCTGGCGGGACTACTACGAGCTCACGAAGCCCAAGGTCGTGCTGCTCATCGTGTTCACCGCCGTGGTCGGCATGTTCCTGTCGGTGCCCGGCTGGCCGGGCATCGTGCCGCTCGCCTTCGGCACGCTGGGGATCGGGCTCGCGGCGTCGGCGGCGGCCGCCGTGAATCACGTGCTCGACGCGCGCATCGACGTGCAGATGGCGCGCACGCGGCGGCGCCCGCTGCCCGAGGGCCGGGTCACGGAAAGCGAGGCCCTCACGTTCGCCGGGGTCCTTGCGGCCGTGTCGATGCTCCTGCTCTGGTTCGTCGTCAACCCGCTCACCGCGGTGCTCACCTTCTTTTCGCTGATCGGCTATGCCGTGATCTACACGGTGTTCCTGAAGCGCGCCACGCCGCAGAACATCGTGATCGGCGGCGCGGCAGGCGCGGCACCGCCCGTGCTGGGGTGGGCGGCCGTGACGGGCGAGGTGCATGCCCACGCGCTGCTCCTGTTCCTGATCATCTTCGCCTGGACACCGCCGCACTTCTGGGCGCTCGCGCTCGCCCGCCGCGAGGACTACGCGAAGGTGGGCATCCCGATGCTGCCGGTCACGCACGGCGACGAGTACACGCGCCAGTTCATCCTGCTGTACACCATCCTGCTGGTGCTGATCACGATCCTGCCCTACCTTTCCGGCATGAGCGGCCTCATCTATCTCGGCAGCGCCGTGGTGCTGGGCGCCGGCTTCCTGTGGCACGCGATCCGCCTCCGGTTCGACCGTCATCCCGCACGGCCCTGGCGCGTGTTCCGTTACTCCATCCACTACCTGATGTACCTGTTCGCCGCGCTCTTGGTCGATCATTACCTCATGTTCACGCTGCACATCGGCTGAGATTGAGGAATAATCGGTAACAATCAGGTAATTCCTGCGTTGCTGCCGCCGGCCGCCGAGCCGGCCCGCTCCATGGACGTCACGCCCCTCATCAAGGACCTGAACGACGCGCAAAGGGCCGCGGTCACCGCCGAGGAGCAGCCGCTCCTGGTGATCGCGGGGGCCGGGAGCGGCAAGACCCGCGTGCTCGCGCACCGTGCGGCGTGGCTCATCCACGTCCTCGGCGTGGCGCCGCAGAGCCTCATGGCGGTCACGTTCACGAACAAGGCCGCCGCCGAGATGCGCGGCCGCATCGAGGGGCTGCTTTCCATGCCGGTCGCGCACCTGTGGATCGGCACGTTCCACGGTCTCGCGCATCGCCTGCTGCGGCGGCACTGGGCGGAGGCGCGCCTGCCGCAGAGCTTCCAGATCATCGACTCGGACGACCAGCAGCGCGTGGTGCGGCGCGTCATCCGCGAGCTCCGCCTCGACGACGGCAAGTGGGTGCCCCGGGAAGTGCAGTACTTCATTAACGCGCAGAAGGACGAGGGCCTGCGCCCGTCGCACCTGGAGGGAGAAAGCGATCCCACGCATCGCCAGCTCGTCGCGATCTACCGCGCCTACCAGGAGGCCTGCGATCGGGCCGGGCTGGTGGATTTCGGGGAGCTGCTCCTGCGCGCGCACGAGCTCTGGCGGGACAACCCGGACGTCCTGGCGCATTACCGGCGGCGCTTCCGGCACATCCTGGTCGACGAGTTCCAGGACACGAACGCGATCCAGTACGCGTGGCTCAGGCTGCTGGCGGGCGACACCGGCATACCGTTCGTGGTCGGCGACGACGACCAGTCGATCTACCGCTGGCGCGGTGCACGCGTCGAGCACATCCGGCAGTTCCAGAAGGACTTTCCCGGCACCGGGGTCGTCAAGCTGGAGCAGAACTACCGCTCGACCGCGACCATCCTGAAGGCGGCGAACGCCGTCATCGCGAACAACGATTCGCGCATGGGCAAGAACCTCTGGACCGACGGTCCGGAAGGCGAGCCGATCCGCGTGTACTCCGCGTACAACGAGCGCGACGAGGCGGAGTTCATCGTCTCGCGCCTCCGGGACTGGAGCGAGCAGGGCAATGCCCGGTCCGATGCGGCCGTGCTGTACCGCTCCAACGCGCAATCCCGGGTGCTCGAGGAGTACCTGCTCGCCGCCGGCCTCCCGTACCGCGTCTACGGCGGCCTGCGGTTCTTCGAGCGGGCGGAGATCAAGGATGCGCTCGCCTACCTCCGGCTGATCGCCAGCCGCGACGACGATACCGCGTTCGAGCGCGTCGTGAACCGCCCGGCGCGCGGCATCGGCTCGCGCACCGTGGAGGCGATTCGGGCTTACGCGCGCGGGCAGGGCTGCTCGCTGTGGCGCGCCGCCGGCGCGGTGGCGAGCGACGAGAACACCGGCGGGCGCGCGCGCTCGGCGGTGGTCGGGTTCCTCAACCTCATCGAGCGCATAGCGGCCGACGTCGCGCACCTGTCGCTCGCGGAGCAGGTGGACCACGTGATCCACGCGAGCGGCCTCGTGGAGGCGTTCCGCAAGGAGAAGGGCGAGCAGGGCGAGACGCGGGTCGAGAACCTCGAGGAGCTCGTGAGCGCGGCGGGCACTTTCACGCCGGACCCCGCCGACGGGCTGCCGCCGCTCGATGCCTTCCTCGCGCACGCGGCGCTCGAGGCCGGCGAAGGCCAGGCGTCGGAATGGGAAGACTGCTTCCAGCTCATGACGATGCACTCGGCGAAGGGGCTCGAGTTCCCGCTGGTCATCATGTGCGGCATGGAGGACGGCCTGTTCCCGCATCGCCGCTCGGTGACCGAGGCCGGGACGCTCGAAGAGGAACGGCGGCTCTGTTACGTCGGGATCACGCGGGCGAAGCAGTGCCTGTACCTGACGTACGCGGAGAAGCGCCGCCTGCACGGCGTCGACAGCCTCGCGTTTCCCTCGCGGTTCATCTCCGAGATACCGGCGGAGCTCGTCGAGGAAGTGCGTCCGCGCGTGCAGCTCGTGCGTCCCGCGTTTGCACGGGAGCGCGCCACCGGAAGGGCGGCAGCCTCGCCCGGCGCCGAGCTCGGCATCCGCCTCGGGCAGCGCGTGCGCCACGGCAAGTTCGGCGACGGCGTGATCCTGAACTGCGAAGGGCAGGGGCCGCATGCGCGGGTCGAGGTGAACTTCGAGAAAGCCGGCACCAAGTGGCTGGTGCTGAACTACGCCAACCTCGATCTCATGTAGGCGCGCTCGCCGCGTGACCGGCGGCGCCGCACGTCGCCGGCCCGACGGGCAGGCCGGCGCTCGGCGCGGTAGAATCGCGGCCCATGCCGGTTCCGCTCACCTGAGGTCGTCGCCGAAACCATGAGAATACTCATCCTCGGAGCCGGCCAGGTGGGCTCTTCCGCGGCTCACAGCCTGTCCCGCGAGGAAGCCAACGAGGTGACGGTCGTGGACATGCGGGCCGACGTGCTGCGCGAGCTGCAGGACCGGCTCGACATCCGGACCGTGGTCGGCCACGCGGCGTATCCCGAGGTATTGGAGCGCGCCGGCGCGAGCGACGCGGACATCGTCATCGCCCTCACCGACTCCGACGAAACGAACATGGTTGCCTGCCAGGTGGCCTACACGCTCTACCACACGCCCACGAAGATCGCCCGCATCCGCTCCGCCGAGTACATGAGGGCGGACGCCCTGTTCACGCAGGACGCGTTCCCGGTCGACGTGCGCATCAGCCCCGAGCAGCTCGTCTGCCAGTACGTGGAGCAGCTCATCCTCTTCCCCGGCGCGCTGCAGGTGCTCGACTTCGCCAATGGCCGCGTGCGCCTGGTCGGGGCGCGGGCGCAGGAGGGTGGCCTGCTCGTCGGCCGGCCGGTGGACAGCCTGAAGGAGCACATCCCCGAGGCGGAGGGCCGGATCGCGGCGATCTACCGCGAAGGCATGCCGCTGGCGGTCGCGCCGGATACGGTCGTCCGGGAAGGCGACGAGGTGTACTTCATCTCCGAGCGCCGCAACATCCGCAGGTTCCTCGACGAAATGCGCATGCTCGAGGCACCGGTGAACCGCGTGGTGATCGCCGGCGGCGGCAACATCGGCGCACGGCTCGCACATGCACTGGAGCACGACACCCAGGTCAAGGTCATCGAGCGCAACCCGGAGCGGGCGCGCGTGATCTCGGAGCAGCTCAACAAGGCGATCGTGCTCGTGGGCGACGCGGCCGACGAAGACCTGCTGATCGAGGAGAACATCGACAGCGTCGACATGTTCTGCGCCCTCACCAACGCGGAGGAAGCGAACATCCTGTCCGCGATGCTGGCAAAGAAGCTGGGGGCCCGGAAGGTGATGGCGCTGATCAACCGGCCGTCGTACGCGGAGCTCGTCGAAGCCTCGGGCACGATCGACATCGCGATCTCGCCGCAACAGGTCACGATAGGCTCGCTGCTCGCGCACGTGCGACGCGGGGACGTCGTGAAGGTGCACTCGCTCAAGCGCGGCGCCGCCGAAGCGATCGAGGCCGTGGCGCACGGCGCGCGCGAGTCGTCGCGCGCGGTCGGGCGCGCCATCAGCGACATCGAGCTCCCGCCCGGTGCCGCCATCGTGGCGGTCGTGCGGGGTGAGCAGGTGCACATCGCCCGTCCGGACACCGTGATCGAGACGGACGACCACGTGATCCTGTTCATGACCGACCGGCGCAGGATCGACAGGATAGAGGCGCTGTTCGAAGTCGGGGTGACGTTCGTCTGACCGCATCGGGGCTCATGACGGCGTGGCCGGCGGCCGCGCCAACGGAGCGTGCAACGAAGGGGGACACGCATTGAACTGGTTCGTGGTGCAACGTCTCCTGGGGCTGCTCCTGATCCTGTTCAGCTTCACCATGCTGCCGCCGATCGGCGTCGCGTTCCTGTTCGACGGCCGCGCGTGGCTGCCGTTCGCCGAGGCCTTCCTCGCCTCGATCGCCGCCGGGGTCATCGTGTGGCTGCCGGTGCGCCGGGTGCGCAAGGAGCTCAGGCTGCGCGACGGCTTTTTGGTCGTCGCGGCCTTCTGGACCGTGCTCGGGACGTTCGGGGCCCTGCCGCTCCTCTTTTCCGAGGACCCGCGGCTCGGCTTCACGGACGCGCTGTTCGAGTCCGTGTCCGGCCTCACCACGACCGGGGCCACGGTGCTCGTCGGCATCGACGAGCTGCCGAGATCGATCCTCTGGTACCGGCACCAGCTCCAGTGGATCGGCGGCATGGGGCTGATCGTCGCGGCGGTCGCCATCCTGCCCATGCTCGGCGTAGGCGGCATGCAGCTCTACCGTGCCGAGACGCCGGGCCCGGTGAAGGACACGAAGCTCACGCCACGCATCGCCGAGACCGCGAAGGCGCTGTGGTACATCTACTTGGGCTTCACCATCGCCTGCTCGGCTGCCTACTGGCTCGCGGGGATGAGCGTGTTCGACGCGATCTGCCACGCGTTCTCGACGGTTTCGATCGGCGGCTTCTCCACCCACGACCTGAACGTCGGGTACTTCGACAGCGCGGCGATCGACATGGTCGCGATCGTGTTCATGTTCGTTGCCGGCATCAACTTCTCCCTGCACTTCTTCGCCTGGCGGTACGTGAGCATCCGCCACTATGCCCGGGACCCGGAGGTGCGCGCGTACTTCCTGGTGGTCGTCGTGGTTTCCGCCGTGGTGGTGGCGACGCTGGTGGCGGCGGGCACCTTCACGAGTCCGCGGGACGGGATTCTCAACGGCCTGTTCCAGGCGGTCTCGATCGCGACGACCACCGGCTTCACGACCGCCAACTACTCCGACTGGCCGGGGGCGATACCGGTACTCCTCGTGTTCTCCAGCTTCATCGGCGGATGTGCCGGCTCCACGGCCGGCGGCATCAAGGTGATCCGCTGGCTCCTGATCTACAAGCAGGGGGTGCGCGAGATCGTGCGCCTGGTGCACCCGAGCGCCGAAATCCCGGTGAAGCTCGGCAGCCATGCCGTCCCCTACCGGGTCGTGGATGCCATCTGGGGCTTTTTCTCGGTCTACCTCATCGTGTTCGGGTTCATGCTGCTCGCCATGATGGCGGCCGGCCTGGACCAGGTCACGGCGTTCTCGGCGGTCGCCGCCTCCCTGAACAACCTCGGCCCCGGCCTCGGGGACGTTGCGATCGTGTTCCAGACCGGCGATGCTCCCAAGTGGATCGCGGTGGCGGGCATGCTGCTCGGCCGCCTCGAGATCTTCACCCTGCTCGTGATACTGAGCCCCACGTTCTGGCGACGCTGATGAGTGGACGCATCGACGCACTGCTGGCCATGCTGCGCGCGGGACGCGATTCCGCGCTGCTGCGCTTCTCCCTCGGCAGCGAGTATCGGGCGGCCGGCCGTGACGCCGAAGCCGTCGAGCACTTCGAGCACGCGGTCCGGCTGGACCCGGACTACTCGGCGGCCTGGAAGCTGCTCGGCCGGTCGCTGGAGGCGACCGGCCGCGACGCCGAGGCGGCTGGCGCCTGGCAGCGCGGCATCGAGGCGGCGGAGCGCAAGGGGGACCGGCAGGCCGCGAAGGAGATGGCGGTGTTCCTGAGGCGCCTCGAGAAGCGACGCGGAGATTGACCGGCCGGGCGTTTTTCCCCACTCTTTCGCGCCAATGCCAGGGGGAGCCGGCTTGGATACCAGCGCACGCATCGCTTCGGCCATCGACGCAGTCAGCCGCGTCACGGGCAACGCCGTTGCCTGGCTGACGCTCGCGATGGTGCTGGCCACGACGATCATCGTCGTCCTGCGCTACGCGTTCGAGTTCGGCGTCATCTGGCTGCAGGAGTCGCTCACCTGGATGCACGGGGCGGTGTTCATGCTCGGCGCCGCCAGCACGCTGCAGCGTGACGAGCACGTCCGCGTCGACATCTTCTACCGGCGCATGAGCGAGCGCGGGCGCGCGCTCGTGGACGTGGCCGGGGTGCTGGTGTTCGTCCTGCCGCTGTGCGGCTGGATCGCCTGGGAATCCTGGGAGTACGTGCTCAACTCCTGGAGGATACGGGAGGTGTCGGTCAACGCCGGCGGGCTGCCATACCCGTTCACCCCGCTCGCCAAGACGCTGCTCATCGTCATGCCGGCGCTGGTCGCCCTGCAGTCCGTCTCGCTGCTGTTACGCTCACTGCTCCGGTGGCGCGGGGGTCCCGGGCCCGCGACGGGAACCTGAGATGGACTTCGTCGCCCTGCTGCTCTTCGCCGCGGTCGTCGTGCTGCTCATGGCGGGCTTCCCCGTGGCGTTCACGCTGGCGGGCACCGGACTGCTGTTCGCGTTCGCAGGGGTCCTGACCGGGACGTTCCAGGACGCTTTCCTTACCGGGCTGCCGAGCCGCCTGTTCGGCATCATGAACAACGAGACCCTGGTGGCCGTGCCGCTGTTCGTGTTCATGGGCATCACGCTCGAGCGCGCCCGCATCGCCGAAGAGCTGCTCGAGACCCTGAGCTCGCTCTTCGGCTCGTGGCGCGGTGGCCTCGGGATCTCGGTCACTCTCGTCGGCATGCTGCTCGCCGCCAGCACCGGTATCGTGGGTGCGACCGTGGTGACGATGGGGCTCCTGTCGTTGCCGACGATGCTGAAGCGCGGCTACGCGCCGGAGATCGCGACCGGCACCATCTGCGCCTCTGGAACGCTCGGGCAGGTCATTCCCCCGTCGATCGTGCTCGTGATGCTGGGTGACGTAATCGCCTCGTCGTACCAGCAGGCGCAGCTCTCGCTCGGCAACTATGCGCCGCGCTCCGTCTCCGTCGGCGACCTGTTCGCCGGGGCGCTCCTGCCGGGCCTGCTGCTGGTCGTGTTCTACGTCCTGTTCCTCGTGGCCGTCGCGATCGTACGGCCGGGCGCGATGCCCGCCCACCACGCGCCGGGCGAGCGGCGCGCCGGCGTCGGGCGGATCGTGAAAGCCCTGGTCCCGCCCGTGATCCTGATTTCCGCGGTGCTGGGCACTATCCTGTTCGGCGTGGCGACGCCGACCGAGGCGGCGGGCGTGGGCGCGTTCGGCGCACTCGCGATCGCCCTGCAGAGGCGCCAGCTCACGCTCGCGCGCCTGCGTGAGATCATGCGCGGCACCCTGTCGATCAGCAGCATGGTGTTCATGATCCTGGTCGGCGCGTCCGTGTTCTCGCTGGTGTTCCGCGGCTACGGCGGCGACATCGTGGTCCGGGACCTGCTGGACGGCCTGCCCGGCGGCGCGTTCTCGGCCATGCTCGTCGTCATGCTGATCATGTTCCTGCTCGGCTTCGTCCTCGACTTCATCGAGATCGTATTCGTGGTCGTGCCGATCGTCGGGCCGGTGCTCCTCGCGATGGGGCTCGACCCGGTGTGGCTGGGGGTGATGATGGCCGTCAACCTCCAGACTTCGTTCCTCACCCCGCCTTTCGGCTTCGCGCTGTTCTACCTGCGCGGCGTCGCGCCGCCCGCCGTGACGACCGCCCACCTCTATCGTGGCGCGGTGCCGTTCGTCGCCCTGCAACTGCTCGCGCTGCTCGTGCTCGCCGCTTTCCCGGGCCTCGCGACCTGGCTGCCCGAAAAGCTCTACGGCATCGGCCCCCTCGCCCCGTAGGCGCGAACGAACCCGGTTGCGCGCGAACGCTCAACCGCGGCCGTTCGGCTCGATCAGGCGGCGCTTGTTCAGGAACGCCTGCTCGCTGATGGCCTGGTTCGCCACGGACTTCTCGAGGAAATCATTGAACGACTGCTGGATGCGCCGCGTGGCCTCGTTGCGCGCGCTCATCTCCTCGGCGACCTCGAGCGTGATCCGGTGCAGCAGGGCGAGCACGTCGTCGGGCAGCGGCCGGATCTCGACCCCGGGTTCCCGCGACAACCGGTCGAGCGCCATCGCGTTGCCGTAGGCGTACTCCGACTGCATGTCGAGGTTCATCGCCTGGCACACGCTCGCGACGATTTCCTGGAGGTCCGGCGGCAGCGAGTCCCACGCCTGCTTGTTGACGATGCACTGCAGGAGCGAGCCTGGCTCGTGCCAGCCGGGGTAGTAATAGAAGCGCGCCGCCTTGTGCAGGCCGAGCGAGATGTCGTTGTACGGCCCGATCCACTCGGCCGCGTCGATGACGCCGGTCTGCAGCGACGTGAAGATCTCGGAGCCCGGCACCGTCACCTGCGTGACCCCGGCGCGCTGCATCACCTCGCCGCCCAGCCCCGGGATGCGCATCTTGAGACCGCGCAGGTCCGCCACCGAGTTGATCTCGCGGTTGAACCAGCCGGCCATCTGCACCCCGGTCTGGCCGGCGGGGAACGGCACGAGGTTGAACGGCTCGTAGAGCTCGCGCCAGAGCTCAAGGCCGTCGCCGTAGTACATCCAGGCGTTCATCTCGGTCGCGTTGAGACCGAAGGGCGCGGTGGTGAAGTACTGCGCCGCCGGCAGCTTGCCGCGGTGGTAATAGGACGCATCGTGGCCCATTTGCACGGTGCCGCGGCTCACGGCGTCGAAAACCTCGAGCGCGGGCACGAGCTCGCCGCCGGCGAACACGCGGATCCTGAGACGCCCGTTGGACGCCACTTCGATGCGCCGCGCGAGCTTCTCGGCGCCGGAGCCGGCGCCGGGCAGGCCGGGCGGCCAGGAGGTGACCATGTTCCACTCGAAGGTGCGGTCGTCGCGGCCGGCGCTCTCGCCGCCGGTCGGACCCGACCGGCCGCACGCGGCCGCGCCCGCCGCGAGCGCGAGACCGCCCACGAAGTTGCGTCGCTTGATCATGCTGGTTCCCCGAATCTGGCTTGGTTGCCGGAAGCGGCGAATCATCGCGCAGGGACCGGGCCGATTCCAAATGCCGCAGAGGGCGGGAAGGCGGGGCCGGCGGGGCCAGGAATGCTGTCCAACCTCTTCCCACCATGGCGCAATCCTTGCGCCCATCAGGGCCG
>Ga0079224_100000829_pt1 | contig 33115 bp, 24 predicted proteins | sample Stecom2015_FD_80414 | JGI IMG/M metagenome (GOLD analysis project Ga0079224, IMG submission 80414) | Agricultural soil microbial communities from Utah to study Nitrogen management - Steer compost 2015 | ecosystem: Environmental > Terrestrial > Soil > Agricultural land | place: USA: Utah... | reverse complement strand
TCTTCTGCCGGTCCACCAAACTTGGGCTGGCCACAGACTTCGATATTTTTACGTGGGACCAGGTTGCCGACATTTCCTTCAAAGAAGGACTGCTGGCATCCCGGGTTATTTTGGTGCCGACCCACGGAGATCCCCTGGAAATGCCGCACATTCCGAAAAGCCAGGCGCGCAAGCTGTACCAGTGGTGTAACGAAGCACGCGGGCGGCAGCGCAACCCTGTTCGGCAGGCACCGGAAGGAGCCGACCCGGTTCCCTCCCCCAACGAACCGGGAGATGAACTGACGGTGAAGCTCACCAAGCTGAAGTCACTGTTCGAAAGGCAGTTGATCACGCAGGACGAATACGAAAACAAAAAGAACGAACTTTTATCCCAACTTTAACCGTGAGAAAAAATTACCTGCTGGCCCTGGTGAGTGCGGCTTTGCTATGGCTGGCATGGCCCCCCCTCCCTTATACCGCGCCGCTGCTGTGGGTCGCTTTCGTACCTCTCCTGTTGGCGCTGGAAGCGGTCATGCGCGGGAATTTCGAAAAAAAAGGTTCTAAGGTGTTTTGGCTGGGCGGCCTGACAGGTGTACTTTGGAACACCGCCTCCATCTATTGGGTATTCAACGCCATGAACGCCGTGATGCCGTTCTACGCCGCCATCCTGGTGGCGCTAATTCCTTTCGGCCTGGCAGCCTTCCTGATGGCGCTTGCCTTCCGCTTATACTACCAGCTGCGCAAACGGTTTTCCATAGGCTGGTCACTTACAGGGTTGGTATGCTTCTGGATAGCCTATGAATACCTCCACCAGTCGTGGGACCTGGCATTCCCCTGGATGACGCTCGGCAACGGGTTTGCGGGGACGCACCAACTGGTCCAGTGGTATGAATATACGGGCGTATATGGAGGCACGGCATGGATCTGGGCCGTCAATATCCTCGTATTTCTGTCCATTTTGTCGGCGCGTGACGGCTTCGGACGTTCGCGCCGGCTGGCACTTGTGTCGGCAGCAGCGCTGCTCGCCGTGGCCCCTTCGGCATGGTCACTCTGGCGCTATGTAACCTACGAAGAACACCTCAACCCCTCGAACGTGGTTGTGGTTCAGCCCAATGTGGATCCATACGGAAAATTCAGCTTTATCTCTCCCGAAGAACAACTGGAGAACCTTATCCGGCTTTCGGATTCGGTGGGGCAGCCCAATACGGAATTTTTTGTGTGGCCGGAGACGGCCATCGCACACCCGCCACCGGGGTATGATGAGGCCGAATTTCTCCAATACCCGGCATTCCTCCGACTGCAGGCCTTCCTCACGCCCTACCGGAATGGGAACATCCTTTCCGGCATCGAAAGCTACCGCGTGTATGGCGGACCGCAGACGGCAACGGCACGCTCCTGGGGACCGCACTACCTTGACGTGTTCAACGCAGCCGTGTTGGTAGAAAATTCGGCAAAACTTCAGTTTTACCACAAATCCAAATTGGTTGCCGGCGTGGAGCAGTTTCCGTTCGGCGGAACGTTGGCGTTCATGAAGCCCCTCTTTGAACAATTCGGGGGCACCACCGGTGGGTACGGACGGCAGGACGAGCCCACCGTATTCTACTCGCAGAGCGGCATCGGTGCCGCCCCCGTCATTTGCTACGAGTCCATCTGGGGCGATTATGTGGCCCAATACATCGAACAGGGCGCCCAATTTATCGCCATCATCACCAACGACGGCTGGTGGGGCAACACGGCCGGCAAAGACCAGCACCTGGCCTACGCCAAACTCCGGGCCATCGAAACGCGCCGCTGGGTGGCCCGGGCTGCCAACACGGGGATCTCGGCGTTTATCAACCAACGGGGGGATGTCGTGCAGCAGACACAGTGGTGGACTCCCACGGCGATTAAACAGGATATCAACCTCAACGACGAACTGACGGTTTACGTTAAAACGGGGGATTACGTAGCTTATGCAGGGTGCGGGGGCAGTCTATTCTTTGCGCTGATGATGCTCATCGGCCTCGCGAAACGGAAAAAATAAACACGCACGATCATGTTCACAGGAATCATTGAAACCGTAGGCACCGTAGCCGGCCTCAGGCAGGAAGCGGGCAACCTACACATTACCGTAGCCTCTTCCCTATCGGATGAGCTTAAGATAGACCAGAGCGTAGCCCATAACGGCGTCTGCCTGACCGTCGTCGATCTGGCACCGGGGACCCATACGGTCACCGCCATTGCGGAGACACTGCAAAAGAGTAACCTCGCCAGCCTGCAGATCGGCAGCCCAATCAACCTGGAACGGTGCACACGCGTGGGCGACCGGCTGGATGGGCACATCGTACAGGGCCATGTGGACCAAACGGCGGAATGCGTAGCGGTAGAAAACCAGCAGGGCAGCTGGCTGTACACCTTCCGCTATAACCCGGCGGCCGGTAACGTAACGGTGGAAAAAGGCTCCATCACGGTCAATGGAATCAGTCTCACCGTCGTCAACTCAACTGCGGATCAGTTTTCAGTAGCCATTATCCCCTACACCCACACACACACCAACATCGGTGGGATCACCATAGGGGATTCGGTCAACCTTGAGTTTGATATCGTCGGCAAATACGTAGCGCGGTTGCTGGCCCTGCGGAGTTAGGCCATGGATTGGAAAACTACGATCAACGGCTTTAAACATTACCTTCGGTTAGAGCGGGCGATGTCTGCCAATACGGTGGAGGCATACCTGAATGACGTGACCAAACTCCGGCAGTTTTTGGAACCACAAGGTATACATCCCCATGAAGTTACCTCCGCACAGATACAGGACTTCTTGACATGGATAAACGGCTTTGGCTTGTCGGCCTACAGCCAGGCGAGAATCCTGTCGGGGATCAAAACATTCTACCTGTACATGGCACTCGAACACGGCTTACACGAGAACCCTACGGCCCTGATCCAGGCACCCCGGTTGGGACGAAAGATTCCCGACGTGCTGAACGTGGCTGAAATCGACCGGCTTATCCGGGCCATCGACTTATCCGCCCCGGAGGGGATGCGGAATAAGGCCATGCTGGAAGTGCTGTACGGGTGCGGGCTCCGCGTGAGTGAACTGGTAGGTCTCAAAATCTCCAACCTGTTTCTCGATGTGGAATTCATCAAAGTGGAGGGCAAGGGAAGCAAGGAACGGCTCGTGCCCATCGGTGCGCAGGCCGCAAATTACCTTCGCATTTACCTCGGTGAAGTGCGCGTCCATCAGAAGATTAAACCGGGGTACGAAGATTTTGTATTCCTGAACCGGCGCGGGATGCCCCTCACGCGGGTCATGGTCTTCCTGATCATTAAAGACCTGGCCGCTGCCATCGGCCTGAAAAAACGGATTAGCCCCCATACCTTCCGCCATTCGTTCGCCAGCCACCTCGTGGAAGGCGGCGCCGACCTACGGGCAGTACAGGAAATGCTTGGACATGAAAGCATTACTACCACAGAAATCTATACACATGTCGACCGCGACTACCTGCGGTCCGTCATAACCCAATACCATCCCCGCTCCTGAAGCCCGGTATTAAAATAAACATTGTTGCATTTAATTTGGTTGTTAACGCAACATTGTTGAAATTTGTCCGCATCGAACAACAAACAGATGCGACGCAAAGCTCTTCTTGCCTTCTTAATTATTGCTTCCGTGACCACACGGCTGTTGGGCCAACCTCCGGTATGCAGCGGCAGGTTGCGCGGCCAGGTGATCGACCGCGATACCCGTCTCCCGCTGTCGGGTGTCACCCTTACCGTAAAACCGGGCGGTTTGCAGGCGCTTTCTGATGGACACGGGCAATTCGGGTTCTCTTCTCTTTGCAGAGGAGAGCGCTACACACTTACCGTCACCAGCGTGGGATTTGACACGCTCGTCCGGGACGTATTGCTTGAGAAAGACGAGACTCTCCTTTTGGAACTCCACCACGGCCCCATCCAGCTGCACGATGTGCAGGTGATCGGCCACCAACAGCCTGTGGCTTCCGCCAACCCTGTACGTACCGTTTCCAGGGAGCTGGCCGCGCAGGCGCAGGGCCGAACGCTGGCCGACATGGTCAGTGCATTGCCGGGCGTGAGCATGCTCCAAACGGGTACGACCCTGGCCAAACCGGTGATCAACGGCATGCATGGCAACCGAATTCTGGTTCTCAACAACGGCATCCGGCAGGAAGGGCAGCAGTGGGGAAGCGAACACGCGCCGGAGATTGACCCGTTCATCGCAAAAGAGTTTACGCTGATCAAGGGTGCCGAGGGCGTGCGCTACGGCGCCGATGCCATCGGGGGCGTTATTGTTGTCTCACCGGCGCCGTTGCCGATCGATCCGGCCCTCACGGGCGAGCTGACGACCCTCTACCGGACTAACGGCCGCGGCGGGGTGGTTTCCGGCACGCTTCAGTCCGCCGTAAAAACCATTCCCGGATTGGCCTGGCGCATGCAGGGGACGGCCCGGCGCAGTGGCAATGTGCGTACCGCCGATTACTACCTGGGTAATACCGGCCTAGCCGAATACAATGGCTCTGCGGCGCTGCGCTACAGTCGTACCCGGTCGGTGTTTGACGCCTATTACAGCCGTTTTTATACCTCTCTGGGGATCTTCGCCGGTGCCCATGTCGGCACGATGGACGACATACAGGCCCGTATCCGGGCAGGAAAACCGGCGGAAAGCTACCCGTTCTCTTACACCATTGAGGCACCCCGGCAACGGGTCATCCACGACCTGGGAAAACTGAAATGGCACGGCGATTATCAGGGCGGAGGGAGTTCGGATGTCCAGTATGGCATCCAGCGCAACCACCGGCAGGAATACGATATCCGCCGCGGTGGGCGTGATGCCCTGCCCATGCTCGATATGGTGCTTACCACACAGACGCTGGATGCTACCTACCAGACGCCGGTTTATAACCACTGGCGTACCCAGATGGGGACCCTGCTTACACTGCAGGTGAACAACAACGTCCCGGGCACCCTGAATACGCCGCTTATCCCCAACTACGACAGCTTTACCGGCGGTCTTTTCGCCATCCAGCGGCTGATCCGGGAAAAGCATGAATGGGAATGGGGGCTGCGGTACGACCTGAAAACGTTTGACGCGGCAGGATTTGACCGCGACCAGCAGCGGTACGGCGGACAACGTGAGTTCCACAACCTCAGCGGCTCCTTCGGCGGAATTTGGCGCCCAGCGACGGGCTGGCAGCTGCGCAGCAACATCGGCTTGGCCTGGCGGGCACCCAGCGCCAATGAACTGTACAGCAACGGACTCCACCACGGGGCGGCGGTCTATGAAGTGGGTGACGCCGGCCTGGTCAGCGAACAGGGGTACAAATGGGTTGTCAGTCCCTCCTTTTCGAACAACGGGCTCCAGGTTGACCTCGATGTGTACGCGCAGTACATAAACGGATATATCTATGCACAGCCCTCACCGGGAGATTTTGTGCAAACGATCCGCGGGACCTTTCCCATGTTCCGGTACCGGCAGACCGACGCGACCTTTTTCGGCGCAGACCTCGCTGTAGCCTATACCCTTTCCTCCGATCTGGATTACGGCCTGAATGCGTCGCTCGTCCGTGCCCGTGACGTCAGAAACGAACGCTATTTACCCTACATCCCTTCCGACCGGCTTGATCACCGCCTCCGCTGGCAGACGCCGGTCCGGCACAAGTCCTTCCACAACACCTACCTCTCGGTCGCCCATCAATGGGTGCTCCGTCAGAAACGCTATGCGCCCGACTCGGATTACGCCGCACCGCCGCCTGCGTATCACCTTTTTGATCTGCACGCCGGAACACGGATCACCCTGGGCCATCGGCACCTGGAAGCGGGCGCATCCATAACTAACTTATTAAACACCCGATACAAGGAATATATGAACCGGTTCCGCTATTACGCCGATAACAGCGGCCGGGACCTCGTCATACGTTTATCCTACTTGTTTTAAAAGAGTTAATAACATTTAATTTAAGCAACCATGAAACAGTTTATCAGCATGCACTCGGTTACCGTTTTATCACTGGCAGCTCTGCTCAGCCTGGCGGCGTGCAGCAAAGACGACCCTCAGCCGGAGATCCCCCAGGAAGAAATCGGGTCCGCCACGCTGACGTTCACCGAAGTCGAATGGGACGGCACCGAAGCGCACGATCTGGAAGGAGGCCAGGTAGAAAAAGTGACGTTTGACCAACAAGGACTGCCTCCGGTAGGCACACACCTCCATCTCCATGCCGGAAAAACGTACCGGCTCACCGTTGCGGCCACAGATTTTGCCGGACGGGAAGGCGCCGAACAGGAGTTCCTGGAGGATGCCGATGTACATCAATTTTTCTTTCTCGGTGCACCGGAAGGTGTATGGGCGTATCAGTATGCCGATCCGGACAATAAACGTGTCGGTGTAACGGGTTATTTGCATGTCTTACAGCCCTCTGAGGCATTTGTCCTCAACGTCATCTTACGCCACTTAAATAAGGGTGTCAAAGCAGGCATTTCGGAGGCCGACTGGAACAATCCCCAATACACCCGATTTTCCGGGGAAAATGACTTAGACCTCAACGTGGAAGTACATATCGTGGAGGACGATCATGACCACGGCCCGCATTAAGAACGGCCGTCTCCTGTCGCCAGAAATTTCAGCACGCGGTCGTTGTGAACGGCCGCGTTCATAAAAGCGCGGAACTTATAAACAATCCTGCCATCCAAGTCCACGACAAACGTCTCTCGCCCGGTAAGAAAGAGTACCTTCTTCACGCCGAAACTTTTCAGTACCCGGTTTCCGGGATCACTCAAGAGCGTAAAAGGCAGTCCGTGTTTTTCCGCAAACGCCCGGTGACGCTCCACACTGCCGGAGTTGATCCCGATGACCACGGCCCCGGCAGCAGCGTATTTGGCAAAATGATCGCGTATGGCGCAGGCCTGCCGGGTACAGCCCGGGCTTTCGTCTTTCGGATAAAAGTAGATAACCAGCTTTTTACGGCCGATGTATTCCGTGACGTCCACCGCACGGCCATGCTGATCGTTTAATACGAAGCGGGGCACCGGGTCCCCTATCTGAAGCGTCTTCATCGTTGCTTCTCCTGCGCCCTCCGCGCTTTATCGAGACGGATCATCGCCCCGAAGTCCATTCCCAATGCCATTGCCTCTACGGTCATGGCAATCCGCCTGGTGCGCGTCGGGTCGGTCTTGGCCCCGTGGATGTAGTTAAGAAAATAGTTGCGGTGCGCTTTGGTCAATCCCATAAACCGCTCCAGCAGTTCCTCCCCTTCATCCAGCAGGCATATTTCCAGTTCGGCCGGAACCTCAATGGTAAAGTCGGCATCCTCCTCTAACTTCAGGGATAGAAAATCGCCTTCACCCTTCCCCAGCTTCCTCCGCATCGTTCCGTTGATGGCCAGGAAGTAATCCCCTTCGCCTTTGGGCATGAGGGTAAGCCCCCTGAACGCCTGTCCATCGATTTCCCCACGCACCCGGTATGCCTGCCGGCACCCCGGCTTCAGCTGTTCGGCGATACTTTGGGGAACCTCCACGTAACTCCACCCGGCCATGGCCGTACCATGCTCCGGTCCTGACCGTTCTATTAACGCCCTGAATTCGATCATCACTTATATTTCTAAATAAAATACTTGGTTATCCAGTTCCAAATCAGGCAATTTCACCGGTTTTCTAAACAATCCATACACTGAAGATCCACTCCCGCTCATGGATGCATAGACTGCGCCAGCCTCATACAGACTACGTTTCACGATGGCTATTTCAGGATGGACAGCAAAGATCCCCGCTTCAAAATCGTTGACAATCGCATCCTGCCAGGTATCCACCGGCTGCCGGATCGCCGTACGCAATTGACGCCCCGCCTCATGCGGCACCACCGTGCCGTAAGCTTCCGCGGTTGAAACGTGGACCGGCGGGGCAACCAACACCATCCAATAGCCGGAAAGATTAACGTCGATATCCTCCAGGAGGTCACCGATTCCGGTTGCCATTACCGGCCTGTTTTTGATAAAAAAAGGGCAATCGGCTCCCAATTGCCGGGCAAAACCGATCAGTTCCGACTCGCTCAGCCCCAGTCCGAAATGATTATTCAGCAGCGTTAACAGAAACGCCGCGTCGGCGGACCCCCCGCCTAATCCCGCACCGATGGGGATGTGCTTGTGAAGATAAATGTGTACCGGCGGCAACGCATACGTTTCGTTGAGCAGCCGGTAGGCTTTCAGGCACAGGTTGTTCTCCCCTGAGCCCGGCACCGGAGTTCCGGAGGGTATAAACCGCAGATCGGCCCCCTCCACCACTTCGATCACGTCATACAGCTTAATCGGATAAAACACCGTTTCCAGGTTATGGTAACCATCTGCACGGCGATTGAACACCTGCAGACCGATGTTGATTTTGGCATTGGCAAAAGCGATCATCCGGGAATTATTCTTAAATTAGCTTAGGCAAAGATACAGCTTCAGGTCGCAACTTGATGACTTCACAAACAAAAAACCACTTCAGTTGTTTCCCGTCAAACCGTTGAACATGAACGATGAAAAATAGCTTATATTTTATTTTACTTTATGTGGCGGCGCTCTGTTCGTGCCAGCCCCCTGCGTCTGGAGAACGAAACTCCGGTGATGACGACCAAGAGCAGAAATACTGTTTTTTAAAGACGGAAGGTTCCGCACAGCAGGACTCGGCCTACATACAGCTGACGATCCGCAAGCAGACCGTGAGCGGTGTATACAACCTCATACCTACTGAAAAAGATGCCCGGCGGGGAACCATCCTCGGCAAGAAGGAAGATGATGTGTTGGATGTGGTGTGGACATTTTCTCAGGAAGGTATGCAGGACACCATGCGCCTGGTGTTCGCCTTGCGTGACGGCAGGTTGGTGCAAAAGCCGCTGTCGGTGGATAGCGCTACGGGGCGTCAGGTGACGCGCGACAGCAGTCCGTTTTCGGAAATGTATGAATCCGTGGACTGTGCGGCCGACTGAGCCAACCGTCAGCGGAGCAGGCTATGTTGGCTAGCGGTGAATAGATCGCGCCAGATGCGGTTCACCTCGCTGGAGGCGTCGGCTGCTGTCAGGCCCAAATGGGGAAATAACGCCATAACCTGTTCCCGGCACCGGTGCACCAGACTATGGCTCTGTTCGCTGACCGCCTGCAGCGTGGCTTGCCCGACATCTCCGCTGTCGACCAACTCTTTCCATGAACGATCCACCACATGATAAAAGGAACGCCGTGTTTCCGCAACCCGCTCCGAGGCCTCTTCGGTCCGTTCTACGCCCGATTCTCTTAGCAAATCCTTTGCACAGGCCAGAAAATGGCGTGTCATCCCCAGTGTGTTAACAGCAAGTGTGGCTTCCGCAAACGGAAGGAAGGGGTATCGGTAAATTGGCAGATCCAGCGTGGCGTACTCCGGACCGATGAGAAAGCTCCGGTTCCGGTCTACCCACAGGTTGGAGACCTCGAAAGAATGGCTGGCTGTCGCCTTCAGGCCGAAAGCTGACCAATCCTCACACACCGAAACTTCATCCTTTGCAAAGAAAAACGACCGGACCAGCGGATTTCCCTGGTCGTCCAGTACCGTTCGCCCCTGCCGTTGGATGATACAGTTTGCGGTAAAATGGGATAAATGGGGGGCACCGGTTGCATAACGCCACCTCCCCGAAACCCGGTAGCCGTCGTCCTCTTCCAACGCCGTTCCCGACGCCTGGCCACTTCCGCCGAAGCAGACGGCGGGGTCTGCAAATACCGTCCCCGCGGTGGAGGGATGCACATACCCGACAAACAGGTTGGCGCCGGCACAGAGGGTAACGGTCCACCCCAGGCTGCCGTCGATACACGCCAGCTCTTCTTCCAGCCGCACCCCTTCAGGAACCGACAGCTCCAATCCACCGTACGCACGCGGCACGAAAAGTTTAAACCAGCGCTGTTCATAAATGACGGCCAGCTGCCCGTCCGTCAGCCGTCCGTGCGCCTCTGCCGTAGCCGACAGGCCGCTGAGCCGTCGGGCAACGTCCGCGCCGATCGTGCGGGTTCCCGCTCCCGTTGGATAATGTGTTTCCATTCGAAAAAACCAAAGATAGCCACGACAAACAGAAACAGCGTCAGCGCAGCGTAGAGATGAAGTCCTTTGTAGACGAGCAGCGGGATAGCGATGGCGTTACTGATGTTCAGCCAAACCCAATTTTCGATTTTCCGTTTAGCCAGCAGCCACATGCCGGCCCATGCGGTAGCACTCACCCACGCGTCCCAGGCCGGCACCGTTGAATCGGTGAAGTGCCGCAATGTATGGTACAGCAGCGGAAAGCCCAGGGCTACGATTAAAAGCGTGATGATCCAGTGCTGCCTATCGGAATAACCCACCTTCACCGGCGCCTCAGTGCGGCGCGTCCCCCAATAGGCCCACCCATAGATGCTCATGACGAGGTAATAGAGGTTGAGGAGCACTTCGGCATACAGGCCGGCACCCAGCAGGACGTAAAGCGTGATCAGGATGCTGGCGATACCGAACGGATATAAAAGCACCCGGTTGGCTTTTGCGAGCAGTACCTGGACGACTCCACAGATCACACCAATCCAATGAAGGAGCGGCGTATGGAGGAGTTCGTTGCCGAATCCGGCCAACCAGTCGCCCAACCAAGTCCCCGCCTCCGCCATCAGACGGACTCGAGCGAGGGTTCAAGTTTCAGGATGGCGGCGGACCGTTCGCGGGTTTCGCGGCACAGCTGCTCATCAGCAGCAATGGACCGGTTGAAAGACGGCACCATTTCCTCCAGTTTATCCAGGTATTGCCGGGTTTTGGCGCGTTCCGGGAAACAGCGGGCCAGCAGGTCTATCATGATGGATACCGATGTGGATGCTCCCGGAGAAGCGCCCAGCAGGGCGGCGATGGAACCGTCGGCACTGCTCACCACCTCCGTACCGAACTCCAGAATACCGCCGTGCTTCTCGTCTTTTTTGATCACCTGCACACGCTGACCGGCAATTTCGAGCTCCCAGTCCTCCATGCGTGCCGTGGGCATATATTCCCTGAGGGCCGCGAGCCGGTCTTCCGGGCTTTGACGTACCTGATTGATCAGGTATTTGGTCAACGGGATGTTGTCCATACCGGCCGCCAGCATCGGACGGATGTTATTTAGCTTGATGGACGCCGGCAAATCCAGCCAGGAACCATTCTTCAGGAATTTCGTTGAAAAGCCTGCGTACGGACCGAAAAGAAGGGCCAGCTTGCCATCGATCACACGGGTATCGAGGTGAGGCACTGACATGGGTGGAGACCCTACGGCCGCCTTTCCGTATACCTTGGCATGGTGCCGCGCGATAACGTCGGGGTTGGTACATTTGAGCCATTGTCCACTGACCGGGAAACCGCCAAAGCCTTTGGCCTCCGGTATTCCCGACTTTTCAAGCAGCAGGAGCGATCCTCCCCCCGCGCCGATGAAGACGAACTTGGCCGTCACCTTCCGTTTGCGGTCGGTTGTCAGGTTCTTTACGGAGACTTCCCAACGTCCGTCGGCGGCCCGCTCGATGTCCCGTACCTCATGCGCCAGGCGCAGCTTCACCCCTTCCTTTTCCATCAAGTGCAGGAACAAGGCCCGCGTGAGCGCGCCGAAGTTGACGTCCGTCCCAATATCAATTTTCGTTGCAGCCAACCGCTCATTCTCTTTCCGACCCTCCATCATCAGAGGAATCCACTCCCGCAACAGCGCGTGGTCCTCGGTATATTCCATGCCCTGAAACAGATGGTGCTGCGTCAGCGTTTCGTACCTTCTCTTTAAGAACGCTACGTTTTCCTTACCAAACACAAAGCTCATGTGCGGGATGCTCCGGATAAACCGCTCGGGGCGGTCCACCAGGCCGTTGGAAACGAGATACGACCAAAATTCTTTCGATTGTTCGAACGCTTCGGCAATCTTGATGGCCTTGGTGATATCGACGGATCCATCCGGACGCTGCGGCGTGTAATTCAGTTCACATAGCGCCGAGTGACCCGTTCCTGCATTATTCCACGCGTCGGAACTTTCAGCGGCTACTTCATCCAACCGTTCAAAAATTTCGATGGTTGCGCTGGGGTGCAGTTCGTTGATTAAGGTGCCCAAGGTGGCACTCATGATGCCCGCGCCGATAAGAATAACATCCACCTCATCGGCGGTTTTTTTACTTCTTTTGCCCATTCTCTTAAGATTCCCGCAAAATTAGTGACAGAAATCATAAAAACGTGAATTTTCCGCTATTAATTACAAAATTTTAACATTGGGAGTTCACCGGGCATCACGAACGATATATCGGTGTACCGACCTGCCGAACCGGCCGTTGGCGCTGATCCCTTCGATAACGATCCGGTAGGTGCCGGGGCGCGCGGTTGAGGGAAAGCGGATTCCGGCCTTTCCCGCTTCGTCTGTGCGGACGTCCGGATTCCAGTAAACGGTGGTCCGTTGGTCTGCCTGGATATCGGTCAGTGCGGATACGCCATATTTCGGAACATAAAATTCACGGACCTGGCTGAATCCTTTGGGTGTGTATAATTTAGCACTGAAGTTGGGGGTCTGGCCCCGTTGCCACCCCCGGGTGGTAATAATAATCACGCCGTTTTGTCCATCCTGCCCATAAACGGTCGTCAGCGATGGGGTGCGCAGCACTTCGATGCTGACAATCTGTGTGGCATCAAGCATGCCCTGTTCAAAAACGCCGGCGATGTCCCATAGGTCGGACTCATTGGAGGGGTTCAATATCCAGCCATCCACCACCACCAGCATGGTTCCTCCCCGTGTGCTATGAGGTAGCCCAACCGGGCCGATAGCCGTTTGTTCATTGACAAAGCGGACCCCGGCCAATCGTCCTTCCAGGCACGACCGCAGGGTAGCACAGCCGGACAACTCGTTTCCCGAAATCACCTGATCGGCATTTCCTGCCCCGTTGAGGTTGGAAGACACGCCGGTGCCGCTACGTGCATGGGCTGTGACGGTCACTTCCTCCAAATGGATGATGCGGCTTCCCAGTCCCAAGGTCTGCAGGAGCGAGTCAGAAGCCCTCACTTGACTCGTATATACAGTCAGGTCGCGGGGCACATCCAAACGGACGTCCGCGCGGTTTTTAGACGCCGATACCGGAGCAACGGGTACCGCGTCCAACAGTACCTCCACCTTGTCGCTGCCTTTTTCTGTCCGCCCCTGCACCGTGAATTTAATGCTGTCAGCGAGCATCAGGTTATCAAACGAAAACTCGCCTTCCGAATTGGTTACGGTATCCAGCGTAACGTTCGCCTGAATCGAGAACAGTGTCACCTTGCCGTTGGCAACCGGTCTGTTGTTACGTAGAAAACGCAACTTTCCGCGTATGGAACTTGTGATTTTCTCTACCGGGAATACCGGTTCGTTCACCCCATTCGCGGGCACAAGGTCGTCCCAACGGAACCGTCGGAAGCCCTGCGTAAGCATCAATATATCCAGGTGATCGCGTTTTTCATCGGTTATGTCCGAGAAGTAATAATTGGGCTGTTCCACGTATCCGCGGAGCTCCGAGCGTAGCAACAGCTCGGAGAAGATCGTGTGCTCTTCATTGGCATGAACCGGCACCTGATCTTCATTATACACCGACACGGAAAAGCTCGCCGCCTCCGGATTTCCTACGGAGTCCGTGCTCGTCCAGTCGAGTGTCACGGGCGCACGGCCGTCCACCTCTTTTGGCCAGTCCGTCCCGGAAAACTGCAACGTATCGGCATTTTCAATGAACACCACCCGTTCGTTGGCCGGCTTGCCGGTGCCGTCAAAAAGGGTAAGCTGGGCGATGCCCGATGGAATTTGCCCAACGGGTAACCGAAGTACCGTGAGTGGACTTGAGATGTCTGCATCATTCGCATAATAGACCTGACCCTGCCTGTGCAACATCACGGTTACCGGACCATAGCGGTCCTCCGTCGCCTGCATCCGCACCAGCACTTCGCGCAATTCCGGCTGCACATAGGCAGACAGTACATAGCCTGAAGGCGCTGCTTCCGCGATGGGGAACTCCTGCTGACTACCGTCTGCCAAGCGTACACGGGCGGTATACGACTGACCGGCCTCCGGCACCATGGAAAACACGCCCATGCCAGCATGCGCACTTTCAAACGTTCCCACCACCGTTCCATCCCTGTCCAGCACGTCGCCCTGGACGTCCACGCCCAATCCATCCGGACCTATGGCTTTGAATGCGACTCGTGAACGTAAGCCTGCCACCTGCATCCCCCCTTCCGGGAAAAACTGCATATCGATATCTGTAAACGCCGACTTAACGGGGAAGCGGTGAACCTGTTTGCTTTTCCCGTCCGTAAGGGTGGTGGTCAGGTACATCGTCACGCTGTCATACGCCGGACGTGCGCCGAAACGCAGACAAACGGTGCCGTCATCGTCCGTTTTTTCATTGCCCACGCGCACCTGTTCAGTGGACGAACGTACGGTATATCGGACCGGCTTTCCGGCCTGTGGCCGACCTAAGCTATCCGTATACCGGATACAAGCAGCAACCTCCTTTTTTTCAGCATCATACCGGTAATTAACAGCGGCGGAAATCGGCTGAGTAGCTACCGTTCCGATCGGTACAATGCGGTCGAAGAAATACACATCGCTCATATTGCGCATCCATTGGGTATAAGCGCGTAGCCGATAATTGCCTGCTTTCAATTGCGTAGGCAGGTCGAGGGACCCTTTGGCCAAGCCGGCGATGAGAGGCAGTTTCAGGGCGGCTATCAACGAGTCGGTTTCGGAAATCAGATCGACATATACCGCGCCGCTCCATCCGGACAGGGCGTGGTCCGCGCCGATAACGGTATATACCTTGAACCAGAGGGTGTCTCCGGCAACGTAATAGGGTTTATCGGTATGCAAGTGTATGCGCTCGGGCCGGTTGGTCTCCTCCCACGCCGCCAGCTGCGACACCACGTTATCCACCGCGGTCTGGGCAAGGCTGCTCCCCGCCATCACGACAAGCAGCAGCAACATTCCGTACCTGAACGGCCGCACCACCATCAATTCTGGAAGGACAGCACGCGCCATTCGGCCAACTGGAACAGTGACCCCGAATTAACATGGGTGATGTTCAGCCGGTACACAAGATACGGGGTTGTATTCTGGAACAGAAACGTGCGCGTTTGAAAGCGATCCGGAAAGTCTTCCCCTTCGCGGGTATCCAGACGCACCCACGTCACACCATCATTGGAGCCCTCCAGGTTCCAATTGAGCGGATCGCGGCTGTCAGCGTCGTTTGCCGACGTCATGGAATATCCCGAAATGGCGACAGGCTCGTAAAAATCAAGCTGGCACCAGAGATCCCCCACAAAGTCGAATTGCAAAAATTTGGTGTTGACGTTATTGTCTACCAGTTTCGGTGAACCCTCACCGGATTCGCGGCCATTGGAATTATCGCGGGAAACCGACAGGCTGGCATCATCCGTCACATCCTTGACCAACCCGAGGTCGGTTACCTGGCCGGATAATTGTACCACGGACCCTTTGGCGGTCACACCCCGGAACAGGTAATCATCCAGCCGGCCGGATTCTACGGCAACCTGCAGAGCACTTTCTTCCCCCACCAGTTGCGCCTGGTTATCCTCCACTTTATACCAGCGGACCTGTTCCAAAGGCATCAGTGCGTTGAAGCCAACGTTCAGGTACCCCGGCTGCGCCGCTGAGGCGGTAAGGCGTACCAGGGAGTCCGGCAGGATGCGGATTACAAATTCCTTCTGAGCCCAGTACTTTTCGCTGTTTTCCGTACGCAGCTTCACCGTAAATATACCCGTCTTCAGAAACGTATGGGTAGGCGATTCCTCAATGGATGTACTGTCGTCACCGAATTCCCAACGGGAGACCACAAAATTTGTGGACGCATTGTCAAACCTAAACGTGAACGGATCGTCTTCCGACACCTGTGTAAAGGTGAAATCGGCCGATGGCTTCGGTTCCTCTTCCCTGGGAGGCTCCACGGGCTCTTTTTTATCGCATCCCCAGATAACCAGGGCTAACAATGCTCCGCTAGCAAAAATTTTCATATTCATAACGATATACGCTGCTTTGGCTTTCAAAATTTTCTATCACAATCGATTTATTATGGAACCCGGATCAGGCGCCACTCAGCTTGCTGAAACAGCGAGTTCCCCCAGTTTTCCGTAATGTTTAACCGGTAATGTGTATACGCCACATTGGTTTCGAAATCATACCGCTTGGTCTGGAACCGGCCGACAAACTCTTCGTTCTGGCGACGGTCCAGCGTCACCCAGTTTTCTCCATCCATTGACCCTTGCAGATTCCACGATTTCGGATCCCGTTCCTTCGCGTCGTTCGCCGAGGTCATGGTATAAGCCCCCACCAGCTGGGGTTCATCAAAGACAATCTGCGCCCATAAATCACCGGAGAAATTAGACTGCAGGAACTTCGTGTTGATGTCATTGTCTACCAACTTCTTGGATCCTTCGTTGTTATCCGGTCCACCGTTATTATCGCGGCTCACGCTGAAGACTCCCAACTGGGTGACGTCCGTTTCGATTACGTAGGCGGGATAAATAACAACGATCACAAAACTTTTTTCGGGATCGATCAGATGGCGGGTGGTCTGACTGATCGCCACCTTTATCGCCAACACATTATCCACATTGTCATGGATAACAGACATCGGTACGATCATCCCCATGGTACCTCTCGATGTATTGCTGGTTACGCGAAGGCTCGAGTCCAGTTCAAACTGATCCCTTCCCAGGGCGATGGTATTGGCAGGAAGCGTTCCGTCAGCGATCAGTTGCTGAATGGTGTCCGTTTCAGCCACCGATTTTACATCAAAGAAACGGCCGGGTTGGCCCACCAGCGAAATTCCGAGCGGGATGTTTACCCCGTCGGAAGATATCGTGTAATTCCGCCGGTTGCGTACCTCCAGGATGCCCCCACCCCCATTGGTAATCGATACGTAGTGAATATCTTCGGGGTTCAGTAGGTCTGTCGAGTTCACGACGATCAGTTTGGTTACCTCGGAGGCCAACTGATTTCCTTTGCCCGGATTCGCCAAGGTTACGGCCAGCGCAATTTTTTCACCGTAAAACTTCTCCAGTTCGGTGATGCTGAGCGTAACCGGAAACGTCGCTTCAGAGGCGCCATAGCCGAAATTCACCACATTGGGCAGGGTGGTCCCGATGGCCGGGAACGGAAAGGCGCCGTCCAGCTGCTCTGCATTGGCCAGTTGTTCAACCGTATCCGGGTTCAGGAGCAGCTCCACCTGAAACGCCTTGGCGGCGGGGGCAGACAGCTGAACACGGACCTGCATGGTCACCGTCTCGCTTGACTTGGTGACCCCTTCGGCCACATCACCGGTTTCCACAATTACCGGCGTACCGGGTTCCAGGTTAAAATCTTCCAATTTGGCATCGCTGCAGGCCGCAACCGTAACCGCCGATGCCCAAAAAATCCATGAAAAAATGCGTACTTTCATATTCACGTTTACTGATCAATCCAAACGCGGCCGTCCAACTGCCAATTCTCTTCGGCAAAAACTTTCAGCCATGTAAATATTTGCTGGGGAATGTCAACCGCACGCGGTACATTTGCCGCCAAATCATCACTGCTGGGCGCACATATCAATTCGTTCAGGTGTAACGACGATTCGCTTGAACTGGAAAGAAAGATATGGTTGCCCAACGGCCCGAGATCCTCAATTCGACCGGATGAATAGCTGGTAACCGGCCAGAAGCCCGCCAGTGCATCGTAATACGGATGGTTTTCATCTACACCGATTTCACACGCATATTGGTTGATTACTTCCTCGGCCAGTGCCAGCTTCCAGACCCGCACATCGGCAATATAGGCATCGGGGTCCCAGCTTTCATTAGGTCCCTTATAACCGATCTGCAGGGGTTGGTTATTGTCAATGGATCCCCAATTTTTCACGTTGAGTTCGTTGTTCCGCACTCCGTTGGTGTATGTGATTAGTACCCGCTCGCCGTTCACAATGCGGCCTACAACCGCGATGCTGTTCCACGTGCCGTCGGAAAGCTCGCCGCCTGAAATCTGACCGCCACCGCTTGTTCCCCGCGCATTGAAACGCCAATAGTTATCTTCCAGAAATATGGTCCAGCCCACGGAGTCCGTTTCGGTATTCCATTCGCCCCGTTTGCTCAACAATGCGGGGTAAATCTGGTTAATCGTTTTGTTTTTCTTTACCTTCAGCTCAATGGCGAACGAATTTTCTCCGAAGTTGTACACCGAGTTGTCGCCGTCCCTAACGGTACCGTTCAAGCGGTCATCAAAGCGTATGAAATTTCCCTGATACCGGTTTCCCGCGAAGGGTTTACCGATATAGCGCGTTTTGTACGTAGGAGAGCTAAAGATCGTAAACGTGTTGTTCAGGGGTTTACTGAAGATCGTGTTGTCGTTTTCACTTTCATCAATGGGATAATCACCTCCGATACTGGATGTCACAACAACCAGCCATTTTTCCGTTTGAAAATCAGGCCGTGACCGCATGGCTTGGAGGAGCTCATTCAGCTGACCGTCAAACGTCAGCACCGCATCGCGGTACGCGGGAATAGAGGCGTCGTATCCCGCATTGGCCCCCACCTCACCCGGCCGTACATAATGTACCGTGTACACGTCTGCATCGGCCGATCCGATGGCGTCAACCGCCGCTGCGGTCACCGCATCGTCATCCGGGGCTACCACCGACTGATCGGCCGATTCGCCGAACGCGTTAGCGAACAATGCAGAAGACGTGAATACCGACGATTGTATCGTATTATCCACCTGCCTTAACCGGTCAAATATCAGTGGATAGGTCTCGAAGTTTCCGTTATCGAAATCATTATTAATCACCCCGTGCTTGCTTTTGGACACTCCGGTAAGTATACTGGCCCAATTCGCCCCCGGTTCCACGGTGCCCTCATCGCTCACGGACACCCACGAATGGATGGCCGTGTTGAGCAGGCTCTTAATGGCGGGCGGGTCCAGGTCCTGGACCGTCCTGCCGCGCACGCCGTCGACAATGACGAGCAATACCTTTGGATCGCCATAGGTTACATTTACGGTATCCGATTCATCGCTTTCAGGAATCAGCCTTCCGAACTGCTCCTGACAGGCAAAAGCCAGAAACGATGCGATGATGGCAGCCATCCCCAATCCTTTAAAGCGGCCATATTTTGTTTTTACTTTCATGGTAAGTCTACTATTTATTCCAATGCTGCTACCCTAATCCATAATGATTCGCAGAATGCTATTTGCCGGTTCGCCGTTAAACTGATCGAACTGTCCGATGATCAGCAGGGCAGGCTTATTGTCAGCAGATCGCGTTTCGTATACTTCCGTTACGATGCCCCTGAACGTACCGATATTGTTATAGCCTTCTGCAAGATTGCCCGCGGCGTCCAAAAACATGAAGCCGTTGCGGACCACGTTGCTATACAATTCAAAGTCACCCATCACCAAAACACGTCCGCTCTCCAGTTCATATGCATAGTTGGGCAGTCCATTGGTAAAGGACCCCGCCTGGAAGGAATCGTCCAGTGAACCATCTTCATTGAGGCGGACAATGTTGCCAACCGGTATACCATTGTAACTTCGGAAATACCCGCATACCAGGTACTTCCCGGTGTTTTTGTTGTACGTCACCCCATAGACATCGTAGTCAAACCCCGCGTTTCCGGCGTTAAATGTCCCGTCTATGGTGCCATCGGCATTTAACCGCACGATCCGACCTGCCGACTGGTCGTCAAACTTGCTAAATCTTCCGTACACCAGGAGTTTTCCCTCCAAGGCTCCTTCATCGTGATAAAGCGACGCGATGCTACTGCTGTTTGCCCCGACGGGGCTCTTTTGGGTGGCCGGATCAAAACGAAAGGTTTTATCCAGCGTACCGTCCAGGTTAAGCCTGGCTATCTGCCGCATTTCAATGCTGTCGATAATGACGGTATCCCGCGTTTCGAGGCGATTGGGCTTATCATATTGCCGCGAAACGTAGTATCGGAACCCTCCTGTTACCAGCAGTTTATTCCGTTGATTATAAATTTTCCGTACCGCCCCACCATGGAATCCACCGTTGAACCGGGAAAAAAACTGTGTCGTATCTTCCTGATCCGGTCTTCTCCATGTCTGGATGCCCATCGTATCAATGGTACCGTTGCTGTTCAGCATGGTAAGGTTACTGATATTGGCCTTTTGCTGTGCATAGCCCGAGAACGACCCGCCGATAAAAAACTTATCACCGATCTGCGTGATGGAACTGATCAAACCGTTGGCTCCTGTTCCGGTACGGAATCCAGCGTCGTAGCCGCCGTCCAGGAAAGCGCTGGCAATGCGGTTGATGGGCCGCACGGTACCTTTGTTATCGTAGTTCGTAAACTCGCCCACCACCAGCATTTTACCGTCACTCGTGAACAACACCTGTGCCGCGAGGCCATTTACCCCGCCGGTAGCTACAAATGTCGGATCCAGTCGGACCTTTCCTTCCACGTCGAACTCCGGCCCGAAGACCACCATGTCATCCACGGATACCGACGTGATGCCCGTACTGGCAAACGTGGGGACAATCACGGTGATGCCCTCTTCGGACACCTCCTTTATTTCTGCTTTCTCTCCATTAATCCGGAAGGTCAACCGATCCCGGTACGGCATCAGACCGGAAGCTTTAACGAAAACTTCCGTTCCCGGCTCACCCGAGGCAGGTACGGGTACCTGCGTGCGGTCAATGACGATGCCGATTCCCGGTTTCCCGTCCGGGTAAGGTTCACCAAAGAACTTGGTTTCCTCGTTGCAGGATACCATCGACATCAGGCCGAGCATCAATCCGAAAAACAGTGCGTATGGGTAATTGCTTTTTTTCATTTTCACTATCGCTTACTGTCTATAATGTCATACTGGATCTGGTTATCAAACCCAAAATTACTGTTCAGATAGGCCAGTGCATGGACCACCCCATTGTCCGGCTCAATGTCTGACGATATTACCTTTACGGTCCTCCAGTTATTGAACGGAAAGGACACGTTGGGGATAAAGGAGATGGTGAGCTGCCGGTATCCCATATATTTCAACCGCGTTCCTCCATCCGATACTGCATCATTGAACTCCACGCCGATGTTGCAAACCGAATTGTTATAGGAGTAATAGTTTTGCCCGGGGAACGCATTGAGAACGTCAAAGTCAATCTGCGGATAATCCGCCAGTTTATTTTTGCCGTGGAACATATACCTCATCAGGTATTTTCTCCAAATTATCGAATCGACATCCGACAAATGCTGGATGGTATCCCGGTTCAGCCGGTAAAGCTCCCTGTTGACGCCTCCCCGGCGGTAATCGCCGATCAGCTCCCGAATGTTGCGATCGTTCGGCGCAAAAAACGTCAGCGTGTCACGGTTGAATACATCTTCCAGTCCGGCCAGCCGGATGATCTGCGCGATGGTATCGAAGTGCACCGGATTGGCGTCCAGATACGCCATAACGGTGCCATCAAAACGGGCATTGGCCAACCCACCGTCAATGTAGTAATCGTCTTTTTTACATGCTCCCAACATCATCGTGATGCCGAAAAGAAGTCCTGCTATTTTTACTATCGTCTTCATACTGCAATCATTCGTTAGATTAACTTCCGCCGCCTCCCGGCAACCAATATTCATTGAGCACCATATGGGGATTGTTGGCCAATGCAGACTCACCGATCGGCCAGGTCCACGCCCGCCGGTTAAATTGGTCGAGGTTCAACGGCCACGCCGTCCAGGTCGGACTTAAGATGCGACGCGTACGGATGAGGTCGAAATACCGATGACCTTCCCCGAACATTTCGCGGTTACGTTCCAGGAAGATAGCATCTTTCAGAGCCTGACCGGTTACTCCCTGATAGATCGCCGCGCCGGCACGGCTTCTTACCCTGTTCAATGCCTGAGTGGCTTGGTCATATTCATTTATTTCGGCCAATGCTTCTGCCCATAGGAGGATCACATCGGCAAACCGGAAGATCATATAGGTGTTATCCGGATTGGTACTTTCGTTGTCCCCTCCGTACACGTTCAGGCCAAATTTGCGAGCCGTAAACAGTCCGTTATTGGCCAGCATGTTCTCGAACCAGACCTCCTTCCGGTCGTCACTCTCTCCGGCTGGGAAGAGGCGCTCCATATACTCTGCGGTATAATAGCACTGACTGTAGAAGTTATCCTGACGGGGGTGCTTATAAGGCCACCGGAGGAAATGATCTCCAAAGGCAGCGATCAGGCTGACATTGTCGCCGTAATTGATACTACGATAGAATTCAAACACACTTTCTTCGGAGCGGCCTTTCGTCACTTCCGCCCACCCCTGATCCGTCATGGGCAGCAGGCGATACGGCCCTTGGGTGACGATCTCCTGTCCCAACGTTGCCGTCTGGCGGTAATACGCCTCGCGGTTTGCCAGGTCAAAGCCTGCATTCCACATGTTCATGTGCATAAGCAGTGCAATAACGCTTCCGCGACTTGCCCGCGCACCACGCAGGGCGGCATCTCCGTAAGACCACGGAATCTTGTCTTTGTGCGGGGAAAGATCGGCGATGCACTTGTTAATCACAGACACCATATCCTCGCGGGGCAGCGGGTTGGCGTGGTACGAATCGGTATAGTATACGACGTCGCCGTACAACCTCACCATCCAGAAATAGGTAAAGCATCTCAAAAAAGTGGACTCAGCCACGTACCGGTCGGTTTCGGCCGCTGAGAGGCCGGGCACACCTTCCTGCAGTTTGTCAATCAAAATGCTGGCAGACTGAATGACCTTGTAATAATTTCTCCAATCGGATATACGGTCGAAATGATAGAGATTATTATACAACGAGGTATTACGCGCCGTCAGTAACTGATTCCGGCCAAGTACCTCCACCACCTTTTTAATGTCGGCTTCCCTATGTTCCGGGGATGCCCGCATCTCGCCGGTCCTTGCCTCACCGATTGAACCGATAACCCAGGTCTCACCGAGCTTATCGAAGAAAAGGCTGTACATGTTGGCGATGGCTGCCTCGACGTCGTCACGCGACTGATAGAAATTGTTACCCGTAAGCCGGTCAAGCGGTTCGACGGTGAGAAACTCCTTACACCCGTGGGTAGTAAAAAGCAGCCCGGCCCACAGGATCAGTTTTATAGATTTACGCAGTGTAACCATGTTCATTTGCATACGGATTAAAAATCGATGTTACAACCAAAAGTGAACGTCCGCGGTACCGGGTAGCCATTGGATACGTCCCGACCGAGGGCGGTAACGTTTTCCGGGTTAGGACCCGAATAAGTCGAGAACGTATATACGTTATCCATGGAAAAATACAGGCGCAGCCGGCTCAGTCCGAAGCTCTGTGCAACGCGGGGATCGAACTGATAGGAAGCCACAATGCTATTTATCTTAAAATACGATCCATCCTCTGCCCACAGGGTCTGGTCGTACCGGAACGGCTTAACGGTACCGATCCGTGTGTAATCATACGCATATGGATATTTGGCGATGTCGCCCGGCTGCCGCCACATGTCCAGGTCGTCCAACGGAACCACCACCTGCGGTCCTTCGGGTCCGTCGCCGTAGGGATACTGCATCAGGGACAACCGTTGGGCAATCGCATTGTTCAGGATCGTCCTCTTGGCTGTGTACGACGCATTGAACGACAGGCCATATCCTTTATAACGGGCATCGATGAAAAATCCGCCGGTCAGCAACGGCTGGGTATTCCCGATGCGGGCGTAATCGTTTTCGTCCAGAATATAATCTCCGTTAAGGTCCCGGAAGATCGGATCTCCCGCCTGGAAGGGCTCGCCGTTGACGCTGTAGCGCAATCCGGTGGCCGGATTAACGGGTACATCCGCATCGGTCGCATACACGCCGTCATTGATCAATGCATAATTCGACAGCGATGGGAATCCCACACGCAGAATGTAGCGCTGCATAAAATTATCGTCGTCACGCCGGGATTGGATGAACTGTCCACCATAATCGGAAGGCAGCTTTAAGAGCACATCCCGGTTGTAAGCGCCGTTGAACGAAACCGTCAGGTTGAGCGGGCTGGTCCGTGGCAGCGGCCGGAACGTGAGGGCCAGCTCGTGACCGTAGTTGATGATGCCGGCGTCATTGCTGATCAGCTTGTCAAACGCCGCGATATTGGAAAGGTACTGTTCAAACAGCAGGTTATCCACCTTTTTATAATACGTATCATAAATAAGGTCCACACGGCCATTAAACACGGTCAGGTTTGCCCCCAGGTTGTATTGCGTAGAGGTGGTCGGTTTAAGCCTTGGATTGGGGATCTGTCCGAAATCCAGGCCGATTCCCTGTTCACCGTTGTAATTGCCTTCAATGTTGTATTTGCCGTAGATCCGTTCGAGCGTACCGTTGGGTACCACGTTAATCCCCCAGCTGGCGCGTATAGACGCCAGGTCGAGCCAGTCGGCGTTCTCGCCGAAATTTTCACGGTGCAGGTTCCAGCGCACCCCGATGGAAGGGTTTCTCGAATACAGGTCTTCGAACCCGTTGCCGGAGGAACCATCCACCCGGTAAGCCACATCAAGCACATACCGTTTCATGTAATCGTACGAGGCCATCAAAGCAAAGGATGCCGCCCGTTCGTCACTGTACGAAAGGATTCCCCCTCCCCGGGACAGCCGGCCGTCAAAGCCCAGGGGTCCCTGGAACTGGTCGTTCGGCGTCCGTTCCTGACGGGTAGCCGAATTTTGGCGACCTTTCATCCGTATTTCGTTGAACCCGTTTACGAAAAAGTTGTGTTGATCATTCCATGTTTTCGAGTACGTCAGGTTGGTACGGCTGTAAAGCGTTGACTCGCGGCCCGTGAACGAGTATACCTGAGCAAACTGTCCGTTGGCTGCCGCTGGTGTAAACGTGTCTTCCCCTTCCGATTTATATTCGTAGCTGAAGAAGGTTGTCGCCCGGATAGCGTCGGTAAGCATAAAGCTCGCTTCCACGACCGGCCGGAGTACGCGGGTAAAGTTGTCGTTGGTCGTGGTCAGTGACGACAGGTACCCCGAGCTGGCCAGGTAAAAACTGGGTGGCGGAAGCAAGGTGGAGGTCAGACCATTTCTGGCCACTCCGGTCTGCAGGATTCCCTGACCGGCACCTTTGTTCTGTTTTCCCAGTTGCGTATACATGTAGCCCTTAAAGTCCAGTCGCCGGGTGGGCTTGTACTGAAAATTCAGGTTTGCCGTGTATCGTGTAAATCCCGTATTCTCAATAATTCCCTTTTCCTGGAAATAACCCAGATTGGCCTTGTAATTAAACTGCTGATCGCCCCCATCAATGGTAAGGTTATGCGTCTGGTTATAGGTCGTCCGATAGAACAACGACTGCCAGTCGGTAGAATTGTTGTAATAGGCATTCAAGCTATCCGATAACATGGGAATCTGCGAAATCCAATCAATGTCGCGCTGGCTTGTCGCATTTTCCAAAATCTGGGCGATCTTGAGGCGGCGTTCCATGGCCCCGCCGAGGGTGGGCCGGAGTGCGGGCGGATTTTTCAGGAAGGCTGCTCCATTGTACCGCACGCGCGGTACTTCCGACTGGCCCCGTTTGGTGGTGATGATAAACACACCGTAGGCACCCTGGGATCCATACAGGGCGGTTGCCTGTGCATCTTTCAGAATTTCAATACTTTCAATATCTTCCTGCGGAATCAGCGAGAGTGGAGACACGCCGGGTCCCAGCTGATCGAACCCATATTCACTGGCTACGTCACCTTCGATGGGTACGCCATCGAGTACAATCAGCGGCGATGTCGGTTGCAGAAACGACTCATCACCCGAGCCGGTCACCGTCAGCGTGGAAAGCCCCCGGATCTGGGTAGTCCCGCGGAACCCCGGGGCTCCGGTGTTCAGCTGGATGTTCATTCCCGGAACTTTACCTTGCAGCAACTGTTCGATATTCGCTACCGGGCGGTCCTGCAGTTCCGGACCGGAGATTTTAAAAGAGGCACCCGGATCGGTTTCCCTGGAGCGCTGAACGTAACCTCTGGACACCACCTCAACTTCCTGGAGACTTTGCTGGGAAGCGCGCAGGGTCACCGTCACACGCGATTGATTGGGTCCAATCTGCACCCGTTCGGTTGTATACCCCAGGAACGAAAGCACCAGGGTTGTGCCCGGTGCGACGCTGACCGTCAGCTGCCCGCGGTTATTGGTAACCCCCAGGTCCCTTTTGGGGCTCGCTGTAGAGACCGTCACCTCCGGGAGCGGCAGCTTGTCCTCCCCCACCGCGACAACGGTTACCGACTGGTTTTGGGCGAAGGCTATTACCTGCGGTGCCGCTACGAATAGCGAAACGAGCGTAACACCGGCGACCATTTTTGACCAAATTTGCCTAACTATTTTCATGGTACGATCAAAATTCATCTTCAAACTTTGGTAGTTCATTACGGAAGTGGAAAATAATCTGCCAGTCCCCTTCGCGATAGATCCGGAAATTCAGACCGATGCTCGCTGTGATCAGCTCGTCATCGAAGCCGAGCCGGGAATACCGGAAATTCACATTGGCAAAATCCCCCGAGGTATAGTCGGTCTGGACAGTGGTAAGCGGAATGGGATAGGCTACATCATATTGCACATATTCGTCCGTGTGTACGCGGTTAAATCCATGTACCAGTTCGTCCCAAACCGTTTCATTGAAACGGGCCGGATTGATCGGCACCGAGTCAGGCCCCCAGAACACGAAGCGCAGGTTGTGACCGTTTCCGCCCGCGAACGGCTGGATGTAGACCACAACGTTGTTTAACTTATCGTTGTCATTGCCCAGGTGCTTGTCCGATTCGGCGCCTACCACTTCGGAAAGGGACGGACGGATGTAATTGCGCTTCAGCGGATGGCGCGGGTCATTAGGGTCGGGCGCTACACCCCCGGTATACGGGTTGATATCGTCTGCCGGGTCGTAAGGCCGTTCCAGCCACGGAATCAGTTGAAAATCCTTAATAAGGGTCGATCCCCCCGCGTTGGTAATTTTCAGGTCGAAAAATCGGATGTCCTGAACGCGCAACACGGTATCCGATGGCCGTGGTTGCACCAGTTCATTGGTGGAGGAACCCCAGAAAAAGAACTTTCCGGAAGGTGTCACTTCAAATATCGGCCGTTCCTCTACCCTCCGTTTCGCTTCAATCTCCTCCAATGAGGTTTCTTCCCCGTCGTAGTCCGCAGTCCATACCTTCACCGGCCGTGTCTGGAAAATATCGGTCACGGGCCGGCCGTCTCCGTAGCGGGCATTCACAATTTCGAATTGCATGGGCTGGGTCGAATTATCCAGGTTGGGCTGCCCCAGCTGGGTGGTCCGGCCGATTACCGGCTGGAGAATCATGCTCCCATACGTGATATTCGGACTCAGGTATTCCGACTTCGGGGGTAAATCGTACAGATCTTTGCAACTCGTTGCTGACAGCGCCAGTAGCGATAGGGCAAATGCAAAGGGCATGGAAAATTTATCCGTCATGATATGCGATCGTTTTTTATTCATCTCTGTTCACCGTAAAGTCACCAATCTGCAACGTGCTGCCGCTCCGTACACGGGTAATATTTAACCGATAGAACTTGTACGCCGTCCGGTTATTGATCCGGTACACCCGTGTGATGGAATTTTGGGCAAATTCTTCATCCAGTCTGTTATCCAACATGACCCAATTTTCCCCATCGTTGGAGCCTGAAAGCGTCCAGTCTGCCGGGTCACGCTCCGGGTACGTTTCTGAGTCATATCCCGTGGTAATCGTATAGGCGTTTGCCACGGCGGGCTCATTTAGTTCGTACTGTAGCCAAACGGATCCCATTCCTCCGATCAGGAATTTAGTACCGGGATGGCCATCGAACGCGTATTTGGAAGCTTCGCGGCTGTCCGGCCCGGCACCAGCCTCGCGCTCGGCCATATAAGTTCCGCCGATCAGGAAAAACAGGTTCGGGGGTGGCGGAATATATGTCAACCGCCTGCTGAAGTCGTCAAATCCAAAAACGTGATCAGGGGTCAGCACGTGTACCACACCGTTGGAAGCCTGGATATTGACCGATCCGGTGGTGGTCGAAATCCAGTCGCGCTCAAAAAGGCTCCGCTTGGTATCGGAAAACTGAATCGAATTCGGTCCGCCATTTATAAATCCGGACGACGAGTTATCGTTTAGCCGGGCATGCATCGGATAGCCAAACCGCGTACTGAAAAGCCGCAGCCCGTCTTTGGTTCGCAGCGAGTCACTGGTATAGCGGCCCCGGATGATGTACTGGGCTACCATGGTATCGAGCTGAACCTTATCGACATTTTCCAGGTATTCGGGATCTTTGTCGGTCCGCTTCCGGAGGTTATTCAGGTTGGTCAGCGCGAGTTGGAAACTCGCATTAGACGGTGCAAAAACCGTTATGGTGCTGTCCCGTAGCACATCCTCCAAGCCTAACCGTCTCACTACACGAAGCAAGGAATCATACACCCCGGGCTTGCTTTCCAAGTAGGCCAACACGGTGCCATTGAATCCTTCGTTCGGATTCCGCCGGCCGTAATATCCTTCATCCTTTGCGCAGCTACAGACCCAAACCGCGAGCAGGATCATGCTGATTTTTAACCAATTACAAAGTATGATCTTCATGCTTTATCGTTATTTTCTCCAATATTCAGTTTGTTCTAACAGGGGATTTTGCGCCAGTAAGGTCTTACTGAGCGGCCAATAGATCCCTCCTTCGTCTATCAGTTGCCTGAACTCCGGATCGTTGCGTTTGATGCGGTGGTAACGTACGAGGTCATACCAGCGGTGTCCTTCGCCCATCAATTCACGTTGCCGTTCGCGGAATATGGCTTCAAGGAGGCTGCCGGACAGCTCCTCATCGTAGGGTTCCATACCGCGGAGATCGCGGATGACATTCAGGTTTTCCACCGCCCCGTTTCGGTCGCCCAGGACGGCCAGGGCCTCAGCGCGCAGGAGGGTGAGGTCTTCCAGACGTGTGAAAACCACCGTGCTGGAATAGGTACGGAAATTTGCATCCGTAATAGACCCCTCCATGATGCACTTGATCTTGCTGAATATGGGATATTTACCGTTGAAGTTGGTAAAATATCGTTCGTTGGATGGATACCCCAACGTATCCAGGCTGAACCGTTCATCTTTTGCCTCGTTGAAGATAGACAGGATGGAATCTTTCGGAAGGTAGATGTCGGGGGTAGATTTGTTGATAATCGGGGCCGCCAGCGTAAGTTCTTCCAGGTGACCGGCGAACGACTGTTCTGCATTCTCCCATTCAAACGGAAATCCCAGCAACTGGTTATTGAGCTTCCCGTAGAAAAAGCCATTGGCGTCGGTCAGGTGAGACGTAGAGATGTAGTTGTTAGCTGCCCGGATAAAGTTTTTCAGGATAAAATCCGTGTAGGTGGCCACCCCGGGATAATCCCGTTGCCAAGCCGCCAAATGCGCCAGGACACCATATGCCGACAACTTACGGGCAAGCGTTCCGTTCCACTTGGAGGCGTCTTCATTATAATAGTTCCCCAGCTGCTGCTCGTCATTTACGCTGTAACGAAACGGAAGGTCGGCAGCGGCAGCGAGCAGCTCCTCTTCGGCCCACGCCAGTATTTTGTCCTGATTTTCCCGACGTTTATTTTCGAACTTTCCGTCGTGTGAATGGATGATCAGCGGTACATCTCCCCAGATACGCACCATATAGAAATAACAGAAAGCACGCAGAAACCGCGCCTGCGCGATGTCGACCGTCATGTTATTTTCGGTGTAACGCCTATCCTTTTCGCGCACCTCCGCGACGCGCTCCAGAAATATATTCGCGGCGTTGATGGCCGCATAAAACCGCCGCCAATTAGACAACGCCTCAATAGTGGTGTAAGACGACGTGAGGTCATTGGCGATCACCGCCCGCAGATCGGGCCGGCTCGGACTGACAAATTCTCCGGCGCGGACGTCGCCGTATATCCAAAACGCATTGTTATCCACCAGGGCTGCCCGCACCAATCCATATATTCCCATCAGCGCCGCCCGGGTATCCTCCATGGAATTCCACATATTTTCCTCGCCTACCGTACGCGAAGAATTGATGTCCAACATTTTTTTACAGCCCTGGTGGACCAGGATGGCCGGGACCAACAGCAGTGCCGCAACAAAACGTTTAAAAAATCTGCTCTTTATCATGGTAGTCATTCGCTGCTTTATAAACCCAGTTTAACACCCAACGTGAAGGTTCGCGGAATCGTCATGCCGTAACCCGAATAATAGCCTGTATAGCCCGCCAGTTCAGGATCTCCTCCGGAAAAAGAACTGATGGTGAAAACATTAAATACCGAACCGTACAGATACAGACGCTGCGCAGATTTTACCCGTTTACCGAACCAATCGGAAAGGTCGTAGCCCAGCGTTACCGAGCGGAGTTTCAGGAATGCCCCATCTTCGAGGAAAAGATCCTGTTCTACACGATAGGGAATGACCGTACTCCACGGGTTGTACAGCGGATATTGGTCATAATCGCCGTGTTTTTCCCAATAGGTGATCTCTTTTACAGCGTCAATAGACGTCCCGCCTTCCCGGTTAACAAAGTCAAACCGGCTGGCCATCTGCTGATTAAGCAACTTCCGGCCCAGCTGGAAGTGAAAATTCGCGCCCAGTGTCCAGTTCTCAAACTGGAATTGGTTATCGAATCCTCCGACGATTTTGGGAATGGCATTTCCGGTCAATACCCGGTCTTCGTCCGTGATGATTTCGTCTCCATTTGTGTCGTGCCAGATCGGGTCGCCTGCACGGAGGGTGATGCCGTTAAAGGTGCGTCTTACGCCATTAACCTGCGGAACATCCTCGTCGGCGGCGTAAATACCTTCATTCAGGAGCAGCCAATACCGGTCGATACGTTCGCCTACCTTCAGCAGGCGGTCGCCGATCACCAGCTGATCGATCCCGCGGGGAAGTGCCTGCAGCCGGTTTTGATTGAAGCTCAGATTGATGGCCGATGTCCAGGCTAGTTTTTTCGGATCCGTGGGTTTTAACACAGAAGCGGCCACGGTGACATCGAGGCCCACGTTCCGCACGTTCATACCGTGTTCATAGGATTGGCTGTATCCATATTCTGCGTAGGAAGGAATACCGATTAACTGGTCCTTGTCGTCCCGGATGTATCCATCCAGTGCGATGTTCAGGCGATCGTTCCAAAGTCCCAGGTCGATCCCCGCATTCAACCGGTCGGCATAGGCCCAGGGTATACCGTATCCTACCCACCCGAAGTTGTACGGACGTGACAGCACCGCAAACGCATTGTATCCCGGAACGGTAATGTTGCCCGAATAGGTGATGTCAGAGGTATACTGAGGGCCTTGGGAGAAGTTGTCAAATGCATATATCCGTCCCGTACGCGCCGCTCCCAACCGGAAGTTGAATGCTGAAAGCGTAGTGGCTTCCGTAAACACACTGTTCTTCAAATCCCAACGGAAAGACAATCCGGGTGAAAAAAACCACCGGTTGGTTGGTTGGGCATTGGAAGATCCGTCGGTGCGCAACAGCAACGAGACGAAGTATTGGTTCTGAAACGAATAATCGGCTTTCCCATAAAACGACACCAGGTTCTGGCGCGTGCGGTCCAGAAACTTATATACAAGTTGACGGGCGAAACCGGAGGGATTTAAAAAATTCGAATTATTCCGGTCCGCCTCAATTAAATTGAGCTTGATAAAATCGTTGATTCCCCGATAACCGTAGGCGTAGTTGTACTTATAGGTATCCCAATTCAGGATACCGCCTCCGCGGAGAAGCAAAGAATGCCGTTCGTTGATCCGCCAATCGAACCGTACCGAATTATCAAAGATAAGGCGTTGGTTATAACCGTAATAATTGGATGCAAAATTGACCTCATCCATCAATGATCGTGGATAAAAGATATCACGGTGGCCTTCGTTATAATCGACAGAAAGTTTAGAGCTTACCGTGAGGGATGAAAAGGTGAAATCCAGATTGGCGTACCCCTGCACACTGTTGGTTGCATTATTATCGAAGCCCTTCTCAAACTGGCTCAAATACTGACTGTATACACTGTTGTTCGGGGCGAGGGGGGATTGCAGTTCCGGCAGGTAACCCATTTCGCCGAACCGGTCGCGCAACGTACGATTACGGTCGCGGATGAGCCGGTTTCCATTGATCATGGCCGTAAAACCCAACCATTTCAGGGGGCGCATGTACAGGTTAAACATGGCACTGTAGCGATCCAGCCTGGTATCATCGGCGATTCCCTGATTCGAAAGCTTGCCCGCAGAAAAACGGAAGTTTGCCAGCTGAATCCCTCCCGCAATATCGGCGGTAATGGAATGGTTGAGGCCATTGCGGTAATAACTATCGGTCCAATTCGAGGGACCATAGTAATCCATATTGAGGGAGTCGCTTAAATAAAGTGGATAAACATCATCCGGAGAATACGATCCGGTAGCGGTATACCGATCGTAAAATTGACGTCGGAATGCATTTTCAAACGCCCCGTTGATGGTGGTCACATAGGGCCGTTGGGCCAGACCGATGTACGAGTCCACGTTAATGCGCGTCTCCTTCTGCGCCTTTTTGGACTGTAACACGATCACGCCGTTAACCGCATACGGGCCATAGGAGGCAACGTCAACGGGATCCTTCAAAACCTGAACCGACTCAATATTGTTCATATCAATATTGGCAAGCAGGTTGGTGGCAGGGCCGATGCGATTATAATCAAACAATTTAATGTCATACGCGAACGGATGTTCAGCCACCAGGGGAATACCGTCCAACACGATAAGCGGCTGTGTTTGGTAAGTTTCGCGCGGGGAAATCAACGGCATGGAAATGCCGCGGACAAACATGTTTTGTACGGTACCCGGTTCACCGGTCGTTTCCTGGACATAAAGACCCGAAACCTCGTTTTTCAAAGCCTGTTGCAGGGAGACTACAGGGGAAAGCGACAATCGTTCCGGGTTGATCGGAATGAAGTCGGAAGTCACCCATCCTGAATCTGCCGGAGCCATAGCGGTACTGTCCACGGTTGACGTATCCTGCATCATGAATACCGTAGCCGGCATAAAGGGATCCATCGCCGGATATCCCGTGTTCGGAAAGGTCATGATACACACGACCATACAAGCGGTTATTATTCCGTTTTGAAACATAATTACATTAGGTGTTACACCAGTTACTTTTAAAGAAAACGGTTTAAACTAGAAGCAAACAGATATACCCGTGCTACT
>Ga0079224_100000828_pt1 | contig 33116 bp, 24 predicted proteins | sample Stecom2015_FD_80414 | JGI IMG/M metagenome (GOLD analysis project Ga0079224, IMG submission 80414) | Agricultural soil microbial communities from Utah to study Nitrogen management - Steer compost 2015 | ecosystem: Environmental > Terrestrial > Soil > Agricultural land | place: USA: Utah... | reverse complement strand
GGATTCGTATTCGGATTGTACGAACCTAACCGTTCAATAAATTTACCATCGCGAGGTGCACGTGAGTCTGCCACTACTACATGATAAAAAGGTTTTCCCTTTTTACCGAATCTTTGCAATCTTATTTTAGTTGCCATTTGAGATAATTTATGTATTCAACATATTTCCCGGAGCTATATACTGCGGGGCTGCAAAGATAAAAAAAATTCCTATTAAAAAATAAAAAACTACAGCAATTATTTGAAGCTCTTTAAACTTATATGTATTTTAACAGCAAATATACCCAAAACACAACGATGGCTACTACAAGTACCCGACCAAAACCTTTCTTCAATTTTTCCGGCATGCCTTTGTAATAAAAAGAGAAGAGGGCAACAAACAATATCAATAAAAATGGTAAAAGCTTTTTCATTATATTGATGTCAAACCTACGGTTTATTCTTATTGTTCTCACTATAAAAGATGCACTTTAACAGGTTTCGATTACGCTCCGCCCCTAAATAAATTTTGTTATATTTAACAACTTCGTAAAAAGCACACCAAAAATTGGCCCTTTTCCAAACTGTTGATCCGTTTTTTGGTTAATAATCATAAAAAATTAAAAATATCGTGAACAAAACAATTATCGTTTCGAATAGATTACCTGTAAAGATTGTTGAAGAAAATAACGAATTGAGTTTTATTCCAAGTGAAGGAGGACTAGCTACCGGTTTGGGCTCTATTTATAAAGAGGGAAACAATATATGGATTGGATGGCCTGGAGTAGACGTTCAGGGAGAACGTGAGCAACGGGAGGTTACGCAAAGACTAAAGTCGCTCAACTTAATTCCGGTTTTCTTAAATAAAGAAGAAATTAAGCGCTACTATGAAGGCTTTAGCAATGAAGTCCTTTGGCCTATATTTCATTACCTGTCTACGTATGCAAACTACAACTACCAAAATTGGTTAGCTTATGTTCAGGTGAACCAAAAATTTGCTGACATTATCCTACGCGAACTAAATCCCGGCGATACGGTATGGGTCCATGATTATCAGCTTTTGTTGGTACCAGGCTTAATCCGGCTGAAACAACCCGAAGTGTCCATTGCCTTTTTTAACCACATTCCTTTTCCTTCGCAGGAACTCTTTCGTTTAATACCTTGGCGAAAAGAACTATTGCGTGGGATGTTGGGGGCAGATCTACTCGGTTTCCATACCTTTGACGATGTTCGTCATTTCCTTAGCGCAGCTACACATTTGCTTCCCATCCATGCAGATGCAAATCGGCTGCGTGTAGAAAATCGTATTGTTCTGGCTGAACCTTTTCCAATGGGCATGGATAGTGAGAAATTTTCGCGATTAGGAAACGATCCGGAAGTATTAGCGCATATTCAGAATTTCAAGCAAAACTTTAATGGAAAAAAGATTATTCTATCCATCGACCGGTTAGATTACAGTAAGGGTATTATTCAACGATTAAATGCTTTTGAACTGTTACTTTCAAAAAACCCTGAATATATTGAGCAGGTTACTCTTTATATGATTGTGGTACCATCCCGCGACACCGTACCGCAATATAAACGATTAAAAGACGAGATTGACCGGCTTGTGGGCCACATTAATGCACGATTTAGAACATTCGAATGGCACCCGATTGCTTATTTTTATCATGGGTACCCAATTGAAATTATCTCTGCTTTATATAATGTTGCGGATGTATGCCTCGTCACGCCGATGCGTGATGGGATGAATTTAGTAAGCAAAGAATATGTTGCGAGCCGAAACGATAATACCGGCGTCTTAATTCTTAGTGAAATGGCGGGAGCATCAAAGGAACTTAACGATGCTTTACTGGTAAACCCAAACAATATTTCAGAAATTCGAAAGGCCTTGATAACCGCTTTAAATATGCCGAAAGCCGAAATGGAAGAAAGAATGAAAGCCATGCGAGCGGTCGTTTTCAAATTCAACATCAAACATTGGGTAAAGATTTTTATGAATCGTTTACAGGATGTCAAACAGATGCAAAAGAATTCGATGGCGAATTTAGTGAAAGCTTCTATTCGGCTTGCCATACAAGAAAGATATAAGGCAGCCCGTAATCGCCTGTTGTTATTTGACTACGATGGCACGCTTGTTGGCTTTAAAAAGGAAATTGACGAAGCTTCCCCCGACCTGGCCTTATATAATTTATTGGATGCTTTCGTTGCGGATAAAAAGAACACCTTGGTCATTATAAGCGGAAGAAAACACACCACGCTCGAACAATGGTTCGGAGCAAAAAGCTATACATTGATTGCCGAACACGGCGCTTGGAAAAAGAATAGCGTCGGCGATTGGGAGCAAGTTCCCGGACTATCCACTAACTGGAAAAGTGAAGTGCAAAAGTTGATGGAGGATTATACGGATAAAACACCAGGTTCCTTTATTGAGGAGAAAAGTTATTCGCTAGCCTGGCATTATCGCAAGGTACAGAAGGGACTAGGATCGCTTCGTGCAAACGAACTAATGGATAATCTTCAATACCACTTAAATGCCTACGGTCTTAAAATGCTTGATGGGGACAAAGTCGTAGAGGTGAAAAATGCAGACGTAAATAAAGGTCGGGCCACACTAAATCTTTTACATGACACCGATTACGATTTTATTCTAGCAATAGGTGATGATAGAACCGACGAGGACACTTTCAAAGCCCTGCCTGAAAAAGCGATCAGTATCAAAGTTGGTAGCAATGTGTCAGCAGCAAAGTATTATTTGGAAGATCAGGAAGAGGTCCGCGATTTGCTTACTTTCTTGGTAGAAACGTAACGGGATTAAGATCCCGTTACCAAAAATCGTGGTGTCCCTAATTTCACAGCAATCCTGTTAACGGCATTAATAAGCCCCACATGGCTATATGCCTGGGGGAAGTTTCCCCACTGATCGCCATTATTGGCATCAATATCTTCGCTAAACAGCAGCAGATGGTTTGCATAAGGCAACAGATTCTCGAAGGTTTCAATCGCATCTTGTGTCCTTCCTACAGAAGCCAGGGCCTCGACATACCAAAAGGCACAAATAAGAAAAGTCGATTTGGGTTTGCCGAAATCATCGGCATGAAGATACCGATAGAAAAGACCATTTTCAGCTCGGAGCTCTCCTTCAAGCGCTCTTAAATGATCTCGGGCCTTTTGAGACGCCGGATCCAGATAATTCATGATAATAAGCTGCAACGTACTGGCATCCAGATGCCCACTACCTACCGCGTGCGTGTAAACTTTTCTTTGGGGATCATAACAATCTTCAATATGCTTTGAAGCCCGTAAAATCAATGCTTCTGCACGTTGTTCTAATTTTGGTTCCCGGATTTCCTTAGCAATCCGATAGGCAGCTTTAGCTCCTGCCCATTGAAAGAGATTCGTATAGCAATGGTAATTGGCAAAATTTCTAAATTCCCAAATTCCTGCATCCTTTTCGTCAATTGTTTGCTCTATTTTACCAATGATCATATCCAACCATACGGAGGAATGCCCTTTCTCTTTTCCTACGAAGCGCTTGTCTGTATACAGGGGCAGCAGTGATAATAAAACTTGGCCGTAAACATCGTTTTGCACGTGTTCATATGCTTGATTCCCTAACCGAACCGGCTTATTATCCATATAACCCGACAGATGACTCAGTTCCTCTTCGATTAATTCCTTTCGTCCCGTAATGCTATAAAGTGGTTGATACCGCCCTTCTTCATTAGCAGATATATTCGAAATAAATTCGGCATAATGTTCCATTTCTTCAAACTGACCGATACGAAGCAGTGAAGCCAACACATAATAGCTATCTCTTATCCAACAATATCGATAGTCCCAATTTCGTCCGCTGCCCGGCGACTCAGGCAAACTGGACGTGCTCGCGGCAATGAATGCACCGGTATCTTCATATTGATGAAGCTTCAAAGCCAATGCCGATCTAATAACCGCCTCCTGATAAAATGGAGGAATCGTGGTGTGTTTAATCCACGTACGCCAATAATTTATGGTTTGTCGCAGAAATGTTTCTGCCGTCTCCTCAAGAGGCGCTTCTAAGGGCTCTCCATAAGTTAATATTAAATACTTCGTGTCATGAAGTACAAAAGTACCTGGCTCAAAAAAATGGCTGATAGGAACATTCGTTGTTAGCCGCATGTGATCGCTGCCGCCCGTAAACTCGACATGATTACTCCCTCTATGCCGGTCCTGCGCAGTCCTTCCATAATCGGTTACCGGATAACAACGCATGCGAACACGCGGCTCCCCACTAATACGCTCTACCTTCCTAATTAACATCAATGGCTTAAAATAGCGGTCATATTGTCTAAATCGAGGGGCAAAATCGGTTACTTTATAGGTCCCCTCTTCATTAGAAATTATCGTCTCCAGAATATTGGTATTTGGAATATACCGCTGCTCCGACTGGAACTTCCCATCAGGAAGAATTGAAAATTCACCGCCTTTTTCCTTATCAAGTTTACTGCCAAAAACAAAGGTGCTATCGAAGGCCGGCCAGCATAACCAAGAAATATTCGTATTTGTTTGTACATGCGCAATGTAGGCACAATTTCCTATTATTCCACTTTGATAGGTGTGTCTATTCATTCTTTAAGTATTTTCAGTTTTAGAACAACAAAAACATGTTTCTGTTTAGGCCAACGGATCAAAAGGCGCTTTTTGCTAATTTAAGAACAAGTTTTCCCGGATCGCAGGTATTAGATTTAACTGGCGTGCTTTCTCAAACATAACCTGTACGGCCTTCCTGCCTTCTTGTCCCAAATTAAGCGAGTACTTGTTAACATACAATTCAATATGCTTATACATGACCTCCTCACTCATTTCCTGCGCATGTTGACGAATAAAATCAATGCCGGAATCCGGATGTGCAAAAGCATATTCTACACTTCTTTTTAGAATACGATTGACCTTCATTTTGATATCATTCGGTATATCTCTTCTTATTACGATTCCTCCCAATGGAATGGGACATCCGGCTTCTTTTTCCCAAAAATCGCCTAGATCGATAACCTTATGCAGCCCTTTATCTTGATAAGTAAAACGATTTTCATGAATTATTAAACCAAGGTCGACCTGCTCTTTCAATAACGCTGGTTCTATCTCGGAAAAAACGAGTATCTCTTTGTTTTGAAGCTGAGGAAAGGCTAAACCAAGCAGAAAGTTCGCCGTTGTATACTTCCCCGGTATTGCAACTTTTAAATCCGATATAACTTGTTCATCCCTTCCCCGAAGCACTTGCTGCACCAGTTCCTCCTTTTTGCAGATAAGCAAGGGGCCGACGCCGAAGCCCAGAGCACTTCCTGCGTCCAGCAAGACGTATTTTTCAAGCGCATAAGCATAGGCGTGAAAACTTAGCTTGCTAATATCAAGCGTGCCATCAAATGTTTTATGGTTTAAGGATTCTACATCCTCATAAAATACATTAAAAGTTAATCCCTCCGTATCAATTTTGTGATGGATCATAGCATCAAAAATAAAAGTATCGTTGGGACAGGGAGAAAATACAAGTGTCAAATTCATTGCTTTTCTGTTTACGTTCTATCTCATGTGAACATCCATGGCAAAAGTAGCAGAACCCGCAGCATCTTTCTTGTTTAGAATGTCATTTTATCTCAAAAGATGCTGTTTAGTTAAAATAAGAGATGAGCCAATCATTTAGATTTTTGACAGCGAGCCCGATCTGCCAATTTGCCCGATTACGTCTTTCAACATAGTTGGATATGCTTCGTATCTGTACACAAGGTAGCATTATTTGCTCGCAGGCGTAATAGAACGCTGCCCCTTCCATACTTTCAACTTCCGCTTGTTGCCTTTCCAGTGCAAGCTTAATACTTTTATCATTTCCATGAACCCTGTTGACGGTTAGCCCGCTTACGCTTCTAAACCTTCCGATAAGATCTGCGGGGAAGCCCGGTATCGCCCGAAACGCAGCCTTCCCAAAACCCAGTTCATCTATCGATAAAAACTGCAGATCATCTTCTGCCCCCAATTCATAAAACAGGTCTTTTTCAATGAAAACGATGTCGCCAAGACCGATATCCCTTGAGAAAGACCCGCCAATCCCAACATTAATCGCAAAATCATAGCTTTTGTTATGTAAGGTCTTTCCCAAGGCAAAAGCGGTAGCAACCATGCCAACACCTGTTATTAAGATATCCGGTTTTTGCTCCTTCCCTTCTAGAGATTGAATAAAGGGCCCTATCTCTGCAGCGGTTGCTGCAACTATTAAACATTTGGTCATAAGTAATAGAAAGGCAATATAATGATTTTCATCCATCAAAATCCTAAAATGTTAAAATTATTAAGCTTATCTTTGCGGGCTAATAATTGATTATGATTTATATTACTCGTAGAGAGCGTTTTAGTGCAGCCCATAAATTATACCGCGACGATTGGAGCTTGGAAGAAAACGAAGCGACCTTCGGTAAATGTAGCAATCCTAACTGGCATGGTCATAACTATGAACTATTTGTTACCATCAAGGGCGAGATAGACCCCACCACCGGGTTTGTAATGGATTTACGAATCCTTAAGACTATTATTTTGCAACACGTTGTCGAAAAGCTGGACCACCGAAACGTAAACTTGGACGTGGATTTTATGCGTGGTAAAATGGCTTCTACCGAAGTTCTTGCCGTAGAGATCTTCAACCAGCTCAAAAGCCCTATTGAGACGGCAGGCGCACAACTGCATAGTATAAAACTTCAGGAAACCGAAAACAATTCGGTGGAATATTTTGGAAACTAATAATAATGAGGAACAATCCGATGAATATTAACAATAACGAAGCCCCTTTGGATGATGAGGAGCTTGATGGTTATATAAAAATTGATCGTTATAACACCGATAAAATTGAGAGTATAGCCAACCACTACGAAGACATTCTATCTCAACTTGGCGAAAACCCAAAACGTCAGGGCCTATTAAAGACACCCGAGCGTATTGCTAAAGCCTTGCAATACCTAACCCATGGCTATGATATCGATCCTGCTGCCATCTTAAAAAGCGCTATGTTCGAAGAAGATTATAGCCAAATGGTGGTCGTAAAAGATATAGAAGTCTATTCAATGTGTGAACATCACCTTTTACCCTTCTTCGGAAAGGCACATATTGCCTACATTCCAAAGGGACACATTGTTGGTCTCAGTAAAATCCCGCGGGTAGTAGATGCTTTTGCCCGCCGGCTGCAGGTACAAGAAAGGCTTACCAATGAAATAAGGGATTGTATTCAAGAAACATTGAATCCGGCTGGAGTTGCGGTAGTAATCGAATGCAAGCACCTGTGCATGGCTATGCGAGGTATACAAAAACAGAACTCGGTTACCACTACTTCTGCATTTACCGGAGAATTCGCCCACGAACGCACGAGAGCTGAGTTCTTGCGGCTGATAACCGCTAGTCTAGACTAATTTGCTTTATCTTTCTTTCCTTAATTATCCATTAAAACAATCATAAACGCATGAAGAAGGCCTATTTATTCCCTGGACAAGGAGCCCAATTTGTAGGAATGGGACGGAATCTTTACGAATACAAAGAAAATACCCGTAATCTATTTGAACAGGCAAATGAACTCTTGGGATTTCGTATTACGGATATAATGTTCGAAGGAACAGAAGAGGATCTTAAAAAAACGAACGTTACACAACCCGCAATTTTTTTACATTCCGTTATTCTAGCTCAAGCACTCGGCGATCAATTTGATCCACAAATGGTAGCAGGACATTCATTGGGTGAGTTTTCAGCACTTGTGGCAGCCCAAGCGCTAAGCTTTGAAGATGGTCTTATCTTAGTATCCAAAAGGGCCAACGCCATGCAGAAGGCTTGCGAGATTCAGCCTTCGACCATGGCTGCTATTTTAGGCTTGGACGATTTTACGGTCGAAGATATTTGCCAGCGCGTTAGTGACGTCGTTGTTCCTGCCAATTATAATTGTCCCGGACAATTGGTAATTTCCGGAACGATTGCGGGAGTCGATAAAGCTTGTGAACTCTTATTGCAGGCGGGCGCAAAAAGAGCGTTGAAATTAAATGTCGGAGGCGCTTTTCATTCCCCATTAATGGAAACGGCACGCGCAGAATTGCAAGAAGCCATTGAAAAAGTGTCCATCAAAGAACCGATCTGTCCGGTATATCAAAATATTGATGCCAAAGCCTATTCCGATCCTGCTAAAATTAAAGAAAATCTCATTGCGCAGTTAACCGGTGCCGTTAAGTGGACACAAACTATTGAACACATGTTAGCCGATGGGGCAACGTCTTTTACAGAAGTAGGTCCGGGAAATGTGTTACAGGGACTGGTAAAGAAGGTAAATAGGCAAGCAGAGACCGCCTCTGCTCAGCTCCCCTAAATTTACGGATACCGTATTATTTCTACACCTCATACGTTTTCTTTATACGTATGAGGTTTTTTCATATTTTTACCAAAAGCAATACTTTTTACTTTGAATAACTCTTTAAAAATACGGGTATTACTTCTGGTACTAACACTCTGCTTTATTGGCACGGCACTAACTATTCATTTAACTTTCAGAAAGGAAGAAATTTTACGGATAGAGGCAAAACGGATCGAGCAGAACCTACATAAAAAGGAACTCTTCATAAAAGCTTTTCTTAAAGATAGTGCCAGTTTTAATGCGCTTAAAGACATTCAAAACAATGAGAAATTAACGGCGCACGTTGTTCAATATTTTGGGGAAAAGAAAAAAGTTCTGGTATATACCTATTCCAATAGCGAGCTGACCTTTTGGGGCTCCGATAAGATCGTGCCGCAATCAGATGCCGGATTACCCGAAGGAAGCTCATTAATTGTAGCAGATAATGGTTGGTATGAAGCGATTAAAAGATCAAAAGGTGGATTTTCTGTAGTTTGCCTAATTCCTATTAAATCGAAATATGCACTAAAAAACGATTATCTCAACGAGAACTTTTCTCCGGATTTAATCCGTAGCCAGAATCTGAGGATTGCCAATTACGACGATAATCCTGTATATAATATACGAAGTAGCGATGGGAAATACCTGTTTTCGGTGAAGCTGAAACAACAGACATACAATACGCTCTTCTCCAAGTTAGAGCTGGCGATGTGGCTTGCCGCTATGTTTTTTGCAACCGTTCTAATGAACAGCGTTTGCGCGTGGATGGCAGGTAAAGGAAAAGTAAAGTTGTCAGCCTTGGCCTTTCTCTCATTTTTTATCCTGACAAGATACCTCGATTTATCTAATGGTTTACTCGCCACTCACTTTTTTAACGAGATTTTTGATCCGAAATATTATGCCTCAAGCTTTGTTTTCCCCTCTTTAGGTGCCTTTTTATTGAATGTAATTGCCGGTGCCTGGTTTATGTGCTATATCTACAATTATCGATTTCAGCTTTTTGTAAAGAGGCCTTCCATCAATACTTTTTTAAAAGTAGTATTTTTTGTAATATCATCACTTCTTATTTATCTGATCAGTTCTCAAATTGTTCAGGTTTTTAGTGGGTTAATCGGAAATTCAAATATTCAATTCGATGTCACGAATGTTTTGAAACTCAATATTTTTAGCTGGCTGGGAATCTCTGCTTTATGTCTGGTTATACTCAACCTTTATTTACTGTTGGAAGTGTTGATGGCAGTTAGTTTAAGCTTTGATATTCACAAACGCCAATGGTTCACGTTGTCTTTTATAACACTTGTTGTTTACAGCGTTACTCTTCTTTTCATAAATGAACTGACCTTATCCTTCTTTCTTTTTAGCAGCATCATTTTACTGCGAGCCTTAACTTTCTTCAGCAAGAAAGATTTTAACTTGGTTGTATTCATTACCACCCTGCTGCTTTTTGCGTGGATTGCATCCTTAAATCAGACTAAGTTTATTAATGATAAAGAACTGGAAACCCAGAAATTAATCTTGCAGCGCTTGGAGTCGGCAGACGACCCGGATGCTGTATTTATTTTTTACAGCATAGAAAATACGGTTGCGAAAGATCATTATCTAATAAACTATTTCTCACAACCTCAAAAGTATAATGTTCATGTGCTGAACGATTACATCAAACAAACCTATTTCAGCGGTTACCTTTCTCGCTACGAATTTAACATATATGAACTGAAAAAAGGTTTCACCAATGAGGTTAAGAATGTTCAAAAATTAGCTTATTACAAAGAAAAGGTGGAATCTGGTTCCATCAAGGTTTCGGAATATTTTTATCGCATTAACAACAATTTCGGGAGCCTTTTATATTTTGGTCTAATCCCGGTTATTGCCGATGGAAAAGAAGTGGGCACTACATTAATTGAATTGACAAGTAAGGCCTTCGAGCGTTATGCATCCTTTCCTGAAATCCTGAGTAATGGTCGACTTAATAAGCAAGAAAATCTAGAGCAATATTCCTTTGCCCTTTACCGGAACGGAAAGTTGCTCAATCAATTCGGGGATCACCTTTTTCCTGCAAACGATCGTGATTATCCAAAAGAACGTTTTCAATTTATCCGGGTAAACACGGTCAATGGGGGAGGGGAACTCATGTATCGACCAAATGAACATATATTAATGGTATTAAGCAAAGATCGGCAAGGCCTTTGGATGCAATTAGCCTCCTTGTCCTTTCTATTCCTTGTACTCCTGGTTTTTGCGGTTACGGTCTATGCCTCACAATGGTTGATTATAACTTTTAAAAATTATGATTTCAGTTTTCGAACAGTAAGGCGCTCTTTTTGGATAACACAAAACAAGATCCTGTATCGGACACGTATACAAGCTTTTGTTGTTTCGGCTGTTGTAATTACCTTGATTATCGCAGGCGTTATTACCTTCTTCAGTGTAAGTAATCAATATGCACACCAACAGGAAATAAATACAGTTAAACGCATTAATCAAATGGTTTCCGGTTTAGAAACCATTACATCCGGGCTGGAATCTTCCGCCTTTAAAAATCCCGAAGCCAAAAATCCCGAAATTGAAAAAGAACTTTACAATACCGCAACTTCAAACGCAACCGATATCAGTCTTTACAATACAGAAGGTGTTTTATTTTATACCACCCAAAGTAAGATTTACGACCTGGGCTTAACGTCAAAACACATGAACGCCAAAGCTTGGTTGCATATGTCCAAATTCCGGCGATCTGAATATTTCCATAAGGAAGCGATCGGCAATTTAGAATACCCGGTTGCTTATGCCCCTATAAAAAATGATCAGGACGAAACGATTGCCTATTTAAGCCTTCCTTATTTTTCTGACGAAAAGGAATTTGCGGATCGGATAGGGATGTTGCTAAGTACGCTGATAAATATATACGCACTAGTAATAGTCGCTTTAGGTTTATTTGCCGTGTTTATTGCTAACCGGATTACCTCGCCTTTAAGCCTGGTTCAGAGAAGTTTAGCAAAAACTTCTATCGGAAAAACAAATGAGCCCATTTTCTGGAAAAGAAACGATGAAATCGGCTCCTTAATCAAAGAATATAACAACATGATTGCGGCTTTGGAAATAAGCGCTAACAGAATAGCGCAATCTGAAAGGGAGTCTGCTTGGAGGGAGATGGCTAAGCAGGTGGCTCACGAGATAAAAAACCCGCTAACGCCTTTAAAACTCGGTGTGCAATTACTAGAACGCTCGTGGAAGGAAAATGATCCTAATTTTGACCAAAAATTCAAGCGCTTTAGTAAATCGTTCATTGAGCAGATCGATAGTTTATCCACTATTGCCTCCGAATTTTCAAATTTTGCGAAAATGCCCGACACACAGCTTGAAGACGTGGATATTATCGATACAATAGAAAAAATAATACCGATCTACAACAACACTGCCGCCGTTGAGATTTCTTTCAGCAACCAGGGAGAGGGATCTGTGATGGTAAGAGGAGACAAAGACCAACTCCGAAGATCCTTTAGCAACCTCATTAAAAACGCGATAGAAGCAAAGGCTGGCCGCGGAAAATGCTTAATCCATATCTCTGTGAAAAGAAATAAAAGCTTGTTGATTATCGCCATCAAAGATAATGGAAATGGAATAGATGAACAGGTTCGAGATCGCATATTCCAGCCAAATTTCACGACCAAAAGCTCCGGTACCGGACTGGGTTTAGCTTTCGTAAAACAAACCGTTGAAAGTATGAAAGGCTCGATCAGCTATTCAACAGAAATCGGTAAAGGAACGACCTTTTTTATAGAAATACCACTCTGACCTTTCCGTTTTTACGTCAGTCGAATGGTCCCCTTTCCCATGGTTCCCTTATTCGTATATAATACAATGGTGTATGTTCCAGGTTTAAAATTTTCAGCGCCTTTCCACTCAATCGTATAAAGTTTTCCGTCGTTTGAAAACTCTATTCCCGTCTTATCTGTATATTGCATCTCCACGCCGTCTACTTCGAAAATGTGGTTCTCTGTAATCAACAAATTTCCATTGGGTTCTATCACTCTGATGTAAACATCGTAAATCGCTTTTTTTGCAAGTGGATTATCGGCAATACTAAACTCTATTTTTAACTTATCCGTACGTTTTGCTTTGGTCTCTACACTTTCATTGTTGCTTTTTCGTTCTCTAACTGCATTTATATTGATCGAAGAAAGCTTCAATGCCGTAGCAATTTCTACTTTATGTTCAAGTTCACTATTAATATTCTCCAGCTCGCTTGCTTTCTTTGTCGCTGTAGTAACACTCTCTTTCAGACGATCCCTCTCCGATACCAATAACGCATTTTCGTTTTTCAACTGCTTGATATCCTTTGTATACCTAGATACTGCTCCTCTCAGTTCGGCAATTTCCTCCCTCGCCCTTTGAAGCTCGGTACGATTCAATTCGTTTTGAGTCAGTTTTGCACGCAATTCCTCTATTTTGGTCCGCGCATTATCTTGTGTTGCTTTTAAGGATTCCGTTAAATTCAGGTTTTCTTTGGTAACGCGGTCCAACTCCACTTCGATCCTATCCAGCTCGGTCTCCATCTGAATTTTCTCACTCAATATCGTTGTTTGTTGTTCGCTGGAACTCTTATATTTAATATAAAAATAAATGTTCGTAGCTAGTAACGCTAAAATAGCGAAAATGAAAAAATAAATCTTTGGATTGTCTTTTCCTCGTTCCTGTACGTCTACTTGCTGCTCAACACCCCGATTGTTATCTAGTTTAACAGACGGTTTATAGACTATATCATTCTCTTCCATTTTTGTACGTTTAAACATTAGGCTCAAAACGATTAGCAAAAATTGTTCCAACAACAATTATCCTAAAAAAGCAGTATATCAGTATGCTTTCATGGTGATAAACCTTTGCCTGTACTATTATCAATACATACCGCGATCAGCAGTTACACTTTTGCTCAATTTTTTTCTCATACTCAATACTATACTTATCTTTACAGCTTTTTATAAAGAAAAGCTACTGAAACAAATACTGTATATTTGATGAACATTCACCTCTTTAATAAATCATTAGGCTTCTTATTTTACCTTTTTCCATTTCTTTGCTTGAGTACGCAAGCACAAAGTACAGATCCTATTCCTAAGAGAGAACTAAGAGGTGTTTGGGTATCCACTGTTGTCAATATAGATTGGCCAAGTAAAGCCGGCCTGTCTTCAGACATCCAAAAACAAGAGCTTTTACGGCTCTTAGATGCCCATCAACGGGCGGGCATTAACGCTATATTCCTACAGGTTAGGCCCTCCGCCGATGCAATATATGCACGGGGAAAGGAGTTGTGGTCACGCTTCTTAACCGGCAGCCAGGGACAGGCTCCCAATCCTTTATATGACCCCTTGGATTTTGCCATACAAGAAGCCCACAATAGGGGAATGGAGCTACACGCTTGGTTTAATCCTTATCGTGCTACCTTCGACTTAAACGAAGCAAATGTTAGTAGCAATCATATTACCAAACAACATCCCGACTGGTTTTTCACTTATGCAGGAAAAAAGCTCTTCAATCCAGGGATCCCCGAAGTAAAAAAGTACATTGTGGAAGTAATTATGTCCGTTGTTAAAAACTACGATATTGACGGCGTTCATTTTGATGACTATTTTTATCCTTATCCCGCGGGGGGACAATCTATTCCCGATGCAAATACTTTCCAACGCTATGGACAAGGCTTTTCAAGGATAGATGATTGGCGAAGAAATAATGTCAATCAATTGATAAAAACATTGGCAGATAGTATCCACCACGAAAAGAAATATGTAAAATTCGGTATCAGTCCTTTTGGTATCTGGCAAAATAAAAAACAACATCCTGAAGGCTCTGAAACTTCCGGTTTAAGTGGTTATTCTCAATTGTACGCTGATGCAAGAACATGGCTCCAAAATGGCTGGGTTGATTATATTAATCCGCAGATATATTTCCCTTTTAATAATCGCGCTGCGGCCTATGAAATACTCATCGATTGGTGGAGTACAAATGGCTACGGCAAGCATATATATATTGGACAAGCCGCCTATCGAGCCGCGGACAATAGCACGGGGTGGAGGGACAGACGTCAACTTCCAAATCAAATTCGCCACTTGAGGAAGTTTTCGGCTATACAAGGAAGTGTTTATTTTAGCTCCAAATCACTTGTGAATAATCTTGGTGGCTTTAGGGATTCCTTACAATACAATTTCTATCGATACAAATCCCTCCAGCCTACCATGCCCTGGCTCGATAGTATTCCTCCATTGGCTCCACAAAATCTCCTCTATCATAATTTAACTACCGGCGGTGTATCCTTACGATGGGATAAACCCCCAATGGCAACCGATGGGGAAACGGCCTATGGCTATGTTGTGTATCGATTTGACGAAGGGGAGGAAATTAATTTAAATAATGCTCAAAATATCCTGGAAATAATCTTTGATGCGAATCGAACCTTTTATACCGATCAGGCTGTCAGAGGAGGGTCGCGATACACTTATGTCATAACAGCTATTGATCGCTTAAAAAACGAAAGCGGGCCATCGAATATGCAGACTACGATACCTAACTGACAAATGCAACCCTTTGGAGTTAAGCGCGATAGATTTGCATAAGCTGCATTGTTTCAAGAGCCATTTGTTCGTTATAATCGCTCGTAAGCCTTTTGTGATTGATGAGATCTACAATTGTTCCGACATAACAAAAGCCAAAGGTCAAAAGATATAATATGCCCATGCCGATTTGTTTTAGCATAAAGCGTTGGATCCCTGCAATGCCAAGAAAACCTATTAAGGTCATCAGCATCACTTCTTGCGTCCCTTTTCTTTTCCCTTTGTAAAGAAAAAGAAATTCTTCTGCATTCTCTTCCTTAATAGCTTGTAAAGCGCTCCTTAAAAATATCATTTCCTCCGGTGCAATATCCGGAATCATCATCAAGATTTTGTGCTCTTTCATTACCTTTACTTTTAATATTGGAGCTTAATATAGCACTTTTGTTACATAACTTCATGAGTAAAGTATGATACGTCATTTATTTCCATCACGAGACATCCTCCTGAAAAATTACTGCTTGTACGATTTCGGGTCTAATGCTGTGGGTGACCAGTTCTCCAAAAATTCAAGTACCTTCTTGGCGCTATGTCCTTTTCCTTCTTCCAAATAGGCACTATTCTGGGTATGAATCCGATTTCCCTTTTCGTTCAAAATAACAAATACCGGAAACCCGAACCGCTGTGGATACCCTAAGGAAGCTAGTACGGCTTCGTTCTTGTTCTCTTTACTATAATTCACATGCACAACCTCATAATTACGTTGTATATAATTCTTCAATGTATCATTTCCGGTAACCAGTTCATTAAATCGCAAGCACCAGACACACCAGTTTCCTCCGATTTGGATAAAAACATGCTTTCTTTCTTTTTTTGCTTTTTCGACAGCTGCTTGTATTTCAGATTGTGCATCTGCTTCAGGGTGGTACAATTTCTGTCTTTCTTGCTGTGCAGCTACTTGTAAAACAAAAACAATATAAATAAAGAATATACCCAGGATTTTCTTCATCACGCTGAATAAATTTACGTACTTTACAAAGTAAAGCGTTTTGTTTAATATGGCCAATCTTCCTCCAGTAAAAATATTAAAGGCTTCGGCCGGATCCGGGAAAACTTTTAGCTTAACCGCTCATTACATCAGTCTGCTCTTCACTAGTAAAGTTCATTTTTCGGAAATTCTAGCCGTCACCTTTACCAATAAGGCTACTGCCGAAATGAAACACCGCATTTTAACGGTCATTGAAGGCCTCGCGCTAGGCAGCGAAGCGGTCGAATCTTATCGCAATATTATATTAGAGGCCCATCCACAACTCTCCAGGCAAGATATACAGCAAAAAGCGATGGAGGTTTACAGGCAAATTTTACATAACTATAGTCGATTTGCCATCAGTACAATCGACGGTTTTTACCAAAAGATTATTAGAAGTTTTAGCTTCGAACTGGGCTTAAATGCAGCCTATCGCTTGGAAATGAATAGCGATAAAGTGAAGCAAGATTTGGTAGTACGGCTCAATAAACTATTGAACGATCGTGATGACTTGCTACAGTGGATTATCAATTACGCCAGAAAGCAGATAGAGAACGACAGGAATTGGAATTATACAACGGTACTGAAAAAACTTGCCGATGAACTTTTCAAAGAACGATTTCATCCTTTTGACGAAGCCATTTCTCAGCTGAGCGAATCTGATCGACAAGTGGTTTTCACAACGATTAGCGATCTTTCGGACGAACTCATTACTCGTTTTGAAAAAGAAATCGAACGCTTGTTAAAAATTGCGACCGAAATAGTGAATAGCTCGGGGGTATCAAGCGACCTTTTTCTACGTAAATCGCAAAACCTGATTCCTAAAATCCCGTCTTTGGCTCCCGATAATTTAGAAGCCATCGACAAGTTTGCCGATTATATTGATAATCCGGAAAAGTGGCAAAAGAATGGCGTCAGTGGGGCTGTATCCGACCTGTATAATAAACTGAATCCGCTTTTGCGGCAGATTCTAAACTATAAAGAAGAACATAGTCGCACTTACTTTTTAGCAAAAGCGGTTCAGGCTAATTTTTACTACCTACGTCTACTAAAAGAAATGAGCGTGTTGCTTGCTGATTACAGAGCAGAGCATGACGTCTCTCTTATTAGTGATGCACAAAATCTCCTGAAAGAAATCAATCGCCATCAGGACCAAAACATTTCTTTTATTTATGAGAAAGTCGGGAATCGTTATAAATATTTTCTGTTCGATGAATTTCAAGATACTTCGTCGAACCAATGGTATAACTTTCAACCTCTGTTGGTGAATGCGCTGGCTAGTACAGAAGGGAACCGATCGATTCCCCATCACCTCATTGTAGGTGATGTTAAACAAAGCATCTATCGTTGGCGAAATGGCGACTGGCGGATTCTACAATATCAGTCCACAAGAGATTTAGGCGATCATCACATCCGTTTTCAGACGCTTCAAGAGAACTATCGAAGCCTTCCCAATATCATTAAATTCAACAATTTTTTATTTACTCAAGCACCTAAACTTTTACAACAAATAATAAATGATAAGATTTACACCGAAATAGGTGATAGCTTATATAATTCATGGTGGCAGGCTTCGGGATATACACAGATATTAACCGACGCCTATGCAGAAACCGTCCAAAAAATCCCCTCCGACAAAGGCGAAGAAGGAGGGAGGGTTACCGTTTCTTTTTTTCCCGTTACGAGCTCCTTCGCAAAAACACGCGGTAAAGAGATTAAACCAGCAGCTTTAAAAGCGCTATCCGACACGATTATCAATTGGCTGACTGAGGGCAGATACCAAGCTCGCCAAATAGGTATTCTGGTACGAAACAACACGGAGGCCCGCGAAATTATCGAGTATTTACTTCACATTCAGAAGGAACTGGACGAATCTCATAAGTTCGAGGTAATCTCGGGAGACGCGCTTTTATTGGTCAACAATCCCGGCATACGCTTGCTTATTAACACCCTGAAAGCTATGATTACACCCGTAGAGGAGGCCTCGCTTTATCGAGCAAATTGTCTCCTTCTTTATCAACAAGTTTACGGATTAAATCAAGAGGACGAAGCCTCGATTTGGTTAAATGCCACGCAATACGATATTAAAGTCTGGGGAAAGATCTTGCCCCCTATTGTCATTAATAATTGGTACGTATGGCAACAACACCCTTTAACAGAATTAGTTGAATCGTTGATCAATGGCTATGGAATAACCCATGATGAAGCCACCATTCCTTATTTAATAGCCTTTAGGGACATTATAGCTGAATTTAGTTCGCAGGGCGAACGCGGCATCGCTTCCTTCCTTGGTTATTGGGATGAAGAAGGAAAAACGAAGGCATTGCCGGCAAACGAAGGAAGTAATGCGGTAGAAATTATGACTATTCATAAGTCAAAAGGCCTGGCATTTGATGTTGTAATGATTCCGTTTTGCTCTTGGGAACTTGACGGAATGGTTAACAGCAACTTTTGGGTGGATACAAGTGGCACCTCTTATGAAATTCTTCGAAGTGTTCCCGTAAAATACAACAGTATGCTGGTCAAATCATCGCTATTCAAGGCATACCTGGAAGAAATGCTTTTCAACTATATGGATGCGTTAAACCTACTTTATGTAGCTACTACGCGTGCCAGAAAGGAACTTTATATAAGTGCGCCTGATATTAAAGAAGGAAAAGAAAGTGACTCCTTAATTGCGGATGTGCTCCGCTCGGTACTAGCACTACATAGCGACGAACTCGGTATAGAATATAGCCATGGCATTGTTTATCCATCAACAACGCCTTTTAAAGATATAAAAAAATCCCCTACACTTCCGGTTAAATACCAAGAAGGGTGTATCGATTTCTGGGAAAGCCCACCAAATTACAATTGGAGCTTTAATAAATATCCTATTTCCGAATTGTTAAAGGAAGCCTTAGACAACCGAAAAATAAAAAAGGAACTGCTTTCGCTGGGCGAACAGAACGCAGCAACACGTCAAGGCTTATTGCTGCATGAGCTGTTATCCCTGACAACTGAAATAGCGGAATTTCCAAATTATCTCCATGCAATGCAAAGTGAGGGCTTAATTACAAAAGATGAGCTTATGACTTTACTTGATGAGGCCATACGACTTCGTAATAATGAACAATTAGCGGCGCTTTTGGACAAGCCTTATCAAAGTCTGAATGAACAACGTATTATAACGAAAGACGGAAGTGTGTTACGCCCGGATAAAGTATTAATTGGAGAGCATGAAACCATCATATTGGATTTTAAGTTTACCGGAATGGAAAGACCTCAACATATTGCCCAGGTGAAAGAATACCAGCAGAACTTACAGGAAATGGGTTACCCAAATATACGCACCTTTTTATTTTATGCATTCAATAACCGGTTGGTAGAAGTTTAATCTTTCTCTTTATCTCGCTTACAATGATCCCATTTTTAAAAGAAGTTGCAAATGATTTAATCGCTCGCTTTGGTTCAGAGTTAAAGGATATTGCTATTATATTCAATAATAAGCGTCCTGAAGTGTATATGAAGAAGTACTTAGCTGAGCTTATCGGTAAACCGATCTGGAGTCCTTCTTTCTTTACTGTTCAACAATTTTTCAATAACGCTTTTGTTGAGCGGGAGGCCGATAAACTGACTCAAATTCTTACGCTCTATCAATGCTACAACGCCATCCAGCAACGCATAAATGGAAAAACAATGAGTATAGAGCGATTCTATCCTATGGCCGAAACTATCTTAAATGATTTTGCTCAATTAGACTACGACCTCGTTGAACCGAATGAGGTCTATACCGAATTATACGATATTGCCTTAATAGAAAAACAGTTCCCTCATTTCTCGGAAGAACAATTATCGTTTATGGCTCAATTCTGGTCGACCTTCAACAGCGAAAAACACAGTTATATACAGGATCGTTTTATTGAACTTTGGAAAACACTTCCACTGCTTTATACGGATTTTCATCAGGCATTAAAAGAACGGGGACTAGCTACGAACTCCCAATTTTATCGCTCTTTTGCTAAAGGGGATGAAACCAGTCCGTCCTATATATACCAATTTAAGCAATTAGTTTTCGTCGGCTTTAATGCCTTGAACAAAGCGGAAGCGCTCTTATTTAAAAAATGGCAAAAAGAGAAACGTGCACTTTTTTATTTCGATGTAGATCGATACTATTTGGATGACGTTCAGCAAGAGGCCGGCGCTTTTCTCCGTCGTAATTTAAACAGCCATGGATTGCTTCATGCACTCGGTGCCCCGTTTAATCAGCTAGCAGATCGTAACCAAAATATTAAGATCGTCCAAACGACAAGCTATACGGCACAGGCAAAGCTGTTGGATAGCTTCCTTGTTGATAAAAAATCCACGGATGCTATCAGTCAGGGCCTGATAGCAGTATTGTTAGCAGACGAACGTTTGTTAATTCCGACATTACAAAGCATTCCGGTATCAATAGAGACTAATATAACCATGGGATTTCCAATTTCACAATCTCCAATCTATGGAATTGTCGATTTATGGTTAAGGATACAAGAACGATATCTGCAGCAAAAGAGCGATCTTATATATTATAAAGATGTCGAAATTTTTCTTTCCCATCCCCTTATTCATACACCTGATCCCATCAAAGAGCAAGTTCAGCAACTCATATACACCAATCATTATATAAATGTGCCCCTTGCCGAATTACAAGCGGTAAGCCGGACCTCTTTCTTTGACAAAAGAACCGACGGAAGATATCTAATCAAAAACCTGCAGGAAATTATTCGCGAAATTTTCCAGATCAGAAAAGAAAAAGAGCTATTAACTTATCCCGACGCAGCTATTTTTACAGAAGTATTCAAGATACTTAACCAACTCTATGATGCATTGAGCACACTCCCCTCACTCAGCGTCGAATTTACAATTTCGTTGATCAGGAAATCGCTGCAAGGAATAACGGCTGCTATTGAGGGTGATCCCTTATCCGGTGTACAAGTTATGGGTCTTCTTGAAACAAGAAATCTTGATTTTAAAGAAATTTATATACTAGGTGTTAATGAAGGCATTTTACCAAAAACAAGCTCTTCAGCGACTTTTATCCCTGATTCTATTCGCCGAGCTCACGGTCTCCCCGTACTGGAAAATCAAGAGGCACTTTCCGCTTATTTGTTTTACCGACTCATGCAGCGAGCCGAACAAATTACACTTGTTTATAATGGCCATGTGGATGAAAACAGCTCGGGAGAGATTAGTCGATTTGTCAAACAACTACAATTCGAAAGTCACTTTAATTTCATCGAATTAAAGCAGCAACAAATAATTAAAACAAACGAAGCGCCCCCCGCAATGGAAATAAAAAAGGTGAATGAGATTGGGAAGATTTTGCAGTCCTATTTGAACCGTGACAATAACCTACGTCCCGGTATTTCGGCAACGGCATTCACAACCTTTCTTCAATCTCCTCTTCTTTTCTTCCTCAAATACGTAGCTAAGATAAAGGAACCCCAATTGTTAACCGAAGATTTTGAAGCAAATAGGATCGGTTCCATTATACATGAAATCATGCAATGGTTTTACGAAGAACTTAAACGTGTAAGCCCGCATATCACCGCACAACGGATAAAAGATCAATTGAGCCGGTTAGATCATTTGTGTCTGAAGGCAACGGCAAAAGATTTTTATGGCAATCCTGCTTATTTTGACATAAATAGCCCGTCCAGTACAGAAAAAATCGTGCTTGAAATCGTTAAAGAATATGCGCAGATTTTCATCCACCATGATTTAAAGAATACACCCTTTACGATTATCGAGTTGGAGAATAAACAAGATTATGTCATTGACTTTCCAATTACAGTCGACGGGAAAGAATCATCTGTTAAACTCTATGGAATCATTGACCGCGTAGATGAAAAAGATGGGAAAATCCGTATTGTAGATTATAAAACAGGAAGCGATGCGCTCGACTACACCGATATCGATTCCCTTTTTGATCCATCTTCAGGAAAATTCAATAAAGCCCTCTTGCAAACACTCTTTTATACATATATCTATGAGAAAAAAACCGGCAAGATAGGGGTGGAGCCGAACCTGTATGTGGCAAGAAGATTAAGGCAAGAAGGTAGTTTGTTTTATACCAAATCAAGAGGCAGTAAATTTCTGCTTTCAGAAGCAAGTTTGTCCAGCTTTAAAGAAGCATTTGAGCTTCGCTTAAGACAGGTTTTAGAAGACCTTTTTAACCAACAAATACCTTTCAAACATGATCCGCGTATTGATTTACCCTATAATGATCACTATCAGGAATTCTTTCGGTCAGGTGTAGATCAAGATATTGAAATCGAAAGTGAATATTAATGAATTAGCGATCATTTACTTCATATTTTCAGTTTTTTAAAGTACTTTTGCGTACAAAAAATTGATTTAAATACATTACTTATATCTAATGAGAGAAATACAGTTCAGAGAAGCACTTCGCGAGGCAATGGTCGAAGAAATGCGCAAAGACGAGAAAATTTTCTTGATGGGCGAAGAAGTTGCTGAATACAATGGTGCCTACAAAGTAAGTCAGGGCATGCTTGACGAATTCGGAGCTAAGCGTATTATCGATACACCCATTGCCGAATTAGGCTTTGCTGGTATCGGTATTGGAGCAGCTATGAAAGGTCTAAAACCGATCATAGAATTTATGACCTTCAACTTTTCATTGGTAGCCATTGATCAAGTGATCAATGGTGCAGCAAAGATCCACTCGATGAGTGGCGGCCAATATTCCTGTCCAATTGTATTTAGGGGCCCAACAGGTAATGCAGGCCAATTAGCTGCGCAACACTCACAGAATTTTGAGAATTGGTATGCAAACTGTCCCGGATTAAAAGTTGTTGTTCCTTCTAATCCCTACGACGCAAAAGGTTTATTAAAGCAATCCATCCTTGATCCGGATCCTGTAATTTTCATGGAGTCAGAAGTGATGTACGGAGACAAAGGAGAGGTTCCGGAAGAAGAATATTATTTAGAGTTAGGAAAAGCACATAAAATACAAGAAGGAACGGATGTAACCATTGTATCTTTTGGTAAGATGATTCCACGGGTCGTAATACCTGCTGTCCAAGAGTTGGCTAAAGATGGCATCTCCGTCGATTTATTAGATTTAAGAACCGTGCGTCCGATTGATTATGCAGCGATTATAGAATCGGTAAAAAAGACAAATCGCCTGGTCATTGTAGAAGAAGCTTGGCCTTTAGCCTCTATCTCATCAGAGATCGCTTTCAATGTTCAAAAGAATGCTTTTGATTATTTAGATGCCCCGGTTATTCGTGTTACCTCTGCAGATGTTCCTCTTCCATATGCACCAACGCTTATTGAAGCCGCTTTACCTAGCATTAAAAAGATTATAAACGCAGTAAAAGAAGTTTCTTACGTAAAATAAGAAACATTCGTCTCTTAAATAAAAAGCCTATCATTAAATGATAGGCTTTTTTTGTGCCATCTTCCTAAAACCTATGACAAATACGAATGAGATAATTAAACGTTCTCTTCCTCGTTTGAAATCCGGCAATTAGCTTAACGACTACACCCTTTCCAAAAATATGCACTTATTTTAGAGAAAAATTGAATAAACATCATATCCTCCTACAGAACAATAAAGCGGTAATAAAGCTTCTGTTAAAGAACAGGTAAAATATAAAAGATAATAAAATAATCGCATTTTACTCATTTTTACTACCTTTTTTGTACTATATCAGTGAAATTTGTCTCTTTATGCTCTCTTCTAGTGATATAATTGTCTCAGTTCTTGCTATTCCTTTAATAGCTTGTATGTCTTCATTCAAAACATGACGTAAATGATTGGTATCTCTACATATAATTTTAGCAAACATGCTATATTGACCTGTACAATAATGCAATTCTACCACTTCTTTAACCTCTTTTAACTGTTCAACGGCCGTTTTATATTGAGATCCTTTCTCTAAATATATACCTAAGAACGCACATATATCAAATCCTATAGATTGAGGGTTAATAATTAGGTTAGAACCTCTAATAATGCCAAGTTCTTCCATTTTTTTCATGCGAACGTGAATCGTTCCACCTGAAACTACTAGCTTTTTTGCAATTTCAGTGTATGGAACTGATGCATCGTTCATCAAAATAGATAAAATCTGCGTATCTAAGTTATCAAGTTCTAAAAATTGAGACTTTTTTTCCATGATTTTTTGATGTTTATAAATTATTGACGGTATTTTTTAAAATATTTATAAAAATGAAAAATTTTATTAAAAATATGGTAAATATTATGAAGTTTTATTATGTTTGTATCAACAGAAGGGAATAAGTTATTGATAAGATATCAAAAACAATTCAACTTTTGTCTGGTTTTGCCCCTCAGTTTAATATAGGTTTATAATTGGTTAGCGTTGAAGCTCCTCTCCCAAAGGAGCTTCATCTTTTTAAAAAATAACATCCTATCCCGAAATATCACCATACCAAATATATATTTTTTAATTGAATGCCTATATTTTAAAAATTTTGTCAAAAATAATGAGTTTTTTTCTCATTCGAGAAACTTTTTAAACCTTTTATTTGATAATACGTTTTATTAATAAAATTTATACAAAAGTTTTAAGGAAATTAGGTCGTACTTATCTTACATGATGTCCGTATACACATCATAAAAAATGACTTCCATGAAATGAACGATTAATCATCCACTTCATGGAAGTCATTTAATCCTTTAATCTCTTATTTTACCGTAAAAGCTATTTTATAAGTCCCCCACATCAATTCTATCCTTCCCTCCTTAGAACCCGATATGGTAAACTGTTCTACTGATTGGCTATTCTGTTCCGTCGGAACCTCTACACGTAATGCATCTTCCTTTTCATCGTAATCGAGTCCCCATTTTTTCCATACTTTGTTAAAAATAATAGTTGAAGTTTGTTCACCCGGTATGCTGTGTAAGCTATATTTGCCCGCCTTCAATGCTTTTCCTTCAATTGTAACGTCTTTATTTACTTCAAAAGTTGTTGCTTCATTAGCACCTGTCCGCCATATTTTTCCTACCGGGGCAATATCCTCACCCACCTTTCTCCCTTTAACAGAGGGTCTGCTATAATTGATCGATATAGTCACTCCCGATGATGTTGTTATACGAAGGCTGTCAGGAGGACTAGCGCGCTTACTTTTATCTTGTTGCGCATAAACGCCTAGGCCCATAAATAATAGGATGGCACCCAAAATTAAATTTCTTTTCATGATTTAATGGATAAATAATAATGTCTCTATAAAACATTTATTTTGAAGCTTTGTTTGTATGCTCCGTTTGATTTGTAGGTTGATTAGAAAAATTCCTTTTTTATTGGTTAACCCCTCCGCTTAATAGCTTTAAGCAATCTGAAAGAGTAAAATTTTATCTAAGTTTGTGCCATGGCACAAATTAAACCATCTTTAGCAAAAGGTACACGTGACTTTTCTCCACTTGAAATGGAGAGAAGGAATTATATTTTCAATACAATAAAAGACGTATTTAGGAAATATGGGTATCAGGAAATACAAACCCCTTCGTTTGAAAATTTGCAAACCTTAACCGGTAAATATGGAGAGGAAGGGGATAAGCTCATATTTAAAATACTCAATTCCGGTGATTTCATTTCAAAAATATCCGCCGAAAAATTTGCAACACTTCATTCAAATTCGATTACGCCCCTTATCGCTGAAAAGGCCTTACGCTACGATCTTACGGTCCCTTTCGCTAGATATGTAGTAATGCATCAAAATGAGATCACATTGCCTTTTAAGCGTTTCCAGATCCAGCCCGTTTGGCGGGCAGATCGCCCACAAAGAGGTCGATATAGAGAATTCTATCAATGTGATGCAGATGTGGTTGGCTCAGAAAGCTTGTTAAATGAAGCGGAATTTATCCTTGTATACCAGGAAGCGCTGTCATCCCTCGGTCTAAAAGACTTCGTCATTAAACTAAATAACCGAAAACTACTGGCCGGCATTGCGGATATTATAGGAAAGCCCGAACTACTTATCGATATGACCGTAGCTATCGATAAGTTGGATAAAATTGGATTGGTAGGTGTAAAACAAGAACTAGCGGCTAAAGGCTTTTCAACGGAAGAGCTTGCAATGTTAGATCCTATTATTACTTTATCAGGCAGCAATGTCGATAAATTAGCCACATTAAAGGAAGTATTGAAAAGTTCAGAAATGGGGCAAAAAGGAATCGAAGAAATTGAAATGGTCCTGGCTTATGCGCAAAAATTAGATGCCAATGCGTTGCCCTATATAGAAGTTGATATTACCCTTGCCAGGGGATTAAACTATTATACCGGAAGCATCTTTGAAGTCAAAACAAACGAAGTTTCTATGGGAAGTATAGGCGGAGGCGGAAGGTATGATGACTTAACCGGAATGTTTGGTTTACCGGGTCTCACCGGTGTAGGAATATCTTTTGGAGCCGATCGTATTTATGATGTACTCTTGGAACTCGATCTATTTCCGGAGAGTACAACAAAAACAACGCAGGTGTTGGTAACAAACTTTGATCAGTCTACCGAAGATTATGCGTTGAGTTTACTCCAAACCTTAAGAAAAAACGGAATAGCAAGTGAGCTTTATCCAGTAGCTGCAAAACTTAAGAAGCAGCTAACTTATGCCGACCAGAAAAAGATTCCTTATGTTATATTCATAGGGGCAGAAGAGCTCTCCTCCGGTATGTTAACTATAAAAAAGATGATTACGGGCGAGCAAGAAAAAATGGCAGCTGATGATCTCTTCAGCTATCTTATAAACACCGCTGACCCAAACTAAAAAGTATCACATCTTGTTTCTGCCTGCCTTGAAGTCAGGCAGAAATATGATCGGCCCGATGGAGACTGCGAACACCTCTTGCTTAGACAACCAGTTTCAAAAAACAATAGACTAAAGGCGCCGCCAACAGCAAGCCGTCAAATCGATCCAATAATCCACCATGCCCTGGCAACAATGATCCGGAATCTTTTACCTGAAAACTTCTCTTCAACATAGATTCCGTTAAATCTCCCCAGGTTCCGAATACAGAAATTATAACCGCTATCACACACCACTCCCAGCGAGCCAGATTGGCATAATAATGGTGTAAAATAAGACTTACACCAACACTTAAAGCTACACCTCCAATAAAACCCTCCCATGTCTTCTTAGGCGAATGTCGTTCAAATAGCTTCGTTTTACCAAATTTCATACCCACAAGGTATGCACCGGTATCGTTTGCCCAAAGCATAAACAAGAACGACATGGGAAGATGGTATTCATAATGTCCTCCCAGGAATCCGAGTCTGAAAAAAAACAGGAAAGGAATTACTGCATAGATAACACCTAAAAAAGTAAGTGCGATATTGTAAAAAGGCCGTTCGTTTTTTTGATATAACTCCCGTATGTAAATAAAGGCTAAAAGAGGAACAGAATACAATAATGCAGAAGGCGTTACAAAATTTAAATCCAGTAGTGCCACGATTATAAAAAGAACTATTCCCAATAAGGTACCGCCCAAACGATCAGGTTTTACACCCTCTTTATCTATTAATCTATAAAATTCGATTAAGCTAAGAATGGCTAAAACAATAAAGAATATACTAAATGCATAAGCCCCTGAAAGTACAGATGCCAGCATAACTAAAACGAAGAAAAAACCTGTTATTGCGCGCGTTTTCATGTGAATAATAATGATTTTTAATTTATTTGCTTCGCTTTTCGTCTATAGAAATACAGAACGAAGATACCCGCAAATAAGCTGGCGATCGCCAAAGGCCACTGATTAAGTTCAAATGATAGTGAATCCAAAGGCTTGTTTGATTTAACAAGATAATAGGCAATAAGAATAGCTGATACATTATTAATAAAGTGCGCTGTTACCGGAAGCCAGATACTTCGTCCCCAAAAGTATAAATATCCACATAAAGCACCGATTAACATTCGGGGCAGAAATCCATAAAATTGAACGTGGATTGCGCTAAATATGGCTGCCGTTAGCCATATCGCCATATGCGGCTTCCCGATCCACTTAATAAAAATGTTCTGTAAGCATCCTCGGAATAAAAACTCCTCACCAACGGCTGCTAAAATTCCGATCATGAAGATGTTAATAATCAACCCGGTGAACGATTTGCGGGATAAAAAGGCATTCGTCAAAGCCCCGGTTTCATCTTCTTTCTCGCGCATCCATTGTTCGATATTCTTCATAAAATCCGGAAGATGCATTTGCTCGTTCAATAAGATTGTTATTTCAAAAAAGGGTGAAAACACCACCATTAATAATAAAACCAATGCATAGAGCTTAACATTAGGCTTAAAGGATAAATCAAAATACGGTCGGTTGTTCTTTTCTATTCGATTAAGCAACAGGGATGGAATCACAAATGTTCCTATCGCTGAAAAAATCTGTGATATACTGATAAAGTTTAACTCATCCGCTGTTAATCCGGTAAAACCCTTGGCTCCTATTTGCAAAACATCACGCCCAAAAAGTAAAAAACCAATAAACACCCCCACTAAACTAAAAACGGTGGCAGAAAGCAATACCGTAATGAGTAAGTAAAGAAAAGACATACTTGGATGATTATCAGAACGATTATAAGGATAAGCACTCAATTTTTTATATTTTTGCAAACTTAGATAAATTGCCCTTTATATGCAATATAATCGCGTTGCATATAAAAGGAATTATCGGTCTCTCCTCTGCCATTAAGAGCTTATTTTGTAGAGGAAATTATTTTAATGATTGAGTTGAATATAGATAATGTCTGTCAAGATAGGAAATAATATTGATTTAGGAGCGTTTCCGTTGCTGCTTGCTCCAATGGAAGATGTGAGTGATCCGCCCTTTAGGTATGTATGTAAACAGAATGGCGTAGATATGATGTATACCGAATTTATTTCTTCTGAAGGACTGATTAGACATGCGGCTAAAAGTAAGCAGAAGTTAGATATTTTCGAATATGAACGCCCCATCGGTATTCAAATTTTTGGCAGTGATATCAAAAGTATGGAAGAAGCTACTGAAATAGCCACTTTAGCCAAACCGGATCTCATTGACATTAATTATGGCTGCCCGGTTAAAAATGTAGCTTGTAGAGGGGCAGGGGCAAGTTTATTGCAAGACATTGATAAGATGGTAGCAATGACCAAAGCCGTAGTTAATGCAACGCATTTACCGGTAACCGTGAAAACAAGACTTGGATGGGACGATCATACCAAGAATATCTATGAGGTAGCGGAAAGACTACAAGATATTGGAATTCAAGCACTTAGTATACACGGGAGGACACGATCACAAATGTACAAAGGAAGTGCTGACTGGAGTTTGATCAAAAAGGTAAAAAAAAATCCGCGAATACATATCCCTATTTTCGGTAACGGGGACGTAGATAGCGTTGAAAAGGCCGCTGCTTGGCGTTTAGAATATGAAGTTGACGGTATCATGATTGGCAGAGCTTCTATCGGTTACCCGTGGATATTTCGCGAAATCAAGCACTTTTTTGAAACAGGTACCTACCTTGACGGTCCTACCATCAAAGAACGAGTGGATGTGTGTAAGACTCATTTCGTAAAGTCAATAGAATGGAAGGGTGAGAAAACAGGTATATTCGAAATGAGAAGACATTACGCAAACTATTTCAAAGGTATTCCCAATTTCAAAGAATATAGAATGAAACTAGTAAGCCTAGATAAAGTGCCGGAGATTAATGAAGTTTTAGACGAGATAGCATTTCAGTTCGCGGACGTCACGACTGATGTATAAATGAACAAAAATTGATAACGGAGTATTTCTATTTTAATTCTCCATTTCCTATATTGCCTCAAAATAAGAAAAGAATGGTTACTGAAATTACTGAAGGTGTTAAAGTTTCGGTAGAGGCAATATACCAACCGGAGTATTCCAATCCGGAAAACGAACATTTCATGTTTGCTTATAAAATCACCATAGAAAATATGAGCGACTACAATGTTCAATTATTAAGAAGACACTGGTTTATATTTGACTCAAATGGAACACATAGAGAAGTAGAAGGTGAAGGAGTAATTGGCCAGCAACCGCTCATTGCGCCTGGAGAACGGTATGAATATGTATCAGGATGCAATTTGAAGAGCGACATGGGCAGTATGCAGGGCAGCTATCAAATGTTGAGGGAAATAGACGGAGCGGTATTTGATGTAGTCATTCCTAAATTCCATTTAATTCCCGACCATAAGCTCAATTAATATATTCAATACCGCTTCTATTGACAGATATTACTTAATTTTACAAAAAATTTAGGTATTCTTTGATAGTTATTCCCAATGCGTGTGGCTAGGCGCAATTTAGTATGATAAATAACTTCAAGAACTGTCAAGCTTGATAGTTATGGTAAAAGATGGTGGCCAAGATAAGATTAGCATTTTTAATACATAACTACTTATAAAACAAATATTTACATATAACAAATAACAATATTATAGTTTGAGTATATTATCAGTAGAGCGTATAAGCCATACCTTTGGTGATCGATGGCTATTTAAGGACCTCACTTTTGGTTTGCAGAAGGGGGATAGGGTGGCGCTTGTCGGCATTAACGGAACGGGCAAATCTACCTTGTTAAAAATCCTTAGCGGAAAGACGATCCCTATCGAAGGAAAAGTAGTAAAAACCAAAGATCTGAAAATAGGCTATCTCGAACAAGAACCTTCCTTTGAAAATCTGACACGAGTGTCAGATTTTATTTATAGCATAGACAATGATATCCAACAATTCATAAAGGAGTACGATTTTCTTATACGAACAGAGCAAACGAGTAATCCCCGTCTACAGGAATTGGCAGATATACTTACCATTAAAGATGCCTGGAATTTTGAAAATAATATTAAGACCATTTTGAATAGAATGGGTATTGTTGATTTAGAACAACCAATCAACAAGCTTTCAGGTGGACAAAGAAAAAGACTGTCTTTAGCCAAGTTATTAATAGACGAACCGGACGTATATATATTAGATGAACCAACCAACCATTTAGACATTGAAACAATTGAGTGGTTGGAAAATTTGCTAACGATCGGACAGAAAACTATTATATTCGTAACGCACGACCGCTATTTTCTAGACAATATCTGCACCGAGATAAAGGAACTTAATGAAGGAAACCTTTATTCTTATAAAGGCAATTACGGGTATTTCCTAGAAAAAAAGGCAGAACGCGAAATATCCGACACGGCATCTCTAGAGAAAAATAAAAACTTATTAAGAAAGGAACTTGAATGGATGCGTCGCCAACCCAAGGCACGCGGTACCAAGTCAAAAGCAAGAATTGACGCCTTCTACGATTTGGAGGAAAAAACAAAAAGTGATAAAAGAAAGGACAGCCTTCGTTTAGACATTAAATTAAGTAGACAAGGTAATAAAATATTAGAGCTGAATCATATTAATAAGTCATTCGGAAAGCATACCATAGTTGATAATTTTTCTTACATTTTCAAAAAAGGAGATCGGATCGGTTTAGCAGGAAAAAACGGTAGCGGTAAATCTACCTTTCTCAATTTAATTACCGGTCAAGAGTTACCTGACAGTGGTGAAATCATCACAGGGGAAACAACTGTTTTCGGTTATTATAAGCAGGGCGGATTAAATTTCACCGAAAAGCAACGAGTAATTGATGTTGTCAAAGAAGTAGCTGAATACATCACAACCGGAAAAGGGGAGACCATTACTGCATCTCAGCTCTTAACTCATTTTCTTTTTACTCCCGAAAAGCAATACAATTTAGTTGAAAAACTAAGTGGCGGCGAAAAGAAGCGGCTTCAATTAATGCGCGTTCTTATCAAGAATCCCAACTTTCTTATACTGGACGAACCCACAAACGATTTAGATATCGATACCCTAAATGTTTTAGAAAATTTTCTGGAAAATTATACGGGAGTCTTACTTCTTGTTTCACATGATCGCTTCCTTATTGATAAACTTACCGATCAATTATTCATTTTTCAGCGAGAACAACCAATAAGAATCTATAATGGAAATTATTCGGATTTCAAACTAGAGGAAAACCCGGTAAAGAAAGAAACAAAAACATCAAACACTACTGAACCTAAAAAAGATAAGGTCAAGTTATCTTTTAAAGAGAAACGAGAATTTGAGATTTTAGAGCAGGAAATTGCACATATAGAATTTACAATTAAAGAAAAAACCGAACAATTGCTATCTACTACAGATCATCAACTTATTACGATACTTTCGAAAGAACTAGAAGTACTAAATAACGATCTAGAAGAAAAGAGTGTTCGCTGGATAGAATTAGGAGAATTAATATAAACGTTTCACGTGAAACACAATAAAATGTTTCACGTGAAACACGACGAGTTATGTTTTCAAAATATAATATTATTGTTGTAGGTGCCGGCCATGCCGGATGCGAGGCGGCGGCAGCGGCTGCTAACTTAGGATCAAAAGTGCTACTCATTACTATGAATATGGGTACAATTGCTCAAATGAGTTGTAATCCTGCCATGGGAGGTGTTGCTAAAGGTCAAATAGTTCGAGAAATAGATGCGCTAGGTGGTTATTCCGGGATAATCGCTGATAAAACCACCATTCAATTTAGAATGTTGAATTTATCTAAAGGTCCGGCCATGTGGAGTCCGCGGTCGCAAAACGACCGAATGCGTTTTGCTGAAGAATGGCGACTCCAATTGGAATCATTATCAAACATAGACTTTTGGCAAGATACCGTTAAAGAAATTATTGTAGATCAAGGACGAGCAAAAGGTGTTATTACGTCACTGGGAATACGAATCGAAGCGGATGCAGTTGTATTAACGAATGGCACTTTTCTAAATGGTATTATTCATATCGGTGAAAAAAAATTTGGTGGAGGTAGAACGGGCGAGAAGGCCGCCACCGGATTAACCGAGCAACTCATCTCAATTGGCTTTGAGTCTGGTCGTATGAAAACGGGAACACCTCCTCGTGTAGATGGAAGAACGCTCGACTATACCAAAATGGAAGAGCAGTGGGGAGACGAGTAAAGAGGTCACTTCTATTATCAATCCATTGATTTGCCTCAAGAGCAACGCTGCTGTTGGATCAGCTATACGAATACCAATGTTCATGATACCTTAAAAGAAGGCTTTGAAAAATCACCGATGTTCACTGGCAGAATTAAAGGATTGGGCCCTCGGTATTGTCCTTCTATAGAAGACAAAATAAATCG
>Ga0079224_100000826_pt1 | contig 33151 bp, 28 predicted proteins | sample Stecom2015_FD_80414 | JGI IMG/M metagenome (GOLD analysis project Ga0079224, IMG submission 80414) | Agricultural soil microbial communities from Utah to study Nitrogen management - Steer compost 2015 | ecosystem: Environmental > Terrestrial > Soil > Agricultural land | place: USA: Utah... | reverse complement strand
GACGGCACGTACGTGCTGGACGAGCACGGCAACATCGACCGGTTCGCGTCGCTCGACGGGTACGAGGAGGACGGCACGCCGGTGCGCACGCCCCTGGACTCCGGGGTCCAGAACGCCCCGTTCTACTACCACATCAGCTTCGGGCAGTTCCCGACCAGCGTGATGGACATGGCGGCCGTGTACGCCACGATCGCCGCCGACGGGACCTACAACGAGACGCACTTCGTCGAGAAGGTCTACGACCGCGACGGGGAGGAGGTCGAGCCGATCCGGCCGCTCGAGTCCGAGCAGGCGCTCGACGTGAGCATCGCCCGCAACCTTCAGTGGGTGGGCTCCGAGATCGACGGCGAGGGGGAGCCGTTCCCCCGCCCGTACACCGGCAAGACCGGCACCTGGGAGGCCACCGCCGAGGGCTACGAGAACGCCAACGCCCACACCTGGTATGTCGGGGCGATCCCGCAGCTGAGCATCGCCGCGTGGGTCGGCAACGCCACAGCGGAGTCGGCTCCGCTGCTGAACAAGCACGGCGGCACCGACGGCGTGTTCGGTTCGACCCTGAGCTACCCGGTCTGGAGGCAGTTCATGGACGGGGCGATCGAGGTCGAGGGCTACGAGGAGAAGGGCTGGACCGAGGCGCAGCACGTGGGCAGCCCGATCGTCGACGACATCCTCAACTCGGACGGCACGATCGACCCCTCGAGCCCTTACTGCGCCGCCAACCCGACCGACACCAGGTGCGGGCAGCCGGACCGCGGCGGTGACGACGAGCAGGATTGCACCCCGCTCCAGCAGTGGCTGAACCAGTGCGGGGAAGAGGGCCGCGAGGAGGACGACGGACCGGGGGGCGGTCCGGGCGGCGGTCCGGGCGGCGGGCCAGGGGGCCCGGGGAACGACTGAACCACCAGGCCCGGGGCCCGTTCACGACTGAACGGGCCCCGGGCCTTGCTCCTCAGGCGAACGCGAAGCCCTCGCCGCGGTAGGTGGGCACCTCGTCGACGATCCGGTCGCCGGATATCAGATGCAGGGTGTTGACCCGTTCGGCCAGCTCTCCGGCCTTGGCGTGGCGCATCCACACCCGGGAGCCGAGGGCGAGGTCGTCGGCGGCCCTGCCGCGCAGCGGGGTCTGGACCTCGCCGGCGCCTTCGGTCCTGGTGTAGGCCAGGCCGGCGGGGAACGCGGGTTTCGGCAGGCGGTCCCAGCCGGGCGCCCCGGAGGCGGTCCAGCCGCCGCCGAGAGCGGTGACGATGCCCTTGCGGGGGCGGCGCACCACCGGCAGAGCGAAGAACGCGGCGGGGAGCGGGCGGATGGACCGGTAGCCGTCGAACAGCGCCGGCGAGTACAGGCCCGATCCGGCGGCGATCTCGGTGACGGAGGGGTCGGCGGCGGTGGAGGCGACCGAGCCGGTGCCGCCGCCGTTGACGAACTCGATGTCGGCCGCGCTCTTGACGGCGGCGACGGCCTCGGCGCGCCGCTCGGCGAGCTCGGCGCGGGAGATCCGCTGCATGAGCCGCACCAGGGGGTATCTGAGCGCGGCGCTCCCGACGCCGTCCTGGACGCCGGCGATCTGGGACTCGTATCCCATCAGGCCCACGAGGTCCACGCCGGGGCGCTTGTCGATCTCATGGGCCATGGCCAGGGCCTGCTCGGGGGTGTGCACCGGCGAGCGGTGCGCTCCGATGTGGATCTTTCCGCCGAGGAGCTCGAGCGACATGTCCAGTTCCAGGCACAGCCGCAGCGGCCGGCCCGGGTGGGGTTCGACGGCCCGTCTGAGGTAGTCGAGGTGCTCGACCGAGTCGACCATGAGCGTCACGCGCCGGGCCAGCTCCTCGTCGCCCGCGAGGTGCCGCAGCGCGTCGGTGTTCGCCGTCGGGTAGGCGAGGACCACGTCGTCGAACTCCTCGGCCAGCCACAGCGCCTCGGGCAGCGTGTAGGCGAGGACGCCTTTGAAGCCGGGCTGGGCCAGAGCCCGACGCATCAGGGCCCGGCACCGCAGCGATTTGCTGGCCAGTCGCAGCGGTTTGCCGAGGGCGTTGCGCCGCAGTATGGCCGCGTTGGTGTCGAAGGCGCCGAGCTCGACGACGGCGAAGGGCGGCTGGAGTCGCGCCGTCGCGCGATCGAGCGCGGCGAACAGGTGCCCTTTCGCCTCCAGGCTCGGTGCGGTGTCGAGACTCATGCGCTTTCCCTCCTACTGGGTGTGCGGTCGGTCGGCCCCTTCCCCGAAAGGAGGGGCTCCCCCTCTCTCGGGGGCTCCCTGCTTCAGCGGCAGCGGCTCATGCGCTTCGGGCTCATGCGGGCCGCACACCGTCGGCGCCGGGCGCGGCCGGGAGACGCTTCGCCGCGCGGGCGTCCCGGTTCCCAGTATGCCCGCGGACGGCGCCGGGCCGGCGGCCCCGCCGCACGGGCCTCGGCATGTCGGAGGCGGGCGGCGGTCCCGAGAGGGCGTTCCTCATTGGAGGAGCGGCGGTCGGTCCGTTCTTCGGCGCATCGCGCGAAGGCCGATCGGAGCGATGGCGGCACCCGCCGGAAAGGCGCACTCGCGACCGCGACAGGAGAGGTGAAATCGTGGCGCAGCCGCGTTCTCGGCGGTTCGGGGGCCCCATCGCAGACGTCGCATTCGGGCCGGTCGTGCCGTGATTCGCGGCGGAGCGGAGACGCGCCGCCGCATGCGCGGAGCAGGTCATCGGATCGCGCCGCGGCGGGGCGGAGACGGGACGGGCATGACCGACGCCTCGCCTCTGCCCTCATTCCCCCACCATAACCTAGACTCGTCCGAGAATATGATGAGCCATTGCTCGTCCGCCCGAGGACATGGGCGCCTTGACAAAATAAGCTCGAGTTCATATTCAGCAGATCGCACACGACCCGGAGACCCGATGGCCACCTCTCTTTGGCGGAACTGGTCCGGAACCGAGACCGCCGAACCCGTACGAACCGTCAAGCCCGGCAACACGAGTGAGGTCGTGGCCGCGGTGCGCGCGGCCGCCGACGAGAGGCTGCGCGTCAAGGCGGCGGGCTCCGGTCACTCCTTCAGCGGCGTCGGGGTGCCCGAGGGCGTCCTGGTCGACATGAGCGACCTGGACGGCGTGACGCGCGTCGACACCGGGACGAACGTGGTCACCGTCGAGGCCGGCATGCCGATGTGGCGGCTCAACCAGGTCCTGGACGCCCACGGTCTGGCGCTGGAGAACATGGGCGACATCGACCGCCAGACGGTCTCGGGGGCGATCTCCACCGGCACGCACGGCACCGGGGACCGGTACCGGGGCCTGGCATGGCAGGTGTGCGGCCTTCAACTGGTGCTGGCCGACGGCAGCGTGGTGCGCTGCTCCCCGGAGCAGCGGCCCGAACTGTTCTCGGCGGCTCGGATCGGCCTGGGCGCGCTCGGCGTCATCACCGAGGTGTCGATCCAGTGCGTGCCCGCGTTCCAGCTCCAGGCGGTGGAGATGCCGATGCGGCTGGACGCGGTCCTGGAGGCCCTGGACGAGCTGGTGGCCGAGAACGACCACTTCGAGTTCTACTGGTTCCCGCACACCGCTCGGACGCTGACCAAGCAGAACAACCGGTACTCCATGGAGGAGCGCAAGCGGCGTCCCACGCGCCTGGAGTACTGGTGGAGCGAGGCGTTCACCGAGAACACCCTGTTCGAGGCGAGCAACCGGGTGGGGGCGCGGTTCCCTCAGGCCGTGCGGAGCCTGAACCGGCTGGCCGGGCGCGTGTGGAGCGCCCGCCACTACACCGACGTGTCGCACCGGGTGTTCGTCTCGCCGAGGAGGGTCGTGTTCCGGGAGATGGAGTACGCGGTGCCGCGCGAGGTCCTGCCGGAGGTGCTGCGCGAACTCCGGACGCTGGTGGAGGAGCGCGGGTTCAACGTCTCGTTCCCGGTGGAGGTGCGGTTCGCGGCCGCCGACGACGTGTGGCTCTCGACCGCCCACGGCCGCCGGACGGCCTATGTGGCGGTCCACCAGTACCACCGGCACGAGCATGAGGAGTATTTCAAGGCCGCGGCGGAGATCTTCAACGCCGTCGAGGGTCGCCCGCACTGGGGGAAGATGCACTGGCTGGACGCCAAGACGCTCGGCGAGCGCTACCCGCGGTTCGACGACTTCCTGGCCGTCAGGGACGAAGTGGACCCGGACCGCCGTTTCACGAACTCCTACCTGGACCGCGTGCTCGGTGCGTGATCGACGGGGAGGGACGCGGCCGGACGCGCCTTCGCCGTGCCCGGGGCCTCGTGTCCGGCGGGGCGCGCGCCGCGCGGCGGGTGCCTTTCCCTGTCGGGCCCATGGGTTAGGTTGTGGCCGTGTCAGATGGGCAGTATCTGAAGCTCGATGAGCTGAGCGAGGCCGAACTCTACGACGCGTACGCGCCTCCCGAGGAGGAGTGGCTGCGCGTGAACTTCGTGGCCAGCGCCGACGGGGCCGCCACTTTGGAGGGCCTGTCGGGCCCACTGTCCGGAGAGGCCGACAAACGGGTCTTCAAGGTACTGCGCGCGGGATGCGACGTGCTGCTCGCCGGGTCGGGGACCGTGCTCGCCGAAGGTTACGGGCCGTTGGTGTTCGATCCCGATCGGAGGCGCCGGCGCTCGGAGCGGGGACTCCCCGAGGTGCCGGTGATGGCGGTGGCGTCGCGGTCGGCCCGCCTCGACCCCGAGGCGGGGCTGTTCGCGCAGGCGCCGCGCCGTCCGATCGTGGTCTGCGCGGCCGACGCCGCCGCGGGCCACGTGGAGGCGCTGCGCGAGGTCGCCGACGTCGTGGCCGTCGGCCGCGGCGAGATCGACTACCGCGCGGCCGTCGCGGCGCTGCGCGAGCGGGGACTGCGGCAGATCCTGTGCGAGGGCGGGGCGCGGGTCCTCGGCGAACTGATCGCCGCCGACCTGGTCGACGAGCTGTGCCTGACGGTCTCGCCCCTGCTGGTGGGCGCGGGCCCCATCCGGATCGCCGAAGGGCGGGCGTCCGAGCGGGCCCGGCCGCTGCGACTGCGACACGTCATCGAAGCCGAGGGCAACCTCATCCTGCGGTACCTGAGAGGATCGAGCAATGACTGATGCGGTGGGCAGGGTGCTGGGCACCGAGGACGCCACTCCCCTCTCGTTCTGGGTCGGCGTCGGCCCGGAGGCGTACGCGCAGCTCGACGACGTGCTCACCACCGAGCGGGACGTCCCCGGGGTGGGGCCCGTCCGCGTCTCCGGAGTGGTCACCGCGGTCCGGAGCCGCCATGAGGGCGCCCAGTTCGACTCCGACGTCTTCGACATCGCCGGGGGGCTGCTGCCCGCGCAGGTGCAGGAGGCCGCCGAGGTCACCGTGACGCGAGTGGAGCCCGAGGTGTTCGTGCCGCCCACGCCGGGGGCGGCGGTCGAGCGCGCCACCGGCGCCGAGCGCGACCGGGCCCTGTACTTCGACGGCATGGAACGCCAGGTGCCGCTGGGCTTCTCGCGGGACGGCCAGCCGGTGTTCCTCAACGCGGACTTCCTCGACGGCACCCGCGGCGCGCACGTGTCCATCTCGGGGATCTCGGGTGTGGCCACGAAGACCTCGTTCGCGACGTGGCTGCTGTACTCGCTGCTGCACTCGGGCGCGATCGGCGCCGAGGCCGCGAACACGAAGGCGTTGATCTTCAACGTCAAAGGCGAGGACCTGCTGCTGCTCGACCACGACAACACCCGGATCGACGAGGAGATCCGCGAGACGTACCGGCGCCTGGGGATGCGGGCGGGGGCGTTCAAGTCCGTGGAGGTGCTCGCCCCGCCGAGGGAGGGCGACGGCCACGGCGTCCCGGACGTGGCGTGCCGGTCCACCGGGGTGGACGCGTTCTACTGGACGCTCGCCGAGTTCTGCTCGGGCGGGCTCCTGCCGTTCGTGTTCGCCGACGCCGACGACGACCGCCAGCAGTACACGATGGTCGTGCACCAGGTGGCCGCGCGCCTGCGCAAGGAGGCCCGGCCGAAGGACAACGGCGCGGTCGCCGTCGACGGGCAGTTGCTGACGACGTACCGGGACCTGGTCGACCTGATCTGCGAGCGGCTCTCGGACGACGCGACCCGCGTCGAATGGGCCGGCTCGGCGATCGGCCTGGGCACCGTCAACGCGTTCATCCGCCGCCTCATCGCCTCGGGGCGGGACATCGGCCGGCTCATCCGCGGCGATCTGCCGCCGCGCGGCAGGGCCATCGCCTCCGAGGCGCAGGTGACCGTCGTGGACCTGCACAACCTGCCCGACCGGGCGCAGCGGTTCGTCGTCGGGGTGGTGCTGCGCGGCGAGTTCGAGCGCAAGGAGAAGGCCGGGACGGCTCGGCCGCTCCAGTTCGTCGTCCTCGACGAGCTCAACAAGTACGCGCCGCGCGAGGGGACCAGCCCGATCAAGGACATCCTGCTCGACATCGCCGAGCGCGGCCGCTCGCTCGGGGTGATCCTCATCGGCGCGCAGCAGACGGCCAGCGAGGTCGAGCGGCGCATCGCCTCGAACTCCGCGGTGCGCGTCGTGGGCCGCCTGGACGCGGCCGAGGCCACGCGCCCCGAGTACGGCTTCCTCACGCAGGCGCAGCGCCAGCGGGTCCTGATGGCCAAGCCTGGCACCATGTTCGTCGGCCAGCCGGAGCTGCCGGTGCCGCTGGTGGTGAACTTCCCGTTCCCGGCGTGGGCCACCAGGCCCGCCGAGGCCGGTTCGGCCCCGGCGTCCTCGGCGCGGTCGGTGACGGCGAAGGTCGACCCGTTCGAACTGGCCGACGATGACGACGACATCCCGTTCTAGCGTCTCCACGAGTCCCCCGGAAGGAGTGGCACCTTGCGCATCCTGCACACCTCCGACTGGCATGTCGGCGTCACGTTGAAAGGCCGCTCGCGGCTGGACGAGCAGCGGGCCGTGTTCGGCCAGATCGTCCAGATCGCGCGGGACGAGCACGTCGACCTGGTGATCGTGGCCGGGGACCTGTACGACACGGCCTCGCCTTCCAGCGCCGCGCAGAAGCTGCTGACCACGACGCTGTCGGCGCTGCGCGGCACGGGCGCCGAGGTGGTGGCGATCGCCGGGAACCACGACAACGGTCCGGCCCTGGAGGCGCTGCGCGCCTGGGCCGCCGCGGCCGGCATCCACCTGCGGGGCCGTATCGGCAGGGCCGCCGACCATCTGGTCACCGGCGAGACCGCCGGCGGCGAGCGGTGGCGCCTGGCGGCGCTGCCGTTCGTGAGCCAGCGGTACGCGGTGCGGGCGGCCGAGCTGTTCGAGCTGAGCTCCGCGGACACCGAGTCGGCCTACGCCGATCACCTGCGGCGCATGGTGGCCGCGCTCTCGCAGGGGTTCGGCGGCGACGAGGTGAACCTGTTCTGCGGGCACCTGACGGTCGTGGGCGGGAAGGTCGGGGGCGGCGAGCGGGAGGTCCACACCGTGGCCGACTACGCCGTCCCGGCGGCGGTGTTCCCGGCCTCGACGAACTACGTCGCCCTGGGGCACCTGCACAAGGCGCAGAAGATCGAGGGGCCCTGCCCGATCCGGTACTCGGGCGGGCCGCTGGCGGTGGACTTCGGCGAGGAGGACCACACGCCGAGCGTGACCCTCGTGGACGTCACCGCCGACACGCCCGCGCGCGCACGGCAGGTGCCGCTGACCGAGGCGGTGCCGCTCAAGACGCTGCGCGGCACGCTCGAAGAGCTGAGCGAGATCGAAGTGGACGAGCGGGCGTGGCTGCGGGTGTTCGTCACCGAGCCGGCCCGGGCGGGCCTGCGCGGCGAGGTCGCCGAGCTGTTCCCGCGGGCCGTGCAGATCCACATCGACCCGGTCGTGCGCGCCGACGCGGCCGTGCCCCGGCAGCGGCGTTCGGGCCGCAGCCCCGGCGAGCTGTTCGACGCCTATCTCGCCGAGAGCGGGCACGACGACCCGGCCGTGGCGAAGCTGTTCGCCGAACTGTACGAGGAGACGCAGACCGTCGCGGCGGAGGAGTCGTGACGCGGCCCGCCGCCCGAACCGGACGCCGTTACGCGGCCGCGAGCCGGGCGAGTCCGGCCCGCCGCCGCCCGAACCGGAGGGAGCACTGTGCGCCCCATACGACTTGACATGCACGGCTTCGGTTCCTACACCGAGGCCTCCACGCTGGACTTCACCGACGTGGACTTCTTCGCGCTCACCGGTCCGACCGGGGCGGGGAAGTCCACGGTGCTCGACGCGATGTGCTTCGCGCTGTACGGGCGCACGCCGCGGTGGCGCAACAACACCACGCAGCACGCGATCGCGCCCTCCGCTGTGGAGGGCCGGGTGCGCCTGGTGTTCGCCGCCGACGGCGTCGACTACGTGGCCACGCGTATTCTGCGGCGCGACAGGAACGGCAACGTCAAGACCGCCATGGCCGCACTGGAGCGGCTTCCCGAGGGCGTGGACCCGGCCGACGACGCCGCGCTCGTCGAGGGCCTGGGCAAGGCGCTCGCCGGGAGCCCTTCGACGGTGAGCGCCACGGCCGAGCGGATCATCGGGCTGCCGTTCGACCAGTTCACCAAGTGCGTGCTGCTGCCGCAGGGCGAGTTCGCCGAGTTCCTCCATGCCACGGCCGCCGACCGCCGCAAGATCCTCGAGAACCTCTTGGGCCACAGCGCTTACCGACGGGTGCAGCAGTTGGCGGGCGCCAGGCGCGACGCCGCGGCCACCGCGCGGCGCACCCTCGAGGCACAGTTGCAGAAGGTCCCGCAGGTGGCCGACGAGGACCTCTCGGAGGCGGCCCTGCGGGTCGAGAAGCTCGAGAAGCTCACCGAGCCGGTGCGGGACAAGGCCGGCGCGCTCGACGGCCTCGACGCGGCCGTGGAGGCCGTGCGGCGGCGCCTGAGCGAGGCCGAGACGAGCCTGGCGTCCCTGACCTACATCAAACGGCCCGGCGGGGTCGACGACCTCGCCGCGCGGGTGGCCGACGCCGCCGAGCGCGTCGAGGCGAAGGCCGCCGAGGTGGAGGCCACCGAGGCCGAGGACGAGCGTCTCCGCGCCGAACTCGAGGGGCTCGACCTGGCGCTCATCGAACGTCAGATCAAGACGTGGGAGGAGCTGGCCGAGACCGAGGCGAGTCTGAAGACCGGCCGCGAGCTGACCGAGGAGCTGCGCCACCAGTTCGAGGAGGCCGAGGAGCTCGAGGGGGCCGCCGCCGAGGAGGTCGAGATCCAGCACGCCGCCGTCCACAGGGCCCGCATGGCCGATCTGGCCGGGACGCTGCGCGCCGAGCTGGTCGCCGGCGCGGACTGTCCGGTGTGCGATCGCCCGGTGGAGGCGATCCCCGAACGCGACCTCTCGGCGGCCCTCGAGGAGGCGCAGCAGGCCTCCCAGACCGCCACCGCCGAGTACAAGGACGCGCAGTCCGCCGTCGTGAACCTCCAGGCGAAGCTCGACAGCTACACCGAGCGTCTCACCGAGCTCGACGTCAAACGCCGCCGCCTGGTCAAGAAGCTCGAAGGGGTGCCCGGGGCCGATGCGCTGCGGGCGCGGCGCGAGGCCGCCGCCGAGGCGGGGCGGCTGCTCAGCGGCACCGCCGCGGCACTCAAGGCCGCGCGCCGAGCGCTGCGGGAGGCCGAGAAGCGCAAGGCCGCCGCCGAGGAGCAGCAGCAGCGCGCCTGGCGCGAGTTCGGGCACGCCCGGGACCAGGTGGCGGTGCTCGGGCCGCCCGCGGCGGGCACGGATCTGGCCGAGAGCTGGGGGCGTCTGGTGGCGTGGGCCGAGGAGGCCACGGACCGCGCCGGCGCCGAGCGCGAGGCCGCCCGCGCCGAGCTCCAGTCGCTCGACGGCCGCGCCGCCACGCTCCGGGCCGAGCTGATCGCCGCCATGGCCGAGTTCGACGTCGCCGTCCCGACCACGGGCGCAGGCGGCGATTACGTGGCCGCGCACGCCACGGCGGTGGAGTCCGCCCGCGCGGCGTCGACGCAGCTGCGAGAGGCGCGGAGCCGCCGCGTGGAGCTCGATGCCGAGGCCCGGCGCTTCGCCCACGAGGCCGAGGTCGCCAAGGAGCTCGCGAAGCATCTCGACGCCCGCCGGTTCATGGAGTGGCTCTTGAGCGAGGCGCTCGACGAGCTGGTCGCCGGGGCGACGGTGATGCTCAACCGCATCACCGGCGGCCAGTACGACCTGATCTACCGCGACCAGGACTTCTGGGTGGTCGACCACCACGACGCGGACATGGCCCGCCCGGTGCGGAGCCTGTCGGGCGGCGAGACGTTCGCCGCGTCGCTGTCGTTGGCGCTGGCCCTGTCCGACCAGTTGGCGAGTCTCTCGCGCGAGGGGGCGTGCCTGGAGTCGATCATCCTCGACGAGGGCTTCGGGACGCTCGACCCGGAGACGCTCGACGCCGTGGCCACCACGCTGGAGGCGCTGACGGTCTCGAGCGAGCGCACCGTCGGGCTGGTCACGCACGTCGCCGACCTCGCCGAACGCGTCCCGGTCCGTTTCCGGATCGTCAAGGACGCCAAGGGATCACACGTCGAGAAGACCTTGGAGTAGCTGTGCGGATCACCGTCGACGCCTGGGACCCGTCCTTCGCCGACAACCCCGAGTCGCCGTCGCGTTCTGGTGCGGCGGAAGTGAAGACCGGGATCGAGGTGCCCCCCGAGAAGTGGGGCCCGATCGACGCTCCGAAGGCCGGGCCGACCCGGCTGCTCCTGGTCGACGGCGTGCGCCGCATCGACGCGAGGGTGGAGCTGCTGGAGGGAGGCGAGCGCTGGCCGGGGCTGTGCGTCTCCTGGGCCGCCGGAGCCGTGGCCTGCGACCTCGAGGGCCGGGCCTCGGCGGTCACCGAGATCGCGGTGGAGCGCGGCCTGTTCACCGCGGTGGACCCGGGCGTGGACTTCGGCCGCTACCCGTTCCGCGACGCCGGGTCGTCCGAGCCGGGCGACCTCATCGCCGCGAGCCAGGTGGCGATGGCGAAGCTCGAGGCCGAGGTGGCGTCCCAGGTGGTCATGGAGGCCGAGCTCTCGGTGCTCGACGGGCCGCTGCGCGGCCGCACGCAGCTGCCGAACTCGGTGGGGTACATCAAGAGCCATCACCGCGCCTATCTGCCCGGGGGGCTCAACGAGGTGATCGAGCGGCTCGCGCCGGGCCAGCGCACCCCGGTGTTCCATCTGATGTCCGGCTGGCCGCGCTACACGTGGTACCTGCGCCTGCCGGGGACCGCTTCGCGCGGCTGGGCGGGGGTGGCGCGGCTCGAGGCGGCCGACAACCTCGGTGAGGACCTCGTGGTGGCACTGGCCGACGCGACCGCGGCGGCCCTGCCGCCATTGGGCTCGGCCGCGCACAAGGACGCGCGGGCCCCGCAGAACCTCACGCCCATCGCGGGGCTGGAGCGGCGTCTCAAGCGCACGCTCGGCGACGCGCGGCTGCTGCTGCGCGCGGTGCGCGCCGCTTCGGCGGTCTACTGACAAGGCCCCGCGCCGCAGGAGCGCCGCGTCGGGGAGGGGCCGTCTCGAGGTCGGCCCCCGGAACGGAAACGCCTGGGGGGGCCGACCTCGAACGGACCCTAGTACCAGCCGTTGGACTCCGAGTGCGACCACGCGCCGCACGGGCTGCCGTAGCGGCCCTCGATGTAGTCCAGACCCCAGGCGATCTGGGTGGCCGGGTTGGTCCGCCAGTCGGAGCCGTGCGAGGCCATCTTGTCGCCCGGCAGGGACTGCGGAATGCCGTAGGCGCCCGAACTGGGGTTGGCGGCGGTCTCGTTCCAGCCGGATTCTCGGTCCCAAAGGGACTCCAGGCAGGAGAACTCGCCGAGGTCCCAGCCCGCGTCGAGGGTCATGGTGCAGCCGATCGCCTTGTTGCCCGAGTACTCGGAGCAGTCGGAGGCGATGCTCACCGAAGGGCCGGAGGAGTCCTCCTGCGCCGGTTCCTCGACCGGCTCGGGCTCCTCCTCTTCGGGGATCTCGGCGGCTTCGGTCTTGTCGACCTCGGTGGTGCCCTGGACCTTGACCGGGAGGATGGTCTCCAGGGTGGGCACCTCCTCCCAGGCGTACTCGGCCTCGGCGGCCTCGGCGACGATGTCGGAGGCGAGCCGCTCGGACTCGCTGCGGTCATCGGTGGTGGAGATCGCCGCGCCCGCGGTGGTCGCCGAGGTGAGGGCGACGACGGTGGCGGCGATGGATGCGAAGACGCGGTTTCGGATGACGTGGGGGCGCCCGGGGGTGGACGCCTCGTCTGCCGCGTGCTTCGCCTGGGTCAACTGTTTGGGATGAAGCACCCGCGTAAGGCTAAGGACCGTCTATAACGACGCCCTGCCTACGAGTAGTCACGCCATCACGGTGCATTCACGAGTGCGGCCCGAATGACGATTCGACCGTTTGGACCGATACCGGCGGTATCGCGAGTTCGGTTCCGGAAGCCGGGAGCCCGAGGAGTCCGAGTAGTCCGTTCGGCCCATTGACGGCCCGAATTCCGCCAGAAGTTCCGCTACCAAGGTCTAGCGAGGCCGATCTCACATTGGCCTGAAAAGCTCTCTTCCCAGGGCACGCGCTCGATCGCAGGTGATGTCCAGGCGGGCCGTCCGGATCCCCGCCCCGTGATCGACCACGTCGAGGTCGACCGAGCAGCCGCCGCCCGAGCCGTCGTAGGAGATCCGGCGCGACACCAGGTCACCGGCGACGAGATCACCCGCTCGCCAGTGACGGCCCCGGCGGCCGTGTCCTCCAGCGCGGCGATCGCCGAGTCCTCCTCGACGTGGAAGATCCCGGCGAATCCGTACGTGTTCGAGGGGCTGCACGAGGGGGCGAGCAGCCGCGAGCCCTCCGGCACCGTCCCCAGGCGGGTCTCGAGTTTCGTGTAGCCGTCCTCTCCTCTGCCGAACAGCTCGCAGGAGTAGGACGACTCGCCGGGCTCGCACACGCCCTCGTCCCCTTCGGTCACCACCGGGCGAAGGCCGTGGTCGACGATCTGCGCGCACAGGTCGCGCACGACATCGTGGCCGTCGCCGGTGACGAGGAATTCGGCCGTGACGGCATCGCCGTCGTCGGGCGGCTCCGCTCGGGCTCGGGGGAGCCGGAATCACTTTCGGCGCCGGGACCGCAGCCCGAGGCGAGCAGCGCGAGAGCACTCGCCGCGGCGAGGAGGGCCGGCGGGAGCGGGGGCCTCATCCGGCCATTGCAGAAGGACACGGCCGCGATTCGGGAACCGCCTCAGCCGGTCGGCGTCTCGGAGAGCTCCGGGCTCGTGCCCGTCGGTTCGGACGGCGCCTCCGTGGTGGGCTCCTCGGGGGCGGACTCGGTGGCGTCGTGCTCGTCGTCGAGCTCGTACGGCGGGCCGGAGGCGTCCGCGGCCGGTTCTTCGGCGTCCAGGCACAGCGGGTACCGGTAGCCGTATCGTTCCTCGTCCAGCGGCGGGGCGGCGAAGGGATCGGGCGTCGCGCCCTCCCGCTCGAACGGGTTGTTCGCCGTCTCCTGGTCGCAGCTCCAGGGCTCGCCGAGATACAGGGGGTTCCCGTGCTGGTCGAACAGGTAGACGCCGGTGAGGAGTTCACCGTTCTCGTCGTAGACGTAGACGTCGCTCACGTATTCTGTCTCGTTGCCCGCTTCGAGGGCCCCCATCTGGGGGCCGAGGCGGAACACGAAGCCGTCGGCGATCCAGGCGAAGCTCAGCACCCCCGCCGCCACCAGGGCGATTCCGCCCGCGGCGGTGAGCCGGCGCCCGCGCCGGCCCCAGTCCCGCGAGCGGATTCCGAGCCTGAGCGAGAGCCACACGAAGGCCAGCGCTATGGCGACGACGAACAGGAATCCGAGAATGCCCGCGCTGAGCACCGCTCTTCGCGGCGCCTCGCCGCCGAAGACGAAGAGGCGGGTCACCAGCGCGGCCGCGACGAGTCCGCGCAGCACCCACCAGGCCGGCCGCAGCGTCCTGCCGAATTCGGCGGCCTCCCCCACGCCCGCGCTGCCGGTGAACTTGTCGGCCGTGCGCTTCGCCCAGGCGAGCGAGGGGTCCGCCATCCCCCACACGCCGCGTCGGAGCCGGTCCGCCAGGCTCGCCCTGGGGAACTCGGCGGTCTCGCGCAGCTCCCTGGCGTACGCCTCGGGGCTGCCGAGCAGGTGGGAGAGCGGCACGCCGGGCTCCAGGTCCGCCGCGACCTCGGCCAGGTGCTCCTCCAGGCCGTTGAGGAGGTCCTCGCGGATCGAGGCGGGCAGGTCGGCGAGGTGGCGCTCGACCGCGAGCCGGTAGTCGGCGATGTCCGCGTTCTTCTGAGGAGTGTCGGTCATGCTTGCTCCTTCTCGGAGGTCTCGAACAGGTCCCGCATCTTGGCGCCGACGTCCTCCCATGCCTCGCGCATCTGACGCAGGTGCTTCCGGCCCGGCTCGGTCAGGGCGTAGTACTTGCGGTGCGGCCCCGACTCGCTGGGCTGCACGTAGGTGGACAGGTGACCCGAGCGGTAGAGGCGGCGCAGGGTCCCGTAGACCGAGGCGTCGCCGATGTCGTCGAACCCGGCGCTCCTCAGACGGCGCAGGATCTCGTAGCCGTAGCCGTCCTCGGTCTCCAGGACGCGCAGGACGATGATGTCCAGCAGTCCTTTGAGCAGTTGCGATCGGTCCACGCTTCACACAGTACCACGCTATGCGCAGTACTGAAGAAAGTGAGTACCCTCGGACGACGGAACCGGCCCCGCCTGCTCGGCGGGACCGGTTCGGGGCCTTCGGGTCAGAGCGTCGCGCGGGCGGCGCGGAGCCGGGCGAGGCTCACGTCCTTGCCCAGCAGCTCCATCGACTCGTACAGCGGCGGCGAGACGGTCTTGCCGCTGATCGCCACGCGCACCGGACCGAACGCCTTGCGGGGCTTGAGGCCCATGCCGTCCACGAGCGCGGTCTTGAGGGCCTCCTCGATGGCCCCGGTGGTCCACTCGATGCCTTCGAGCGCGGCGATCGAGGCGTCGAGGACGGCGGCGGCATCGCCCTTGAAGGTCTTCTTCGCGCTGGTCTCGTCGATCGCGACCTCCACGCCGCAGAACAGGAACCGCAGCATCTCGGCCGCCTGCGCGAGGGTCGAGCACCGCTCCTGCACGAGCGGGACGGCCACCTCGAGGACGTAGCGCTGCTCGGCCGTGGGCTGCTCGGGAAGCAGGTCGCGCTTCTGGAGCTCCGGCACGAGCATCGCGGTCAGCTCCACGGGGTCGGAGGCGCGGAAGTGCGCCGAGCAGATCGCGTCGAACTTCTTCTCGTCGAACCGGGCCGGGTTGGACTTGACGTCGTGCAGGTCGAAGGCGTCCAGGAACTCCGCGACGGTGAACACGTCCCGGTCGCCGCTGATCGACCAGCCGAGCGTCGCGACGTAGTTGAGCACTCCTTCGGGGAGGTACCCCTCCAGCTTGTACTGCAACAGGTCCGAGCGCGGATCGCGTTTGGACATCTTCTTGCCGCGCTCGTCGACGATGAGCGGCAGGTGCGCGTACTCGGGGACGCCCTCGGCCAGGCCGAGCTCCACCAGGGCCCGCCACAGCACGATCTGGCGGGGCGTGGACGAGAGCAGGTCCTCGCCGCGGGTGACCATGTTGACCTTCATGAGCGCGTCGTCGACCGGATTGGTCAGCGTGTACAGCGGCGAGCCGTCGGCGCGGGCGATGACGTAGTCGGGGACGGTGCCGGCGGGCGTGGTGACCTCGCCGCGCACCGCGTCGACGAAGGTGATGTCCTCCTCGGGCATCCGCATCCGGTACACCGGTTTGCGTCCCTCCTCACGGAAGGCCCGCTTCTGCTCCTCGGTCAGCGTGCGGTCGAAGTTGTCGTAGCCGAGCTTCGGGTCGCGCCCGGCGGCCCTGTGGCGGGCCTCGACCTCCTCGTTGGTGGAGAAGGCCTCGTAGGCGTAGCCGCCCTCGACCAGCCGCTCGATGACGTCGGCGTAGATCTCCGAGCGCTGCGACTGCCGGTAGGGCGCGTGCGGCCCGCCGATGTCGGGGCCCTCGTCCCAGTTCATGCCGAGCCACGAGAGCGCCTCGACGAGCTGGTTGTAGGAGTCCTCGGTGTCGCGGGCGGCGTCGGTGTCCTCGATGCGGAAGACGAACTCGCCGCCCTTGGCGCGGGCGTAGCCCCACGAGAACAGGCAGGTGCGCACGAGGCCCACATGCGGCAGGCCGGTCGGGCTGGGGCAGAAACGGGTGCGGACGTTACTCACTGGGGACCACCTGGTTGGTCAGCGTGCCGATGCCGGCCACGGAAACGGAAACGGTGTCGCCGCCCTCGAGCGGCCCGACGCCGGCGGGGGTGCCGGTGAGGACGACGTCGCCGGGCAGCAGCGTCATGATCTGCGAGACGTAGGCGACTATCGCGGCCGGGTCGAAGACCATGTCCTTGGTCGAGCCGAGTTGGCGCACTTCGCCGTTCACCTCACAGCGGATCTGGACGTCGGACACGTCGGCGTCGGTCTCGATCCAGGGCCCGAGCGGGCAGAAGGAGTCGAAGCCCTTCGCGCGGGTGAACTGGACGTCCTTGCGCTGGAGGTCGCGCGCGGTGACGTCGTTGGCGCAGGTGTAGCCGAAGATGGAGGCCGCGGCTGCCTCCTTGCCGACGCCGCGCGCGCCCGGCAGGCCGACGACCACGGCCAGTTCGGCCTCGTGCTCGACCTGGTCGGAGACGGCCGGGAGGCGGACGGCCTCGCCGGGACCGACGACCGAGGTGGAGGGTTTGATGAAGACGAGCGGCTCGGCGGGGACCTCGTTGCCGAGTTCGGCGGCGTGGTCGGCGTAGTTGCGGCCCACGCACACGACCTTCGAGGGCAGGATCGGGGCGAGCAGGCGCACGTCCTCCAGGGCCCACCGCTGGCCGGTCATCTTCAGCTGCGCGAACGGGTGTCCTTCGATCTCCGAGGCGGTCGCGCCGGGCCCCTCCCCCTCGAGTACCGCGAACGACATGCCGGTGGGGTGAGCGATCCGTGCGATGCGCACACTGCGCCCCTCTCTAAGACGTGGTCGAAGCTGTCGGCCTCAGCTTAGTTCGATGGGCGCCGCCGGTGAATGCACTATCCGGTCAGCAGGAAGGGCGCCACAACGAGTGCGGCGCCGAGCAGGGCGCCGACGACCAGGCCCATGCCGAGCCGGCGCACACGCGCCGACAGGCCGATCGCGAAGCCGAGCACGCAGGTGAGCGGGGTGGCGATGAGGCAGGAGAACGCCGTGGAGCCGAGCCGAACGTGGAGCGAGGCGCCGAGCTTGTCGACCAGGATGAAACCGAGCACCAGCGCGAGCAGGGTGTTGATCACGAGGCCGAGGAACAGGCCCGAGACGAATCGGCGTCGTGCGTACACCGCCGTATCGGCGGCGTAGGCCGCGGCACGGGCGCGATCGGTCTTGTAGGAAGTCACGCTTCAACTCTAGTACGGCGCGCCGACGAGGGCGGTGCGCGCACCGGGCGCGGACGCGCCGCGTCGAATGCGGCCCGGTCGGCCGTCCTCATGCGAGACTGCCGTGATGCGTCGACTGATCACACTCTTCGCGCTCCTCGGTTTGGTGATGGCCTCCCAGATACCCGCCGGCGCGACCACGTCCGACCTCCCGAAGACGACCGCCTCGTTCAACGACCACGTCCTCAAGACGGCCTACGAGGGCGACGTGCTCTACGTGGGAGGGGCGTTCACGCACGCCCTCGACGTCGACGGCACCCGGGTGCCGCGCCGCCACCTGGCGGCCGTCGACTCGGCGAGCGGCGCGCTGCTGCCGTTCGCGCCGGATCTGGACGGGCAGGTCTACGAGGTGGCGGCCACTTCGGACTACCTGTACGCGGCCGGGGACTTCCAGCACGTCGACGGCGTGCCGATGCCGCGCCTGGCCCGCTTCGACCTCGGCACCGGAGTGCTGGACGAGCAGTGGCGGCCGCGCCCCTCGGCGGCGGTGCTCGCCGTCGAACCCGCGGGCGACCGGGTCTACCTGGGCGGCCGGTTCGCCTCGGTGGGCGGCCACGGGCAGCCGTACCTGGCCGCGGTGAGCGCCTCGGACGGCGCGGTGGTCCCGACGTTCGCCCCGCAGGTGCAGGAGGGCGCGGTGCGCGACATCGAAAGCGGGCACGGGCGGCTGTACGCCTCGGGCGGCTTCGGCCGCGCCGAGGGCGAGAAGCAGTTCGGGAAGCTCGCGGCGTTCGATCCGTCCACCGGCCGCCTCGACAGGTCCTTCCAGGCGGACGTGTACGTCCTGACCAGGCAGATCGTGATCGACGACGACCGGGTGTACGCGGCGCTGGACGGACGCGGCGGCGAGGTGCGCGCGTTCGACGACACCGGCGAGGCCCTCTGGTACCAGGCCGTGGACGGCGGGATGCAGGCCGTGGCCGTGTGGGGGGAGACGGTCATCGCGGGCGGGCACTTCGACAAGGCGTGCGTCACGAACCACGCCGGTCCGAGCGGGGAGTGCGTCGACGGGGTCAAGGCCCCGCGCGGAAAGCTCCTGGCCGTGGACCGGAACGGGCGACTCCTGTCGTGGAACCCGGACGCGAACGGCGTCATCGGCGTGTGGGATCTCAAGACCCACCCCGAGGGCGAGAGCCTGGCCGCGGGAGGCACGTTCACGACGTTCGCGGGAGGCACGGTGCAGCAGAAGCGCCTGGCCGTCTTCGATTGAGGCGCGAGCCGACGGCCCCGGCGCGGACGCGTCGGGGCCGTCGGCTCGTCTACCGGCGGTTGAGGCCGTAGGCGAGGCCCTCGGCGAGGGCGTTCCACGATGCCTCGATGAGGTTGGGGGCGACGCCGACGGTGGTCCACTCGGTCTCGCCGTCGCCCATGGTGATCAGGACTCGGGTGACCGCGTCGGTGCCGGTGGAGCCGGCGAGGATGCGGACCTTGAAGTCGGAGAGGCTCAACCGCGCCAGGCGCGGGTGGCGGGCGGCCAGGGCGCTGCGCAGGGCCGCGTCGAGGGCGTTGACCGGGCCGTTCCCCTGCGCGGTGGCGATGCAGTGCTCCGGGGGGTCGCCGGGCTCGCCGTGGATGTCGAGGCGGACGGTGGCCTCGGAGATCGTGGCGCCCTGGGGGTCGTGGTCGACGATGACGCGGTAGGTGTCGAGCGTGAACGGGCGGGGCAGGCCGCCGGAGAGCTCGTCGCGGACGAGCAGCTCGAAGGAGGCGTCGGCGGCCTCGAAGGACCAGCCCTTCGCTTCGAGCTCCTTGACCCGCTTGGTGATCCGGTCGAGGGCGCCTTTGTCGCCGGAGAGGTCGACGCCCAGTTCGCGGCTCTTGAGTTCGACCGAGGCGCGGCCGGCCATCTCGGTGACCAGGATGCGCATGTCGTTGCCGACGCGTTCGGGCTCGATGTGGTTGTAGAGCGCCGGGTCGGCTTTGATCGCTGAGGCGTGGATGCCGGCCTTGTGGGCGAAGGCGGCGTGCCCGGTGTAGGGGGCGTGCTCGTCGGGGATCATGTTGGCGATCTCGGCGATGGCGTGGGAGATGCGGGTGAGCTTCTCCAGGCAGCCGTCGGGCAGGACGCGCATCCCGAGCTTGGTCTCGAGGTTCGCGATGACGCTGAAGAGGTTGGCGTTGCCGGGCCGTTCGCCGTAGCCGTTGGCGGTGCCCTGGACGTGCATGACGCCCGCCTGGACGGCGGCGATGGTGTTGGCGACGGCGCAGCCGGTGTCGTTCTGGGCGTGCATGCCGAGCCGGACGCGTTCGGCGGGCAGGTCGGCCTCGAGCCGGGCGCGCAGCTCGGTGACCGCGTCGGTGATGTCGGAGGGGATGGAGCCGCCGTTGGTGTCGCACAGGACCACGGCCTCGGCGCCGGCCTCGAGGGCGGTGCGCACCACCAGGGTGGCGTAGTCGGGGTCGTGGCGGAAGCCGTCGAAGAAGTGCTCGCAGTCGATGAACATCTCGCGGCCCTGCTCGCGTCCGGTGCGGACGGAGTCGGTGATCATCGCGAGGTTCTCTTCGGGGGTGGTGCGCAGGGCCTGCTCGACGTGCCGCATGTCGGATTTGGCGACGAGGCAGAGGGCGGGGGCTCGGGAGTCCAGGAGCGCGTTGAAACCGGGGTCGGAGGCGGCGGTGGAGCCGGCGCGGCGGGTCATGCCGAACGCCACGAGCTTGGCGTGTTTGAAGTTGACCTCTTCGGCGGCGCGGGCGAAGAACTCGGTGTCGGAGGGGATGGCTCCGGGCCAGCCGCCTTCGATGTAGTCGACGCCGAGCTCGTCGAGGAGTTCCGCGACGGCCAGCTTGTCGGCCACCGAGTAGCGGAGGCCCTCCATCTGCGCGCCGTCGCGGAGCGTCGTGTCGAAGACGTGGAACTCTTCGACGGTGTGTGGTTGCGTCACGTTGTGCTCCAGATAGTTTCAGGATTCCGATTCTGCCGCTGCGGGACCGCCTGAACGAACGCTTGGCCCCAACGAAAAAGACCTCCTGCGAACGCAGGAGGTCTGGCGCTTGGCGGCGGCATCGCTAGTAGTGCCGGTACTCCGCCAGGCGCCCGCAGCTGATAATGAGCTGGAAGGTCACGGTTGGAAGTATGCCACCGGGCACCCCCGCGGGCCAGAATTTCCCATCATGCGGGAAACCGCGTGTCACCAGTCGCCGCGCAGCGTGCGGCGGCGCCACCACAGCGCCATGGCCGCTCCGGCCGCGACGGCGGTGAGGCCCACTCCGCCCACGATCGTCATGCCGGCGCCGGTCCGCGGCAGCTCGGGCCGGGCTGCGACCGGCGTCGTGCCGACGGCCTCCGACGGCTCCTCCTCTGGCTCTTCGCCGGGCGGCGGTTCGTGGGGAGCGGCGAAGCGCCACTCCTGGGAGTGCTTGCTGGACTCGACGCCGACGGCGTGGACCTCGGCGCCCTCGACGGCTTCGGCGCCGGGCTCGAGCCCGAGGTAGAAGCCGTCGGGAGTGGCGAAGCGGTAGTCCTGGTTGACCTTGGCGTCGTCGTACACGACGGTCCACTCGGTGGCCCCCGCGCAGTCGCCGAGGGTCACCGGGGCGTACTCGACGTCCTTGTGCTCGCCGTATTCGGGCGTGCGCGCCTCGGTCTCCTCGGAGGACTCGGCGCCGCCCGAGGACTCGGGTTCCTCAACGGCACCGCTCTGGTCCGAGAGCTCGGTCCGGTCCGAGGGCTCGGCTTCGTCCGACGCCTCGATCTCGTGCGCGGTCAGGCACCGCCCGGACTCGTCGTGGACGATCAGGTGCTCGCCGAGGTCCTGGAAGGACTCGACCGCCTTGAAGGTCCAGCGGTCGCCGTCGGCGCTCAGCGCCACGGAGTCGCCGGTCCAGGCGAGCGGCAGCTCGGCATGGTGCTTGAGGTACATCAGTACCGCTTCGTCGGGCATTTCGGCCGCGTGGGCGGCGGTGGGCATGCCCCAGGGCAGGAGCGCGGCGGCGGCGATGGCCGCCCCGCGTGAATAGATGGTTTTCACCCTGAGAATTAGATCAAATTAGACAGTTTCGCGTTAGTTGAGGCGAATGTTTGCCCGAAATCCCTATTTGAGGTGAATGCTGCTGCGTATCTCGCTCGCGGCGTCCCCCGCGGCCCGGAGCCGATCGGCGGCGTCGGTGAGGGTCTCCAGCGTGGCGTCGGCCGAGCTCGCGGCCAGGGCCTCCCGCAGCCCCACCGAGCCGGCCAGGCACTCCCCGGCGGCCACCACCATGTCCTCATAGGCGCTCACACCGGCCTCCAGCCGCTCCACCAGGCGGTCCCGGTCGGCTCGCAGCGAGTCCCGCCTCGGCCCGGAGGCGAGGGCCATCGACTGCTCGACGTCCCGCACGGCGAGGGCCAGTCGGTACAGTTCCGGCCCGGCCTTGGCGGCCCCGGCCAGCGCGGCCGCGGCCTCGGGGTTGCCCTGGAGGCGCTGCGCGAACTGCTCGGCCGCCACACTGGCCTTCTCCAGGCGCTGATACGGATGGAGGGCGGCGCTGCGGCGGAACTGCGAGCGCATCCGTCCGCGACGCAGCGAGGCGGCGGCCTCGCCGAGGAGGCCGCGGGCCTCCTGCCGCAGCCCGGCGGGCCCGTGCAGTTCGAGCGCCTCGCGCTCGGCCGGCAGGACGCGTGCCAGGCGGCGGTAGTCGAGCCAGCGGACGGTGGCCAGCGCGGTGGAGAACCCGGCGGCGACCACCCAGGCGCCGTCGGATCCGCTCACGCCGTCGACGGGCAGGAAGAACGCGGCGCCGGTGACGGTGGCGCCGGAGACGACGGTCCAGAACCGCGCCGAGGACAGCCGCGACCGCAGGCGCCGAACGGCGTGCTTGCGGGCTTTGGCGTCCACGGGGCGTCCTTTCGTCGCGTCAGCTCTTGGCGGAGTCGGCCTCGGCCGTGCCCTCGCCCTCGCTCATGCTGGCGCGGATGTCCGCGAGGCGGTCGCTGGTGATCGATTCCTTGGAGGTGACGGCGGGCTTGGACTTGCCCGAGCCGGAGAGCTGGTCGCCTTCGAGGGAGGCGCGGATCTGCTCCAGGCGGGAGGCGCCGGCCATGTCGCGGGTGGCCCGGTTGACTTCGAGGAGCCGGCCTTCGACCGAGTTGCTGGCCAGTTCGGCGCGCCCCATGGCGTTGGAGTAGCGGCCCTCGATCTTGTCGCGGATCTCGTCGAAGTTCGGGGTGTTGCCGGGGGCGGCGGTCTGCGACATCGACTCCAGGGACGAGGCGATGGTCTCCTGCATCTTGGCCTGCTCCAGCTGGCCCAGCAGCTTGGTGCGCTCCTGGAGCTTCTGCTGGAGCATCATCTGGTTGTTCTCAACGGCCTTCTTGGCCTGGTCGGCGGCGTTGAGCGCCTGGTCGTGCATGGTCTTCATGTCCTCAAGGGACTGCTCAGTGGAGACCAGCTGCCCGGCGAGGACCTCGGCGGTGGACTCGAACTCCTGCGCCTTCTGCTCATCGCCCTCGGCTCGCGCCTTGTCCGCCAACACCAGTGCCTGCCGCGCCTGCGCCTGCAGCCGTTCCACCTCGGCCATCGAGCGGTTGAGCTTCATCTCCAACTGGCGCTGGTTCCCGATCACCGAGGCAGCCTGCCCGACCAGCACCTGGTGCTGCTTCTGCGCTTCCTCGATCGCCTGCTGGATCTGGATCTTGGGGTCGGCGTGCTCGTCGATCTTGGCACCGAACAGCGCCATCATGTATTTCCAGCCTTTGACGAACGGATTGGCCATTATCGGGGTCCCTTCGGTGATGTCTTCAACGCCGACGTACTTATAGTGTCGGACATCCCCGCCGACAATGTGCGACAGGGTGACGCCTCAAACGCCAAAACTACATCATCGGTCGCGTTCAGGCCGCCGCGCGGACCACCGAATCGGTCACTTCGCCACGACGGTGACGAGGACGCGCCTGGGCGATGGAAGTGGGCGGTGCCGGCGGTGCGTGGCGGCGGCGGCGCGCCTGCTCCTCGGCGCCCTCCCGGCCCTCGCGCGGCAACGGCAGCACCGAAACGGAACGGCCCTGGACGGCGACGCCCTCGGCCCGCTTCTCATGGGCCGCGACCTCGCGCGACACCTCGGCCAGGACCTCACTGAGGCGCACCTGCAGCGCTCCGCACACGGAGGCGAGGAGCTCGCTCGAGGGCTCCTTGTGGCCCCGCTCGATCTCCGAGAGGTATCCGAGGCTGACGTTCGCCTGCTTTGAGACGTCGCGAAGCGTCCGCTTCTGGGCGCGACGGCGCCGACGCAGGGTCTCTCCCAGAAGTTCCCGCAACAACATCATCGCACTCTCCTCCGCGCCGCTTTCGCCCCATTTCGGCGAGGCCTGCGAGCCGTATGCTCAGCCGAGCCTAAACGGGTTCTGCAAGCCTAGCGCGTCCGCCCCGGCTCGCTCTTCCTCAATTTAAATGCCTTCCAGAGGTAATCCATTCCCGTGACGACGGTCAACAGCACCGCCGCTCCCATCAACCAGGGACCGACCAGGTCGAACGGTTCGGGCCAGGGCCACAGGTACCAGGCCACCGCGGTGATCTGGAACCCGGTCTTGAGCTTTCCGCCACGCCCGGCCGCGATCACCGCGTGCTTGAGCACCGCCATCCGCAGACCCGTGATCCCCAACTCGCGCAGCAGGATCACCGCGGTCACCCACCAGGGCAGGACCTCGTAGAAGCTGAGCAGCACCAGCGCGGTGCCGATGAGCGCCTTGTCGGCGATCGGATCGGCCAGCTTGCCGAACTCGGTCACCAGCCCGCGCGAGCGCGCCAGCCAGCCGTCGACGAAGTCCGTCGCGGAGATGAACACGAACAGCAGGCACGCCAGCATCCGCCAGCCCGAGTGCTCCATGCCGGAGAGCACCACGGCCGCCGCGAAGACCGGCACCAGGAAGATCCGAGCCACGGTGACGACATTGGCTATGTTCCACGGCGACACCGGGGGCGGGTCGGCCTTCACCAGGACTCCTCCACGACCTCGGCCACGAGGTCCACCCCGTGCGAGTCGACGACCTTCGCCGTCACGAAGTCGCCGACCTCGAGCCCCTCGACCTCGCCGACCAGCGCCACGGAGCCGTCGACCTCGGGCGCCTGATGGGCGCCGCGGCCGTCCACCCCGTCGTCCTCGACGGATTCGACCAGGACCGTCATGACCTCGCCGACGCGCTCGGCGGCCCGCTGACTGACCAGCTCCTCCACCAGCATCGAGACGCGCGTGACGCGCTCGGCGACGACGTCCTCCTCGACGTGCCCGTCGAGGGCCACCGCCTCGGTGCCGTCCTCGTCCGAATAGGCGAAGACGCCGGTGGCGTCGAGCCGGGCCTCGGAGAGGAAGCCCATGAGCTCCTCGAAGTCCTCCTCGGTCTCGCCGGGGAAGCCCACGATCACGTTCGTGCGGGCGCCGGCCCGCGGCTCGCGTTCGCGGATCTGCGAGAGCAGCGCCAGGAACGACTCGGTGGACCCGAAGCGCCGCATCCGGCGCAGCACGGCGGCCGAGGAGTGCTGGAAGGACAGGTCGAAGTACGGCACGACCTTGTCGATGCGGAGCATCGCCTCGATCAGGCCCGGCCGCAGTTCGGCGGGCTGAAGGTAGGACAGGCGGATCCACTCGATCCCCTCGACGGCCGCGAGCCCCTCGAGCAGGTGCTCCAGCGCGGAGGGATCGGACAGGTCCTTGCCGTAGGAGGTCGTGTTCTCGGAGACGAGGTTGAGCTCCTTGACGCCGTCGGCGGCGAGCCAGGCGGCCTCGGCGAGGATCTCCTCGGGCGTGCGGGAGACGAACGAGCCCCGGAAGGAGGGGATGGCGCAGAAGGTGCAGCGGCGGTCGCAGCCCGAGGCGAGCTTGAGGTTCGCCACGGGCCCTTCGGACAGGCGGTGCCGCAGCACCGTCAAGTGAGCCGGCGCTCCGTCGACGTCGGCGGCCTCGGAGGCCTGCCGGGAGCGGGAGTGGCCGGGGACGACGGCCGCGGCGTCCTGCCGGGCCGCGGGCGCCAGCGGCAGGAGCCTGCGCCGGTCGGCGGGCCGGTGCGAGGCGATCTCGCGACCGGCCAGGACGTCGTCGAGGCGGGCCGCCATGTCGGGGTAGTGGTCGAAGCCGAGCACGGCGTCGGCCTCGGGCAGGCTCTGGGCCAGCTCCTCGCCGTAGCGCTCGGCCATGCAGCCGGTGGCCACGACCTTCGCCCCGGTTCCGGCCGCGTCGAGCAGCACGTCGATGGACTCGGCTTTGGCCTGCTCGATGAACCCGCAGGTGTTGACCATGACGACGTCGGCGTTCTCCCCGTCCTCGGAGAGGCGCCAGCCTCCGGCCGCGAGGCGGGCGGCCAGTTCCTCGGAGTCGGTCTCGTTGCGGGCGCAGCCTAGGGTGAGGACCGCGACGCTCTTGGCGGCCGGTTGAGCTGATGACACCCCGAAAGCGTACCTAGCGGCGACCGGGACTCGCCCGGGCGGCGGCGGGGGCCGCGGCGCGAGCGGGCGGTAGAGTGGCACACGTCTCCATTCCGTCCGCCGCCTCGGTCGCCGCGTCCCGTCCGCCACCACCGGGCGGGCCTCGAACCGCCGCAATCCGCTCAGCGCCGCCCCAATGCCTCCCCCTCGCTGCACTCGGAGCCCCGGCGAGGCCGTCCACGCAGGTCACCCCCTGATGCGACGCCGTATCGGCCGTTGCGGCGATGCCATAGGCTTGGCCCATGTCCCCCATCGGCATCACCCCTGTACGCACGTGCCCGCCCCGCCCGAGCCGCCCTCTCCGGGCGGCGGCCCTCAGCGCGGCCGCCCTCGCCGCGACGACCCTCGGTGCCTGCGGCGAAGCCCCCACCGGCTCTTTGAACACCAGGGCCGGCTACATGGCCTCCAGCACCGAGATCCCCGTCTCGATCTGCCCCGAAGGCGACGCCTCGCGCCTGGCCGACGAGGAGGGCGTCCTCATCGGCGCCCACTTCGCGCTCCGCGTCGAATGCGTGGTCTCCTTCCCCGAGATCCCGGAGGACTTCCAGCTCGAGTACCTCTTCGGCGAGGACGCGACGATCTTCCCGCCGCCCGAGGGCCACGAGTTCACCATGGTGCAGTTCGCGCCGGACCCGGGCCACGAGGGCCTCTACGAAGTCGACTCCCGGACCGAGCTCGACGCCGAACTGGCCATCGGCGACTCGACGTGGTCCTTCTCCGGCGAGGTCCCCGCCCCCGGCTCGGCCTACCTGGCGGTGGCCGAGGAGGACGCCCCGATCTCGCTGGAGGTCACCGACGCCGGCCGCGCCCAGTCGATCGACCTGCGCGCCCGCACGCACGTCGACCTGATCCAGGGCCTGTACCACGGCTCGCGCACCGAGCTCACCACCGAGTACGTCGAGCACTCGGTGGACGCCTTCCTGGCCAGCGGCAACTACGAGTACTCCGTCGACGACTGGACCTACAGCACCAATTTCGTCGCCACCCGCTCGGTCTACCTCCCCGGGGAGGGCTGGGTGGCCGAACTCGACCGGGCGGTGCTGTCGGTCGACTTCGTGTGGCTGCACTCCGGCAGCGGCCTGGTCTGGGAGATCGACCCCGAGAAGACGCTGAAGGTCTCCGGCCCCGACGGCGAGATGACGGCCGCGACCGTGGACCACACGAGCGAGGACTGGGGCGAGGACGGCGAGCTCCGGTACTACCACATGACCTACGACATCCCCGCCGACGCCGTCGAGTTCGCTCTCGAGTTCGCCCCGAGGGGGCCGATCGCCTGGCCCGCCGAGGGCGTGGAGATGCCCATCTCGGGCGAGAAGACGCACGAGCTCACGCTCGACTTCTCCTGATCCTCGCCGGGCCCGGTCCTCACTCGCCTCTGATCGAGGCGATCACGTCGGCCATCTCCTCGGGTTTCACGAGCACGTCGCGGGCCTTCGTGCCCTCCGAGGGGCCCACGACACCGCGGGTCTCCATCAGGTCCATCAGGCGCCCGGCCTTGGCGAAGCCGACCCGCAGCTTGCGCTGCAGCATCGAGGTCGAGCCGAACTGCGTGGTCACCACCTGCTCGATCGCCTGGCACAGCAGGTCGAGGTCGTCGCCGATCTCGGCGTCGATCTCCTTCTTCCCGCCCGGAGGCGCGGTGACCTCCTCGAGATACTGCGGCTCCATCTGCGCCCGCGCGTGTTCCACGGCCTGCTCGATCTCCTCGTCGCTCACCCACGCGCCCTGGATGCGCTCGGGCTTCGAGGCGCCCATCGGCAGGAAGAGCCCGTCGCCGCGGCCCACGAGCTTCTCCGCGCCGGGCTGGTCGAGGATGACCCGCGAGTCCGCCAGCGAGGAGGTCGAGAACGCCAGGCGTGAAGGCACGTTGGCCTTGATCAGGCCCGTGACCACGTCCACCGACGGGCGCTGGGTGGCGAGCACGAGGTGGATGCCGGCGGCGCGCGCGAGCTGCGTGATGCGCACGACCGACTCCTCGACGTCCCTGGCCGCGACCATCATCAGATCGGCCAGCTCGTCGACGATCACCAGCAGGTACGGGTGCGGCCGCAGCTCGCGCTCCTCGCCCGGCCCGGCCTTGACCTCTCCCGACCGCACCTTCCGGTTGAAGTCGTCGACGTGGCGCACCCCGGCCCTGGCGAGGTCCTCATAGCGGATGTCCATCTCCTTGACCACCCACTGGAGCGCGTCCGATGCCTTCTTCGGGTTGGTCACGATGGGGTGCACGAGGTGCGGGATGCCCTCGTAGTTGGTCAGCTCCACGCGCTTGGGGTCGATGAGCAGCAGCCGCACCTGCTCGGGCGTCGCCCGCATCAGCAGCGAGGTCAGCAAAGTATTGATGCATGACGATTTACCGGAGCCGGTGGCGCCGGCGATGAGCATGTGCGGGGTCTTGGTCAGGTTGGTGAGGATGTAGCCGCCCTCGACGTCCTTGCCGAGGCCGACGATCATCGGGTGGTCGTCGGCGCGGGCCTCCCTGGAGCGCAGGACGTCGCCGAGGGCGACGTCCTCGCGGTCGGTGTTGGGGATCTCGACGCCCACCGCGCTCTTGCCCGGGATCGGGTTGATGATGCGGATGTCGGGGCTCTTGACCGCGTAGGCGATGTTCTTGGACAACTGGATGATCCGCTCGACCTTCACAGCCGGGCCCAGCTCGATCTCGTAGCGGGTGACGGTGGGACCGCGGGTGAAACCGGTGACGGCGGCGTCGACGTTGAACTGTCCGAAGACCTCCTGGAGGGCCGCGATCACGGCGTCGTTGGCCTTCGAGCGCTTCTTCGCGGCCGCGCCGGTCTTGAGCAGGTCCAGGGAGGGGCGCCGATAGTCGCCGTCCATCGCCGCCGATCCCTCCGAGAGGGTGGGCTGCTCGACCCGCTTGGGGGGCTTGGTGTGCTTCGGGGGTTCGCGACGCGGCGCGGGTTCGGGCTCCGGCTCGGGAGCGGGGGCGTCGGCGCCCAGTTCGGGGACGTCTTCGGGCGAGAGGCGCGGCAGCACGGTGGTGGGGCGGTGGACGTTGCGCGCCTCCTCCTCTTTGAGGCGCTCGGCGGCCTCGCTGGCGCGTTTGGACTGCCGAGGGGCCTCTTCGGTCTCCTCGTCATAGGTCTCGACCTTGCCGGTGGCCAGTTCCCACAGGTGCATGAGCTTGGCGGGGACCTGGTTGAGCGGTGTCGCGGTGGCCACCAGGACGCCGAAGAGCAGGAGCAGCATCAGCAGCGGGAAGGCCACATAGGCGGAGACGCCCAGGGCGAGCCCGCTGCCGACGAGCCAGCCGATGTGGCCGCCGGCGGCCAGGCGCTCGCCGGTCTCGGTCGGCAGGCCCGAGATCAGGTGCAGCAGGCCGAGGCTGGAGAGCCAGATCGCGGTCCAGCCGACGAGCGCGCGGCCGTGGGCGTCTTCGGGCGGGCTCTGACGCATGACGCGCAGGCCCCACAGGACGAGCAGGAGCGGCAGGGCGCGCGTGGCGAGCCCGATGGACCACTCGAGGCCGAACGCCAGATGCGAGCCGATCGGGCCGGCGACGTCGAACCAGACGGCGCAGGCGAGGACGATGGCCGCGGCGATGATCAGCAGCCCGAGACCGTCGCGGCGGTGCGCGGGGTCGATGTCGCGGGCCGTGGCGGCCTCCTTGCCGACCGAGCGGGCCATCCAGCCGGTGGCGCGGGCGGTCCCGATCCACAGGCCGCGCAGGCCCAGGACGAGGGCCTCGGCCGGACCGGGGATCGCCTCGGCGCGGCGCCGCTTGGCCGCCGCGCGCGCCGAGGCCGGCTTGCCGACCCGCGCGGGCGCGGTCTTCTTGGCGGTCTTCTTGACCGCCTTCTTCGCCGCTTTCTTGGCGGCCTTCTTCACCGGTTTCCTGGAGCCGGAACCGGCCGGCCGCCTCGCGGTGGTCCGCTTGCGGGCGGCTTTCCTCGCCCCGCCGGAAGTCCTGGCCATCATGCCCCATACGTTACCGCCCGCTTCGCCTCGGCCGTTGCGGTGAGGAGCGGCGCCGGACCGGTCTAGGGTGGGGCGCATGTCGAAGACGATTCTGGTGACCGGCGCCGGCCGCGGGCTCGGGCGAACCCTGGCCGAGCGGTGCGGCGCGCGAGGGGACGCGGTGATCGCCCACGGCCGCAGTGCGGCCGCGCTCGAAGGCGTGCCGTGCGAGCGGCGCCTGGTGGCGGACCTGGTGCGGCCGGAGACCCTGGAGGAGGCCGTCGCCGGGCTCGGGATCGAGCGCCTGGACGCGCTGGTCCACAATGCCGGCGTCGCGCACATCGCGCCGGTGGGCGAGCAGCGCCTGGAGTGGTGGCGGCGCACCATGACGGTGAACGTGGTGGCCGTCGCGGAGCTGACGCGGCTGCTGCTGCCGGCGCTGCGGGCCGCCGGCGGGCACGTGGTCTTCGTCAACTCGGGGGCCGGTCTCAGCGCGGGCCCGGGCTGGAGTTCGTACGGGGCGAGCAAGCACGCGCTCAAGGCCCTGGCGGACGCGCTGCGCGGCGAGGAGCGGGGGCGGGGCGTGCGCGTCACGAGCCTGTACCCCTCGCATTTCACGACCGACATGCAGCGCGAGGTCCGGGAGGCGTTCGACTCGGACTACGACCTCGAGCGGGCCACGAGCGTCGAGTCGGTCGCGAAGGCGGTCCTCGACGTGCTCGAGACGCCCTCGGACATGGTCGTCAACGACATGCGCGTCGAGCCGCCGAATCCGCTTCCGATCCGCCCGAGAGACCGGTGAGGCGCCGAGCGGTCCGGGGGCGGGGGTCCGCATCGGACGAGTCGGGGCGACGGCCCGCTGAGGGACCCGTTCCCCGGACGGTGCGCGTAACATCACGACGGTGAACCCGATGCCCTCACCGCACTCCTCGCCTTCTGAACCGCCCCAGATGTTCCCGCCCGCCCCGTCCGCCTCGTTCCCGCAGACCGGCGGCGCCCCGGCACCGTACGCGGTGCCGCTCCCGCCGCAGCCGTTTCTCGCCCAGTCCCCATCGGACGCGCCCTCGCCGGTGGGCCTCGTCCTCGCGGCCGCGGGTCTGCTCCTGCTGTGCGTCTCGTTCCTGCTCCCCCGGATCTCGATCACGTACGACGGCGAGGCCGACTTCGGCTACTTCGGCCTGACGAGCCTCAGCGGCGGGCAGACGTTCGCCATCGACACCTCCTCGGTGGTCCTCACCACCGCCCTCCTGTTCGCCGTGGGGCTCAGCGCGCACCGCTCGCCCGGCCTGCGCTGGCCCGCCCGCCTCAGCGCGGTGGGCCTGGCCGCGCTCACCGCGGCCTTCGCCTACCACCCGATCACCGTGATGCGCCAGTTCCTCCAGAGCATGGAGGACTCGGAGGACGGCTTCGGCGAGAGCACCCCCGAGGTCACCGTCGAGGCCGACAACGGCCTGTACCTGGCGGTCATCGCGGTCGCGCTGCTGGCGGCCAGCGCCTTCATGATGCGGTTGCAGCGGCGGCCGCAGGTCCACTACCACCAGGCGCCGCCGCCCGCCGCGGGGCCGGGGACCGCCCCCGGCGTCACCGTCACCCCCGGCTGAGCGGCCGAGCGCCGAAACCGGGCGGGGCGGACACGGCTGAACCGCCGTGTCCGCCCCGCCCGAACGATTCGGGCGCGCTCACACTTCCAGCACGTGCGGCACGATCATCGGGCGGCGGCGGTAGGTGTCGTTGACCCACTTGCCGACCACGCGCCGCAGGATCTGCTGGAGCTGGTGCGGGTCGCTCACGCCGTCGGCGGCGGCGCGCTCCATCGCGTCGTCGATCAGCGGCAGCACGCCCTCGAACGCCTTCGGGTCGTCCGAGAAACCGCGCGCGGAGACCGTGGGACCGCCCACGACCTTGCCGTTCTCGGAGTCGATGACGACGGTGGCGGCGATGAAGCCGCCGTCGCCCAGGACCCGCCGCTCGTTCAGGACCGGCTCGCCGACGTCGCCGACGGACAGGCCGTCGACGTAGACCAGGTTGTTCGGGATGTGCCCCACCAGGCGGGCCCGCCCGTCTATCAGGTCGACGACGTCGCCGTTCTCGATGACGATGACCTGATCCTCGGGGACCCCGGAGTCGATCGCGAGGCGGGCGTGCGCCTGGAGATGCCGGGCCTCCCCGTGGACGGGGATCATGTTGGAGGGCCTGACGTTGTTGAGCACGTAGAGCAGCTCGCCGGCCGGGGCGTGCCCGGAGACGTGGACCTTCGCCACGTCCTTGTGGATGACGGTGGCCCCCGTCCGGGCGAGGCGGTTGATGACGCCGTAGACGGCGGTCTCGTTGCCCGGCACCAGCGATGAGGCGAGGATGACGGTGTCGTCGGGTTCGACGGTGATGTGCCGGTGGTCGCCGGAGGCCATGCGGCCCAGGGCGCTCATCGGCTCGCCCTGGGAGCCGGTGGACATGTACACGATCTCGTCGTTCGGCAGCCGGACGGCCTCGTCCATGTTGACCAGCAGGCCCTCGTGGATCCTCAGGAGCCCCAGGTCGCGGGCGATCGCCATGTTGCGGACCATGGACCGGCCGACGAAGGCGACCTTGCGGCCGTGCGCCCAGGCGGCGTCGAGGACCTGCTGCACCCGGTGCACGTGGCTGGCGAAGGACGCGACGATGATGCGGCCCTTGACGTCCTCGAAGAGCTTGTCCAGGACCGGCCCGATCTCCCGCTCGGAGGTGACGAAGCCGGGGATCTCGGCGTTCGTCGAGTCCGACAGGAGCAGGTCGACGCCCTGGTCGCCGAGGCGCGCGAACCCGGCGAGGTCGGTGATGCGCCCGTCGAGCGGCAGCTGGTCCATCTTGAAGTCGCCGGTGTGGAGCACCAGGCCGGCCGGGGTGCGGATCGCGACGGCCAGCGCGTCGGGGATCGAGTGGTTGACGGCGAGGAATTCGAGTCCGAAGGGGCCCAGTTCGATCGAGTCGCCCTCGGCGACGGCGGTGCTGACCGGCTTGATGCGCCGCTCGCGCAGCTTCGCCTCCACGAGCGCCACGGAGAACTTGGACCCCACCAGCGGGATGTCGTTCTTGTGCTCGAGCAGGAACGGGATGCCGCCGATGTGGTCCTCGTGCCCGTGGGTGATGACGATGGCCTCGATGTCGTCGAGGCGGTCGAGGAGGGGCGTGAAGTCCGGCAGGATCAGGTCCACGCCGGGCTGCTCGACGTCGGGGAACAGCACGCCGCAGTCGACGATGAGGAGCCGGCCCCCGTACTCGAACAGGGTCATGTTGCGTCCGATGGCGCCGAGGCCGCCGAGCGGGATGACGCGGAGGCCGCCCTCGGGCAGCGGGCCGGGTTCGCCGAGGTCGTCGGGTCGGTACAGGCTCATCAGACCTCCTTGATGCTCGCGAGGTTTTCAGCGATGAAATCCGCGATCACCGTGCTGGCGGCCGGAAGCGGCAGGCGCGGCTCGCCTCCCGGCAGGCCGCGCTGGGCGAGGGCGGCCTTGACGGCCGTGACGCCCTGGGCCGGGCCCTGGAGGGCGCGCATGG
>Ga0079224_100000825_pt1 | contig 33167 bp, 31 predicted proteins | sample Stecom2015_FD_80414 | JGI IMG/M metagenome (GOLD analysis project Ga0079224, IMG submission 80414) | Agricultural soil microbial communities from Utah to study Nitrogen management - Steer compost 2015 | ecosystem: Environmental > Terrestrial > Soil > Agricultural land | place: USA: Utah... | reverse complement strand
CGCGGTGCGCCGGGCCCTCGAGGCTGCCGGGATCGACGTGCGGCCGTTCGTCACCGGCCCGGGCATCTCCTGATGCGCGCCCTGCGGGCCGGGACGGACGCCGTTCTGGTCGACATGGCCGACCTGGAAACGGCACTCGCGCTGACGTCGTCGTTGCGGGACCAGCTGCCCGACGGAGTCGTCGAGGTGATTCCGGCCGCTCGGACCGTGCTGCTGCGATTCGACCCGACGGTCACGACGGCGCGGCGACTCGCCGACGAGGTCCGGTCGCGACCGCGCGGACGCGACGCGCCGCCACCTGCGGGCGAACCTCTTGAGATCCCGGTGGTCTACGACGGCGCGGACCTCGCCGAGGTCGCCCAGTGGTGCGGCCTCAGCCCTGCAGACGTCGTCGCGCGGCACACGCAGGCCGTTTACACGGTGGCCTTCACCGGCTTCGCGCCGGGCTTCGCCTACCTGTCTGGAGGCGATCCGGTGCTGCGGGTTCCTCGGCGCGCGAGCCCGCGCACGTCCATCCCGGCCGGCTCCGTCGCGATCGCGGGCGAGTTCTCCGGCGTCTACCCCCGTTCCTCCCCGGGAGGCTGGCGGCTCCTGGGGCGCACGGACGTCGACCTCTTCGACGTCGACCGGGATCCGCCGGCTCTGCTGCAGCCGGGTGGGCGCGTCCGGTTCGTCGCGGTCGAGGAGCTGCCCGGCCGGCGCGTCATCGCCACCGGCCTCGGTCCCGCCTCCCGGTGGCGCACCGCCGATCGGCAGGCTTCAGGCGACGTCCCGGGCCCGGGCCTGGAGGTGACGGCCGTCGCCGGGCAGGCGCTGCTGCAGGATCTCGGCCGCGACGGTGTGGCCCGGCTCGGCCTGGCGTCCTCGGGGGCGATGGACCGCGGCGCGCTGCGCCGGGCGAACCGGCGCGTCGGCAATCCGCCGCAGGCGGCGGCGATCGAGGTGGCACTCGGCGGGCTCACGCTGCGCGCCCGGGGTGATCTCGTCGTCGCCGTCGCCGGAGCGCGGGTGCCGCTGACGGTGGAGGGCCGGCAGGTCCCGTCGGATCGCGCCGTCGCGGTGGACGACGGCGAGGAGATCCGTCTCGGGCCACCGGAGACCGGCGTGTACACCTACCTCGCGCTGCGGGGCGGTTTCGACCTCTCGCCGGTGCTCGGTAGCGCCGCCCGCGACGTTCTCGCTGCGGTCGGCCCCGAACCCCTGGCAGCGGGTGACGTGCTGGCCGCGGGCGGTAGGCGGGCCGACGCGGTTCCGCTGCCGGAACCGGAGCCCGTGCTGCCGGGCACGCACGAGACCACGACTGTCGACGTCGTCCTCGGTCCGCGGGCCGACTGGTTCAGTTCCGGTGCCCTGGCGGTGCTCACGGGGCAGACCTGGACGGTCCTGCCGGAGTCCAACCGGATCGGACGACGTCTGACCGGCGAGCGGGCGCTCACCCGCGTGGCCGAGGGGGAGCTCGCCAGCGAACCGACGGGGCGGGGTGCCCTGCAGGTACCGCCCGAGGGCCGCCCGGTCCTCCTCGCGGCCGACCATCCGGTCACGGGTGGGTACCCGGTGATCGCCCACGTCGCGGCACATGACCTCGACCTGGCCATGCAGGTCCCGCCCGGAGCATCGATCCGGTTCCGCGCCGTCGATCTCGCACAGGACGCCGAGGCGGAGGAGGAGCGATGACGACGGTCCTCGTCGCCGATCGCGGCGAGATCGCGGTCCGGATCATCCGGGCGTGCGCGGAGTACGGAGCCCGGTCGGTGGCCGTGTACGCCGACAGCGACGTCGAGGCGTTGCACGTGCGCATGGCCGACGAGGCATTCGCGCTCCCGGGCGGATACCTCGACCTCGACGGTGTGCTCGACGTCGCCGCGCGTTCCGGGGCCGACGCGGTCCACCCCGGTTCCGGGTTCCTCGCCGAAAGCGTCGAGGCCGCACGGCGCGTCGAGGCGGCCGGGCTGACGTGGATCGGGCCGACGGCCGAGACGCTCGTGGCGCTCGGGGACAAGACCCGCGCACGGGAACTGGCCCGCCAGCTCGGCGCGCCGCCTGTGCCCGGCAGCGACGGTCCGGTCGCCTCGGCCGAGGAGGTCCTCGAGTTCGCCCGCACGCATGGCCTCCCGGTGATGATCAAGCCGTCCCGCGGCGGTGGCGGCCGCGGTCTGCGCGTGGTGCGCCGCATGGCGGATGCCAGGGACCTGTACCACTCGGCCGTGCGGGAGACCACGGCGTCCTTCGGCAGCGGCACGTGTTTCGTCGAGGCGTACGTCGACCGGCCCCGGCACGTCGAGGTCCAAGTGCTCGGTGACGGCACCGGGTCGGTCGCCACGCTCGGCACCCGGGACTGCTCGGTCCAGCGCCGCGGCCAGCAGCTTCTCGAGGAGGCACCCGCCCCGTTCCTCACGCCGGAACAGACCGCTGCCATGACGACGGCGGCCCGCCGGTTGTGCTCCGCAATGCGGTATCGCAGCGCCGGCACCGTCGAGTTCCTCGTGGACCGGCGGGGCACCGTGTCCTTCCTCGGGGTCGATGCCCGACTCCAGGTCGAGCATGCTGTCACCGAGGAGGTCACCGCCGTCGATCTGATCCGCCAGCAGCTCCTCGTGGCCGACGGCCGGCCGCTCGAGGTCGCCGGGGACGTGCCGCTGGGCGGTCATGCGATCGAACTGCGGCTCGCCGCCGAGGACCCGGGCCGTGGATTCGTGCCGGCTCCCGGCACGGTTGTCCGGTTCGATCCTCCCGGCGGTCCCGGCGTGCGGGTCGATTCCGGCGTCGTCTCGGGTTCTGCGGTACCGGCGGCGTTCGACTCCCTGCTCGCCACGGTGACCGCCCGCGCGCCGGACCGTCCGGCGGCACTCGCACGCGCCCGGGCCGCACTCGCCGGCACCGAGATCGCTGGCGTCCCGACCGTGGTGAGCTTCCACCGTCGGCTGTTGGCAGACCCGGCGCTGACCTCCGAGGGTGAGACTCTCGGGGTCCACACGCGGTGGGTGGAGGACGAGTGCGCCTGGCTGACGGACCTCGGCGAGAAGCGGCCCGAGCCACCGGATGAGCCACTCCTGCGCACATGGATCGAGATCGAGGGCCGGCGCACATCCCTCGGACTGCCGGCCGTACTCCTGGGCCGGTGGGAGCCGGACCCGCCGACGGAGGAGGACACGTCACCGGCGCCCGGTCCGTCCGCAGGGAGCGGGTCGGCGTCGGCGGGATGAGCGCGCCGTCGCCGGCACGCCGGGCGCGTGACCGCGACCGTCGTGATTGGCTGTGCCGCATCACCCGTCACCGGAATGACCTGGGGGAACAGTGGAGTCGTCCGTGCTGTACGCCGCTGCCGGCGTCGCCGCGCTGCTCGCGGCACTCCTGCCTCGGCTGCTCAGCGGTGCGCCGACTTCCATGCCGATGGTGTTCCTCGGCGCCGGAATCCTCGGGTTCGCGCTCATGGACGACCTGCCGGCCCCGGACCCCATCGCGCACCAGGCGGTCGCCGAACACATCACGGAGCTGACGGTCATCGTCTCCCTCATGGGTGCTGGCCTGGCGTTGGACCGCCCGTTCGGCCGTCGGAGATGGTCGACCACATGGCGACTGCTGGGTCTCACCATGCCGATGACCGTGATCGCCGTCGCCGTGCTCGGAAGCTGGTTCCTCGGACTCGGCGCCGCGGCAGCGATCCTCCTCGCCGCCGCGCTCGCGCCGACCGACCCCGTACTCGCCAACGAGGTCCAGGTGGGCGAGCCGACGGAGGAGGAAGGGAAGGAGGACGAGACACGCTTCGGGCTCACCTCCGAGGCCGGCCTGAACGACGGCCTCGCCTTCCGTTCACCTACCTCGCGGTCACCGTCGCCGCCGCGGGTTTCGCGCCCGCGGCCCTCGGATCATGGGTCGCGATCGACGTGCTCTGGCGCATCGTGGCCGGCGCGGCCGTGGGATTCGGTGTCGGCACCGGGCTCGCCGCGCTCTTCTTCCGGGCGCGGCCGGCACGGTTACGGCTCGCCGAGAATGGCGAGGGCTTCGTGGCACTGGCGGCGACATTCGGCGCCTACGGGTTGGCCGAGGTGATCGAGGGCTACGGCTTCATCGCCGTGTTCGTCTGTGCGGTCGCAATCCGCGCGGCCGAACGTGACCACGGCTACCACAACGTGTTGCACGACTACATCGAACAGGTCGAACGGCTCCTCACCGTGGTGGTGCTCGTGCTGCTCGGCGGTGCCGTCGCGCGCGGGTTGTTCGCCGAACTGACCTGGCAGCAGATCCTCCTGGCCGCCGTGGTGCTCGTCGTCGTTCGGCCGGCCGCCGGCTGGGTGGGGCTGTACCGCTCCGGCGTGGAGCGGGGTGATCGGGCCGCGATCTCCTCCTTCGGCATCCGGGGCATCGGTTCCCTGTACTACCTCTCCTACGGCCTGGGCGAAGGCGAGTTCAGCCATGCCGAGACCTTGTGGGGTGTCGTCGGGCTCGTCGTCGTCGGCTCGGTGGTGCTGCACGGCGTCACGGCGACTCCCGTGATGGGGCTCGTGGACCGGATGCGCGGGGACCGGTCCGGAGAGCCACCGGCCTAGACTGGTGCGTCGTGCAGTGTGCCTATTTCGACGCCGCCGCATGCCGCTCGTGCACCTTGATGGGCACGGCCTACGCGGAGCAGCTCGCCGAGAAGCAGCGGCACTGCGCCGACCTGCTCGCCGGGCACGACGTGGAGTGGCTCGCGCCCGTGGCCGGCCCCGAGACCGGCTACCGCAACAAGGCCAAGATGGTGGTCGGCGGCAGCGTCGATGCCCCGACTCTGGGAATCCTCGACGCGGACGGTCGAGGAGTCGACTTGCGTGAGTGCGGGGTCACCGGTGACGCGGTGCGTACGGCGATGCCGACGTTGGCGGCGTTCATCAGCCGGGCCATGCTCACGCCCTACGACGTCCCGGCACGACGCGGGGAACTGAAGTATCTCCTCGTCACCGAATCGGCGACCGGAGAGCTCATGCTGCGGTTCGTGCTGCGTACGGACGAGGCCGTGCCGCGGATCCGCAAGCACCTGGCCTGGCTGCACTCCCAGCTCCCTCAGCTCGCGGTCGTCACGGCGAACCTGCAGCCCGAGCACAAGGCGGTCCTCGAGGGCGCGTGCGAGATCGAGTTGACGGAGTCCGTCAGCATGCGCATGCCGGCAGGCGATCTCACACTGCGCCTCCTGCCGCAGAGCTTCTTCCAGACGAACACCTCCGTGGCCACGGCCCTATACCGCCAGGCTCGCACCTGGATCGAGGAACTGGCGCCCCGGACGGTGTGGGACCTCTACTGCGGTGTCGGCGGGTTCGCGCTGCACGCCGCCGGGCCCGGGCGCCAGGTCACCGGCGTCGAGGTGAGCCCCGCCGCCGTCGATGGCGCTGAGGCCGCCCGAGATGAGGCCGGGATCAGCGGCGTCGAGTTCCTGGTCGGGGACGCGACCGAGTTCGCCGAGTCTGCCGCGACCGCCCCGGACGCCGTGATCGTCAACCCGCCCCGGCGGGGCATCGGGCCGCGACTGGGCGCGTGGCTCGAGGCCTCCTCGGCGCGGCACCTGGTCTACTCCAGTTGCCAGGCCTCCACTCTCGCGAAGGATCTCGCGGCGATGCCGTCCTGGCGGGTGCGGCGGGCACGCGTGCTGGACATGTTCCCCCAGACCCGGCACTACGAGGTCATCACGCTGCTGGAGCGGACCGCCCCGTCCACGGGCCGCTAGATCCGCACCGTCTCGGGCTCCGCTGCCCGGAGCTCGCGTTCACGGCGCAGCGCTGGGTGGAGGAACCACATGCCCCCGATGCTCACCGCGCCACCGAGCACCATCGCGAGTTGGGTGGACGTCGCGTCGGCCGCCCAACCCAACACCGGGGATGCCACGGCGTAGGCCGCGAACGCGCACATGGACGCCATGGACAGCACTGTCGCGCGAGTGGCGGAGCTCGACTCGCGGTGCAGCAGGGCGTGCACCAGCGGCCCGCCGGCGCCGTGCCAGCCGTAGGTGATGAGGTAGACGGCCACGAGGGCTCCTGGGCCGGCCACCAGCCCCATCCAGACACAGCCGAGACCGTGACAGACGCGCGCCACCATCGCCGCCCGGGCGACCCCGATGCGCCGCGCCATGATGCCGCCGAGAGCCGCGCCGCCGGCGAAGACCGCCCACCCGACCGAGGCGACCGGTCCCATGAGTGCGCCCGCCTCGTGTTCGCTGCCGAGGATCTCGGCAAGGCGTATCGGCTGGAAGGACTCCATGACCACCATGGCCACGGACCCACACGCCTCCAGGGCGAGGAGGCTGCCCAATACGCCGTTCCCGCCGGCCAACCGCAGACCGTGGACGGCGGTCTGTGGCGCCTGGCGGGCTGCGGCCGCGGCGTCCCGCAGGCGGGAGCGGTCCTGGGCCGTCACCCTGGCAGGCTCGCGCAGGAGCACCGCGACGGCGACCAGGTGGCCCGCCGCGAGCACGGCGTACACCACGAACGGCAACATCATGGACGACCACGCCTGAACCGGGTGCCACCACACCAGGCCACCGGAGACGAGCGCGCCCGTGGCCACGGATCCCCCGAGCACGGCGCCCTGGTGAGCGAGGGTCCGGTCGACGTCGGCGCCGGGGGAGGTGGCGTGCACGGTGTCGACGAACCAGGCCTCCAGCGGGCCGGAGTCGAGCGCCCGGAACACGCCCATGGCGGCGGCCGCCACCATGAAGATCACGACCGAGTCGGCCACGACGTACAGCGCGGCAGCCAGGACCTGCGCAGCGGCCGCAGCGAGGAGGACCGGGCGTCGACCGAGAGCGTCCGCGAAGCCGCCGGTGGGCAGTTCGAGGGCGAAGACGACGGCGCCGGTGACCGAGGCGAGGGTCAGCGTCTCGGTCACTGTCAGCCCGCGATCGATCGGCAGCAGCGTCACGGCCGCCACGACGAGGCCGACCGGGAACCATCGGCTCACCGTCAGACCTAGGTAGACCCGGCGGGCGGCGCCGGGGGAGAAGGGGGTCATCGGTCGCCCGCGGCGCGGGGGACGTCGTCGGGCTCGACGGGGAAGGCGAAGCGCCAGACGTGGATCCGACGCGCGTTCGGATCGCCCGTGCCGGCTCTGGCGTATCGTTCGAGCACCGCGGCGAGCTCGGCCTGCATGTCGGCCATCTGTTCCGGGGTGACCTCGACCCAGGTGTCGGACATGCCCGTCGCGTCGTGCCACTCGGCGGGCCACGACTCCTCGACATCAAGCCAATGCGCGTACGCGGTGTCGAACTGACGGTGGTAGTCACGGACGAGCCAGCCGACCGCGGTGCGTGCGTCCTCGTCGGCACTGAAGGTCGAGGGCGTCCAGCCGTGGCTCTCGGTCGCGGCCCGCCAGAGGCGCTCTTTGCCACGCCCGCCGCCGGTGTCCTCGACCAAGCCGACCGACTCCAGACGGCGCAGGTGGTAGCTCGTCGCTCCGGTGTTGGTGGACAGGTGCCCAGCCAGCGCCGTGGCAGATGCGGGCCCACCTTGACGGAGAGCAGTCAGCAGCCGGGAACGGAGCGGATGCGCCAGGACCTTGACGGCGTCCGGGGTGAGGTCGAGATGCGAGTCGGGCATGCGTGCACACCAACCGTGCACAAATACTGTGCACAAGAGTTATGCACGATCACCCGGGCCCAGTGAGCACCTCGAGATACCGCCGGGTCAGGACGCCGGCGTCGCCGGCGGTCGCGACGCGGACCGGTGACCACGGCTCACGGGCGGCGAACTCGTGCCGCGAGGAACTTCGGTCCGCCAGGGTCATCCCGCGTGTGGGACCGGGGCGGGTGTCGACCATCACCGGCATCTCGGTGTAGGTCACACCGCCGACGTCGAGACTCGTCACCAGCCCGGCGTCGCCGAGGTAGGGCCGTCCGGAGAAGGCGTCCTGGCCACGCCGATCCAGCAGCTCGCCCGCGAGGGAGGCGGCGACGTCGTCATCCGCGCGGAGGGCAGTGATCGCGGACTCGGGAACGACGGGATCGTAGAACACGTCGAGTCCGTAGGCGGTGACCGGCCAGGCTGCGCCGAGCACGACCGCGGCGGCGTGCGGGTCGACCCAGTGGTTGAACTCGGCGGTGGCGGTGATGTTGCCGGCGCCGAGGCTGCCGCCCATGACCCGGATCTCGGCGACCTACTCGGCCACGTCGTGGCGGGTCCGCAGCAGGAGCGCCAGGTTGGTCAGCGGTCCGAGTGCGACGACGGTGACCTCGCCGGGCGCCCCGGTGATCGCCTCGTGCAACACCTCGACGGCGTGGCGTCGGTCGACCGCGATCGGTCGCCCGGGTGGGGCGATCCCGAGGAGCCCGTCACCTCACGCATGCCCGACCCTTGTCACACCTGTCCCGTCCCGGCACGTCCCCGGGGATGTCGCACCGCCGCGACGATACGCTCCGGCATCGAGCGAAGCTGTTCCCGGCCGCTGGCCGGCCAGAGCAGCACACCGAGTCGACGGCGTCTCGGTAGGCGGCTGCGTGCCTGCTCGAGGATCACCCGCACGTCGGCGGCCACGGCGCGCGTCCCGGGCCCGTCGTCAGCCGCGCCGGCGGCATAGCGGGCGCGTTCGAGGCGGGCGACCATCCGGTCCAGGGCCACCGCAGCGGCACCGGTCAACTCGGCGTCGCGCCGGTAGCGGTCAGCGGCGCGGCGGGGCGTCGCTCCGACCGGTGCGCGGACACCCAGATCGGCCAGACCGGCGACGAGGGCCTGCCAGTACCCCTCGACCCGGCTCGCGGGATCCTCGGCGCGACGCAGCGCCGACTCGCGACGCCACCGTCCCGCCGCCGGCACCACGAGGAGCAGGGCGGCCAACGCGAGCAGGCCGAGCACGACCGGTGCAGCGACTCGTCCGACGTCGCTCGAGGTGGGCGGGGAGGACCCGTTCGTCTCGCTCGTCGCGGCGGTGGTCTCCTCCTGTGTCGGCCGTTCGGGCTCCTCCACGGGAGTCGGATCCGCCGTCGACGGGGCGTCGGGCAGGTCGGCCGCGCTGAGGTAGACCGGTGCGGTGCCGGACCGCGCGGCCGGCGTGGGCTCGAAACGCGTCCAGCCGAGCCCGTTGATGTACAACTCGGGCCAGGCGTGCGCGTCCGAGGCGACGACGGTGTACGACCCGTCGACCTGTCGTTCGCCGGGGAGGAAGCCGAACGCGAGCCGCGCCGGGATGCCCGCGGCGCGGGACATCATGACCATGGCGGTGGCGAAGTGGGTGCAGTAGCCCACCTGTGTGGTGAGGAAATGGGTGATCGGGTCGGCCTGGGGATCGGTGCGTTCGCCGTCCTCCTCGCCGTCCTCCAGCGGTGCGGGATCGGCGAGGGTGAGCGAGTAGGTGAATCGGGGGCCACGGAGGTAGGACTGGATTTCGCGGGCGAGTCGGAGCTGATTGTCGGCGGCCCCGGGGCGGGCCGTGTCGAGGACCTCGGCGAGCGCTTCGGAGACGATGCCGGCGGAGGCGTCGTCGACGTCGAGCAGGTCCGGGTCGAGCGAGCGCTCGGGCCCCCCGGCGCCGATCCCCGCTGGCAGGCGCCCGGTCACCTCGGTGAACGTGACGGAGTAGCTCTCCGGGCGCCGATCCACCCGCACGGTTCCAGTCCGCGGGTCCTCCTGCCAGGGAATGTCGCCCAGATCCAGGCTCGACCTGGGGTAGGGCAACGCGACCTGGGGCGCGGAGAGTTCGTTGGCGACGACCGTGAGTTCATGGTCTGTCCGCTCCACGTCCTCACGGTCAACCACCTCGGGTGGGAGATCGTCGGGCTCGCCCTCCTCATCGTCCTCGACCGGGCGCCATCGCCCGTCCTCGTACCGGTGCGAGGCCAGGACGCGCAGGGGCGTTGTGCCCTCGTCGGCGGCGCGGTACTCCAGGACGGGCCGTCGGCTGCGGTCGGTGAGATCGGCAGCGAGGTCGAAACTCTCGGTGAACTGGACCGCGGAGTCCCCGCCCGGGCCGTTGCCGAGGCCGCGGACCAGGGTCCGGGGCTGCAGGTGCGGGACGACGCCGGCGACCACGACCGCTGCGACGACGCCGACCGCACCGAGCGTCAGCGCCCATCGGCGGTGGCCGCGGCCGGGCCGCTTCACCGGCTCGCTCGCCACGGCGAGCGGGCGGCCGTGCCGCCGGGAGGACCAGGCGCGCATCGTGAGATAGGACTGGCGAGCCAGGAGCAGCAGCCAGGCGCCGGCTGCGGCGACGAAGTAGCGCGCGGAGAGCGGTTCACCGGTGCCGGAGGCGGAGACCACGAGCGCGACCATCAGGGGCAGGCCGGCCGCGGCCGGTGAGCGGACGGAGACGGCGAGCGCGTCGACCGCCCAGCCCAGCAGCACCATGGCGGTGGCGACGATGAACGACAGCCCCGCCGTCTCGGTCACGGGCACCGCCTCGTGCCGGATGGTGGCGGCGCCGGACTCGACGAGGTCTGCGGCAGCGCGTGCGGCGTCGAGCAGCGGAAGGCCGTAGGTGAGGTGACCGGGGACGAAGATCCACGCCAGCATCCACCAGGCGGCGAGCAGCTGGACGACGAGGACGACGGCCGGGGGGACACGCGCGCCCCGCGCCACGGCTCCGGTGACGGCGACGGCAAGCAGCCCGGCGAGCATGGCCGAGCCCCATGCGGTCCCCGCGACAAGGGCGCGCACGGGCCAGCTGACGACGACGGTGGCGAGCAGCGCGAGCAGCGCGTCCAGCCACAGACCGCGACGGATCATGCTCCGCCCCGGGTGAGAGCGACCGTCCGGGACGACTCGGCGGCGGTCACGTCCCGCCACGCGACGCCGACCGGGCGGTCCTCGGCGACGACGCGAGTGCGCCAGCCGGCCGTGAGGGCCATCTCGGCGACCTCGGACGCGGCGCCGCCGGCGGTGTGACCGGTGCCGCCGGCAGCGGCGCGGTCGACCACGAGCATGATCCCGGCCGTGTCACCGCGGCGGGAACGGATGAGTGGACGCAGCTCGTCGCCGTCGTACGCACCGACGACGGCGACGAAGACATCGCCGTCGACTGGCCGGGTCGCTCGGGTGACCGCGTCGAGGTCACGGGCCTCGGGCAGCGCCAGAGCCAGCGACCTCAGGACCTCAGGCAGGGCCATCGCCGATCCGGCGCGTTCGCTGCGCACCGTCTCGGTCGTCACCAGGTGGAGGGTGTAGCCGCGATGGTCGAGGTCGACCGCCACGGACGCGAGTAGGCTGCAGGCCCAGTCGAACGAGCCGTCGGCACCACCGTGGTGGGCCAACCGCCGCGAGTCCAGGATGAGAACGGCGCGCCGCTGGGCGGGCTGGTCCTCCTGGCGGACCATGAGTTGGGCCCGGTGGGCCGTGGCGGGCCAGTGGATGCGCCTCAGTTCGTCACCCTGCTGGTAGGCGCGGGTGCTCACATCGTCCTCCCCGTGCCTGGCGACCTGGTGGGGCACCGGCCAGTCGCCGGCACCGCCGTGGCGGCGCACCCGGGACTCGCTGAGCCGCACGATGTGGGGCAGGACCACGACCTCACCGCTCGGTGGGACCGTGCGAACGGCCCGGGCGAGCCCGAACGGGTCGGTCACGGTGATGCGCAACGGGCCGGGCCGGTATACCCCTCGGGCGCCGCCGCCGATCTCGTACGCCGCGCGGCGGACATCGCCGGGCTCGGTGCGGGGCAGCAGGATCCGCCCCGGGCCGCCGAGGGCGTCGTCGAGGCTCTCCTCGGCGAGATGCTGGCGCAGCGTGCGGCGGCCGATGTTGCGCAGGTCGAGGACCACCTGGCCCGTCTCGCCCTGGCGCAACTGCTGCGGTCTCGCCGTCCGCCTGACCTCCAGCCGCGGACGGGCCCGCCAGACCGAGGCGACGGCGAGGAGGGGGAGGAGCACGAGCAGGGCGCCGACGCGGGTCACGTCCGGGAACCCGAGCAGGGCGGCCCCGGCGACGAGGACGACGCCGAGGACGAGGAAGGTCCGGCCGCGACCGGTGAGGCGGACCCGCACGGTCTAACCCGGGACCCGGACCGAGTCGAGGATCGTGGCGAGCACCTCGGCGGGCGTACTCCCGGACAGTTCGGCGTCGCCGGAGAGGATCACCCGGTGCGCCAGGACCGGGGTGAGCAGTTGCTGGACGTCGTCGGGCAGGACGTGGTCGCGGCCGGCGAGCGCGGCATGGGCTCGGGCGGCGCGCAGCAGTTGCAGTCCCGCCCGGGGTGAGGCGCCGAGCCGCAGATGGGGCGAGGAGCGGGTCGCGGTGACCAGGTCGACGACGTACTGGCGCAGGGCGGGGGAGGCGTACAGCGACTCGACACCGCGCACGAGCCGGGTCACGGCCGCCGCGTCGGTCACCGCGACCAGGTCGTCCAGCGGTGGGCGGCCACCGTGGTTGGCGAGCATGCGCAACTCGGCCGACGGATCCGGGTATCCCATCGAGATCCGGGCCATGAAACGGTCCCGCTGGGCCTCAGGGAGCGGATACGTGCCCTCCATCTCGAAGGGGTTCTGCGTGGCCATCACCAGGAACGGGTCGGGCAGCGGGTACGTACGGCCGTCGACGGTGACCTGTCGCTCTTCCATCGCCTCGAGCAGGGCGGACTGCGTCTTCGGAGAGGCACGGTTGATCTCGTCCCCGACCACGACGTTGGCGAAGACGGCGCCGCGCCGGAACTCGAACGCGTGCGTGTCCTGGTTGAAGACGCTCACGCCGGTGATGTCCGAGGGAAGCAGATCGGGGGTGAACTGGATACGGTGGACCGTCGCGTCGACAGTGCGCGCCAAGGTCTTGGCGAGCATCGTCTTGCCCACGCCGGGCACGTCCTCGATGAGCAGGTGCCCGCCCGCGAGCAGCACGGTCAGTGCCGTACGCACGACGTCGTCCTTGCCTTCGATGACGGCGGTCATGGCCCGTTCGATCTCGGCCGTGACGTGGTGCAGCTCGTCGAGTCCGATCCCGGGGTCCACCACCACGCGTTCCATGCTCCGATCGTGCCGCATCTTCAGCCCGTGCGTGTCCTGGACGGGAGATCGCCCCGACTCCTCGTGCCGTGCGGGAGGATAGTGGTGGCGAGGCGAATCGCCGTGGCGAGCGAGGAGGACGATGAGCGGCACGGTGGTAGTCGTCGGCGGCGGGCTGGTGGGGCTCGCCGTCGCCCATGCGCTGGTCGGCCGGGGCCGCGAGGTCGTCGTGGTGGAGAAGGAGCCCGACTGGGCGCGGCATCAGTCGGGCCACAACTCCGGCGTCATCCACAGCGGCCTCTACTACCGGCCGGGCAGCCTCAAGGCACGGCTGGCCACCGAGGCCGCCCGGACGTTGCCCGAGGTGTGCGCGGAGTGGGGCGTGACGGCACGCCGGACGGGCAAGCTCGTCGTCGCCACACGCACGGAGGAACTCCCGCGACTGCACGCACTGCACGAGCGGGGACTGGCCAACGGCGTGCCGGTTGACCTGCTGAGTCCGGCAGCGGCACGCGAGATCGAACCGCACGTCGCGTGCGTGGCGGCGTTGCACGTTCACTCGACTGGGGTGTGCGACTTCCCGGGCCTGGCCCGGGCCCTGGCCGAGCGTCTGGCCGCCGCGGGCGCCGAGCTGCGGGCATCCGAACGGGTCACGGCTCTGGACCGCGGCCACGGACGGGTCCGGGTGGTGACCGACCGAGGCGAGATCAGCGCGACCCACGCCGTCGTGTGCGCCGGACTACAGGCAGACGAGTTCCTCGCACCGGCCGCTCGGCGCCAGGTGCGGATCGTCCCCTTCCGTGGCGAGTACTGGACGTTGCGTCGCCCGGACCTCGTCCGCGGGCTGGTCTACCCGGTGCCGGACCCGACCATGCCGTTTCTCGGCGTGCACCTGACGCGCGGGTGGGACGGCGAGGTGCACGTCGGTCCGAACGCCGTGCTCGCCCTCGCCCGGGAAGGCTACCGGCGGCGCGACGTCGATCCGCGCGAGGCGGCGGACGCGCTCGGGTTCGCCGGCCTGTGGCGTCTGGGTCGGCGCTACGCGGTGACCGGGGCGCAGGAGGCGTGGCGTTCGTTGGTGCCGCCCGCGTTCCTGCGCACCATCCGGCGGATGCTTCCCGAGGTGAACGCCGAGGATCTGCAGCGACGGCCGGCCGGTGTGCGTGCACAGGCGGTGCTGCGCGACGGTTCGCCCGCGGACGACTTCGTGGTCCGCGGCGGCCCACTGGTCACCCATGTGGTGAACGCGCCGTCGCCGGGTGCGACGGCATGCCTGCAGATCGGCGCGCACGTCGCCGAGCGCCTTCTCGCCCGCGCGGCGCTCTGACGGTCGGGTCAGGTCATGCCTGCCGCTCGGGCACCGTCCTCGCCCCCGTCCTCCTCGGCCTGCTCGTCCTCCTCACCGTCACGGTTCGTGCGTCCGGTCCTGCGGTAGAGGAGCGGTAGGACGATCCAGGCGACCGCGACCAGGGCGAACACCCCTCCGGCGACGGCCACGGCCACCCCGCGGTCGAGTACGACGTCGAAGACGAGGAGGACGGTGCCGACGACCACCAGGCCGAGGCAGATGAGGCCGGCCATGGCGAGGCGATGTCCGGTCCGGACGAGCTCGGACTTCAACCGGCGCTGGAAAAGGAAGCGGTGCAGGCTGACCGGAGCGACCACGAGCATGGTCGTGGTCGCCGCGAGGACCACCAGGGTGAGGTAGATCCCGACCTGGACGTCGTCGAGGTCGGCGAAACGCGGTTGGAAGGGCAAGGTCAGCAAGAACCCGGTCAGCAACTGCACGCCGGTCTGGGTGACGCGTAATTCCTGCAGGAGCTCGACGAAGCTCCGGTCCGCCCGCTCGTCCGGCGTCTCCCGACGGCCGCGGGCGAGCGGCATACCGGTATGGACCTGTCCTGCCGGGCCGCTGCCGTCGGTCGTGCGCTGAGGCTCGCTCACGGCGCCATGGTGGCACCCCGCGGGCGGTTCGTCGCGCTCGCGCCGGCGCCGCTCGTCCCGGTGCCGCTCGTCCCGGCACAGGCGATGAGACAGGCGCCACCCTGGACAATCCTGAGCTCGGGCAGCTTCGGACGCTATCCTCCTGGCGACGAATTGCCGGTTGGGGGCGTCCGCGTCGACGGCCGGTACGTGACGTAGACGCAAGGCTGAGAGAACTCATGACTTCGATGCCACCCGCCGGCTGGTACCCGGACCCCGAGAACGAAGGCGCCACCCGCTGGTGGGACGGCTCCCAGTGGGGGCCGGCACAGCAGACGGCGCCGGAACAGGACGGTCCCTCCGGCGCGTCCTCGGCCGACTCGGACGCCGACGTCCCCGGCCAGGTGCCCGGCACCGGGTACGACCCGGGTGAGTACAACCCCGCCGGCACCGGATACGACCCCGGTGAGTACGGCCCCGCGAGCACCGCGCACGACACCACCAACCCGTACGCCTCGCTGCAGGGCCAGGACTCGTACCAGGGCCAGCAGCCAGGCGCCGGATGGGCCGGCCCGACGGGCTCGCAGGCTCAGGGGGCCGGCGACGCCTACGGCACGTACGGCTCATACGACGCGTCCGGCAACGCGGCGAACCCGTGGACCCAGTCCGCTCCGAAGAGCAGGACGGGTCTGTTCGTCGGCCTCGGTGCGGGCGCGCTGGTCGTCGTCGTCGCGCTCGTCTTCCTCGTCGTCAACCTGCTCAGCCCCAGCGACGGAGGCGGTGGTGGCGGTGGTGGCGGTGGTGGCACTGCCGAGCCGACCGGTGACCCGGCGACGCCGACCGAGACACCCTCGAGCTACCCGGCGAGCTTCGAGCTCGAGGTGCCGGAGGACGGTGAGGCCCGGCAGGACTTCGTCATCGAGGAGCCCGGCGTCTACGACATCAGCGTCGATGCGACCAATGGCGAGGACCCGGTGGCCACCCTCGAAGGGCAGGGCGGTGAGGTCGCCCGGAACGACGACGGCGGTGACCGGTACAACTCGCTCATCTCCGAGTCCCTCGAGCCGGGGACGTTCACCCTGGTCGTGACCGAGTTCGGCGGCGACGCCCTCACGGTCCGGGTGACGATCGAGCAGACCGGCTCCTCGTCCGCGGACCCCAACTCGGCGGACCCGTCGGAGGAGCCCTCCGACGAGCCGTCGGACGGCCCGACCGGCCAGGGCGCGGGCACCGTCGTCGACGAGTTCGAGGCCGACGTGCCGGCCGACGGCGAGTTCACTCAGGAGATCGTCATCGAGGAAGGTGGGGCCTACGAGATCAGTGTGGTCGCCACCAACGGCGCCGACCCGGTGCTGGACCTGGAGTCGGAGGACGGGGAGACCTGGAACGACGACGACGGTGGCGAGGGATTCAACTCCCTGCTGGAGGCGCCATTGACCCCGGGCACGTACACGCTCACCATCACCGAGTTCTACGGCGACGCCCTCACGGCCGACGTGACGGTCACGCAGCGCTGACCACCCCGGTCGGCACCGAGTACAAGGAGCGTCGCGCGTGGCAGCACGAACGAGGACCTGGTCGACCCAGACCGAGCTGGGCAAACTGTTCGGCCTCACGGCCCGGGAGGTCGGCACGCACCTGACTGCGCTCGGGCTCAAGGCCGGGCCGCGCGCCACGGAGCGCGCCGTCACCGAGGATCTCGCCGCCGAGCGGACCTTACGGGACGGCACCCCGTTCTTCGTCTGGCACACCGAACGGGTGCGTGACCTGCTCGCCTCGCGCGGTCTGCAGCCACGGACGGAGCACGCGGGTGGCGGGGAGTCGCCCGCGCGGCAGGACCCTGCGCCGCGCGCGACGGACGGCTACGACCGGGTCATCGCCACCGACGGCTCGGCCCTCGGCAACCCGGGTCCGACCGGCTGGGCCTGGGTGGACCAGCGCAGCGCGGAGACCGGCTCCGGCGGTCTCGCGCACGGGACCAACAACATCGGCGAGCTCATCGCGGTCCGGGAGGCGTTGCGCCACGCCGGGCCCGAGGGCGACCTGCTGATCCGCGCGGACTCGCAGTACGTCATCAACGTCGTCACCTCCTGGGCGCCCGGCTGGCGGCGACGGGGCTGGCGCAAGGGTGACGGAAAGGCGCCGGAGAACCTCGAGCTGGTCAAGGAGATCCTCGACCTCGTCGAGTCACGCACGGGCCGGACCGACTTCGAATGGGTCCGGGGCCACGCGGGGGACGAGCACAACGAACGGGCCGACGAGCTCGCCGTCGCCGCGGCCCAGGCGGTGCGCACCGCCGGGTGACGCGCACCGCCTGAGCCGCGCACGCGGGCGCCGAGGGCGCCCTGACGCGGGTCAGCGCAGCGCCGGGATGACCTCGCGCTCGAACAGTTCGATCTGCTCGGTCGAGTAGGCGGCGTCGGCGAAGTAGAAGATCCCGTAACTCATGCCCTGATCGCGCACCGCGCTGAGCTTCTCGACAATCTGCTCGGGGGTGCCGTGCGCGGGCATGTCGCGGTAGCCGGCGATCTGCCGCTGGACCTCGTCCTCGTCGAGGTACCGCCCGAGGCGGTCCGCGTGCGCGCGCTCACGCTCGCGCAGTTCGGCCTCGTCCGCACCGATCATCACGTTGTAGTTCGAGCTGCGCACGATGGCGTCGAAGTCGGTGCCGACGTCGCGGCAGTGCTCACGGAGCACCTCGCTCTTGTGGGCGAACCCTTCTGGCGTGCCGTCGAAGTTCGTGTACTGCCCGTACCGGGCGGCGATGCGGAGGGTGACCTTCTCACCACCACCGGCGATCCACAGCGGCAACCCTCCCGGCTGGACGGGCCGGGGCTGGCAGATGGCGCCGTCGACCTGGTAGTGCTCGCCGTCGAACGTCGCGACGCCGTCGGTCCAGGCCTGCTTGAAGATCTGCACGCCCTCCTCGAGCATTTTCAGCCGGACCCCGGCACGGGGGAACCCGTACCCGTAAGCACGCCACTCGTGCTCGTACCAACCGCCGCCGATCCCCATCTCCACACGACCCCCACTGATGTGGTCGGCGGTCGCGGCGACCTTCGCCAGGTACATCGGGTTGCGGTAGGCCATGCAGGTACACATCTGGCCGAGGCGCACGCGGTCGGTGACGGCCCCCAGCCCGGCCATCAGGGACCATGCCTCGTGGGTCGCCTCCTCCGAGGGACGTGGTGTGGTGTGGAAGTGGTCGTAGACCCAGACCGACTCCCAGAGCTCACCGGCGTCCGCGCGTCGAGCCAGCGAGGACATGGTCGCCCAGTGCTGTGACTCGTCGATCCCGACGAGGTCGAAGCGCCAACCTTGGGGAATGAACATTCCGAATCGCATCGATGCCATGCGTCGGAGTCTATGGGCCGGTCCGCACCGGCACGGAAGTCCCGCGAGATCACCAGGGCGGACAACTACGCTGGTCCGGTGGGAACCGAGACCTCGCAGGCCGATCCGACCGGCCGCGCCGGCGAACCGGTCGAACGCGTCTGGACCGTGCCTAACGTCATCTCGGGCCTGCGTCTGCTGCTCGTGCCGGTTTTCGGTGCGCTGGTCTTCACCCACCAGGACCTCGCGGCGCTGGTCGTCCTGGTGGTCGCCGGAGTCAGCGACTGGGTCGACGGCGTCATCGCCCGGACGTTCGACCAGACCTCCCGGCTCGGTCAGCTCCTCGACCCGGCGGCCGACCGGCTCTACATCTTCGTCACCCTCGTCGGCCTGGCCTGGCGGGAGTTCCTCCCGTGGTGGCTGGTACTGGTGATCGTCGCGCGGGATCTGCTGCTGGCGTCCCTGCTCCCACTGCTCCGGCGCCACGGGTACGGCCCGTTGCCCGTCCACCTCGCCGGCAAAGCCGGCACCTTCGCGCTCATGTACGCCTTCCCGCTGCTGCTCCTCGCCGGCATGCCCGGGACGGTCGGCACCCTCGCCTGGACGTTCGGCTGGGCCTGTGCGCTGTGGGGTGTCGGGTTGTACTGGTTCGCCGCGTTCGTCTACGTCGAGCAGGTGGCTCGGATCGTGCGGGCGGACCGGGCATGAGCACTCCGGAGCCGGACCGCCCCGGGCGCGAGCGACGGCCGGACGCGTCGATGTCGCTGCTGCGGGAACTGCTGGAGAACCCGCTCGACGGCGGCTACCGCGCCGTCGCGGCGCGGCGGCAGGGGCCACGGCCGGTGCCGTGGTGGCAGCGGGTGCTCGTCGTCGTCGGCTGTGTCGCCATCGGCCTGGGCAGCGTCTGGGCCGCTCGCGAGCTGCGCGCCCCGGCGAGCGGGCTGCTACCGGCCCGGACCCTGCTCGTCGAGCAGATCGACGAGCGGACCACCGAGGGCGACGCCCTGAGCACCCAGAACGCCCGCTACCAGGCGGAGATCGAGGCCCTGGAGCAGGCCGGCTTGGAACTGGTCGACGAGGACCTCGCCGCGCAGCTGGAACGCCTTGCCGTCCCCTCGGGCAGCGTCGGGGTGGCCGGGGAAGGGCTGGTCATCGAACTCCAGGACTCGGCGGCCGCCCGGCAGGGCGCTCCCGGAAGCGAGGAGGAACGGGTCACCGACGTCGATCTGCAGGTGGTGGTCAACGCGTTGTGGGCCTCCGGCGCGGAGGCCATCGCGATCAACGGACGCCGACTCGGATCCACGACGGCCATCCGCCGCGCGGGCGAGGCGATCCTGGTGAACCTCGATCCCGTCGTCTCCCCCTACCGGGTGCAGGCGATCGGCGACCCGAACCGACTGCAGACCGAACTCACCAGGACCCCGGCCGCGACACACCTGGACGTCCTGGAGAGCACGTACAACATCTCCGTGGCCATGTCGACGGAGGAGTCCATGAGAATGAGCGCGCTGACCGGCGTGGCGCCGCGTTACGCCGAACCATTGGGCGGCCGTGGCTCCGGTGTGCCACCCTCGGGTTCCGACGACGGTCCGGACGACGGGGACGAGGGGGTGGGCTAGTGCTCGCGGTGCTCGGGCTGCTGGTCGGGATCGTCCTGGGCGTCGTCCTGGACCCCACCGTCCCGGCGTTGCTGCAGCCGTACCTGCCGATCGCCGTCGTCGCGGCGCTCGACGCCCTCTTCGGTGGCCTGCGCGCCAGGCTCGACGGCGTGTTCGACGACCGCGTGTTCGTGGTGTCGTTCATCTTCAACGTCCTCATCGCCGCTTTCCTCGTTTTCCTGGGCGACCAGCTCGGTGTGGGCACGCAGCTGTCTACCGCCGTCATCGTCGTCCTGGGGATCCGCATCTTCTCGAACGCCGCGGCGATCCGGCGTCAGATCTTCCGGGCCTGAGATGACCGACGAGCACGACACCACGTCCGAGGCCGGCCCACGTCCGCGCCGCACGTGGCGCGTCGTGCGCTCGCTGCTGGTCGGCCGGCCCACGATGGTGCACCTGCTCGTCGGTCTGCTGTGCGTCGGCCTGGGCTTCGCCGTCGTGGCTCAGGTCCGCCAGACGCAGGACGACGTGCTGTCCGGGATGCGGCAGGACGATCTCGTGCGCCTGCTCGACGAGCTCACCCGCCGCAACGACGAACTCACCGCGGAACAGGAACAGCTGCAGCGGGACCTGTCCGACCTGCGCTCGTCCGCCACCTCCCACGACGCCGCCCGCGAGGCCGCGGAACTGCGGGCCACCACGCGAGGCATCCTCGCCGGGACGTTGCCGGTACACGGCCCCGGCATCACGCTGAGCATCGAGGACCCGGGCCAGGACGTCAGTGCGCAGGTGCTCGTCACCATCCTCGAGGAGCTGCGCAACGCCGGCGCGGAGGCGGTCTCCCTCTCCGGCCGGCGGCTGACCGCCACGAGCTGGATCCTCGACGCTCCTGGCGGCGGGGTCATCGTCGACGGGGCGACGGTCACCCCGCCGTACCGCTGGGTGGCCATCGGGGAACCGGAGACCATGGCAGTCGCGCTGAACATCCCCGGTGGCGCCACCGCGGCGGTCCGAAACGCAGGGGCAACTCCGACGTTGAGCGAGGAGGACGACGTGCAGATCACGGCCGTCCGGCAGGTCGAGGAGGCGGAGGTGGCTCGCCCGGTTCCGTCCGGCGGCGGGGACGGATAATCTCGTCGGGGTGTCCGGTACCCGGCTTCACGGACGGGGATGACCGGGCAACCTCCACGACCTCTATTGTTGGTCTGAACGGCCGACGCCCGGACCACTCTCACCAGGAGGAAGGCCCATGACGACTCCGCAGCCGCCGGACCGCGCCGGGGACGAGGGCGAGCGCCCCGACCCCTCCACCACGGCGCGCTTCGGGGCCGTCGGCGCGGAGCTCGAGGCGGAGCTGCTGCACCAGGGCCTCAACCCCGACGACGTCGCCGCGATCGAGGCACTGCCCGCGGCGTCCGCGCTGCTCATCGTCCAGCGTGGCCCGAACGCGGGCGCCCGGTTCCTCCTCGACGCCGAACGGACGACGGCGGGGCGCCACCCCGGTGCGGACATCTTCCTCGACGACGTCACCGTCTCGCGCAAGCACGCCGAGTTCGTCGCCGACGAGGCCGGGTTCTCCGTGCGGGACGTCGGTAGCCTCAACGGCACCTACGTCAACCGCGAGCGCATCGACCACACCACGCTGCGCCCCGGGGACGAGGTCCAGATCGGCAAGTACCGGCTGACCTTCCACCCGAGCCCGCACCGCGGACCGGCGGACGCCGAACAGCAGTGAGCACGCCGGCACGACGCCGTTCCCCGGAGGAGGGGCGCGGCCCGAACGCGCGTCCCGCACCCCATGACGGCGCGGAACTGTCCTGGCCGCAAGAGGTCTCGCACACGCCGTCGATGAGCATCGGCGCCGTGCTCGCCCTGCTCAAACCGGAGTTCCCGGCGGTGACACTGTCCAAGCTGCGTTTCCTCGAGGAGCAGGGACTCGTCTCGCCGCGCCGGACCGGCTCGGGGTACCGGATGTACTCGCGGGCCGACGCCGAACGCATCCGCTACGCCCTGACCCAGCAGCGCGACAGCTACCTGCCGTTGCGGGTGATCCGCGAACAGCTCGCCGACCTCGACGCCGGACGCGAGGTCGAGGCGCCCTCCCGCGCCCGCGTCGTCAGCCGGGACGGGGAGCTCGTGCGTCCGGCCCCGGGCGCCCGGGTCAGCGCGAAAGAGATCTGTGAATTGACCGGGTGCACCGAGGACGAGCTCGACGAGATGGCCCGGGCTGGCCTGGTGCTGGCCGACACCCGGGGCCGGTTTCCCGGACGCTCGGTGCAGGTGGTCCAGGCCGCTCTCGCCCTCGGCCGCCACGGCATCACCCCTCGTCATCTGCGCCGGGTGCGTACGGCGGCGGACCGCGAGGCCGACACCATCGACCAGGTCGTCGCGCCGACAAGGGCCCAGCGCACGGGTGCGGCCCGGGAACGCGGTGCCGCCCAGGCCGGTGAGCTCGCGGAGCTGTACGCCTCGTTGCACGCCGAGCTGCTGCGTTCCGCCGTCGACGAGCTCGGCTGACCGTTCCGTCGGCGCGGCCCGGTGGCTCCGCGACCCGCGATATCTTCCGGGGCGCGTCACCCAGTCCGGCGTCGTACCGTTGCGGCATGCGCGAGATGGTGGTGCTCGGTGTCCGAGTCTCCGTCCCCGGCAACGAGGTGGTGGTCGTCCTCGGCGAGCCGGGGGGTACGCGTGTGCTGCCGATCGTCATCGGACCGCGGGAGGGCGCGGCGATCGCGTCGGCACAGGCCGGCCTGGTCCCACCCCGGCCACTGACGCACGACCTGCTGGTTTCGATCCTCGACCACCTCGGCGTCGGCGTGAAGGAGATCCGCGTGACCCGGGTGGTCGACGGGATCTTCCACGCCGAGATCGAGCTCTCCGGTGGCCAGGAGGTCGACGCGCGCCCCTCGGACGCGATCGCGATCGCGCTGCGCGCCAAGTGCCCGGTGCTGTGCGACGAGGAGCTGCTCGCCGTCGCCGGTGTCCCCATCGAGGAAGCCGGTCTGGACCAGGAGGAGGCGCAGCAGCTTCCGGCGGCCGAGAGCGGCGCGGAGGTCCTCGAGCAGTTCCGCGCCTTCCTCGAGGGCGTCGAGCCGGAGGACTTCGCCACGGGCAGCTCGGCGGGCGGCGAGGGGCACGAGGACGACGATGGCGGCGAGGGAGACGCGCCGGGCTCAGGACCGCCGGGCTCGGGACCGGCGGGACGCTGAGGGACCACGTTGAAGGACACTGCGCGACCGGACACGACGGCCCTGGCCTAACCCTCAAGTTGAGGATGAGACTCGCCGAGGCAACACGCCGACGGTTCTTGCGGTGTGGTTCGTTGACCAGCCCTGGGGCCGGTTCTACGTTGGTCACGTCCAACGATGACCCGCAGCTACGGACGGATCGGGACTCGCGCGAGTATCCTCGAACCAGCAGACGGCGGGCGAGTCACTTCGCGAGGCACGAGAGTAGGAGAGTCCCTGTGAGCGGCACTGATGCGACGGCCGGCGCGGTTCCCGGCGTGCCCCAGCGAGCCCAGGGCATGCTGTTCGGCGACGAGCTGCCTGACCTGGACCAGGACACCGGATACCGCGGGCCGACGGCGTGCCGCGCAGCGGGCATCACCTACCGTCAACTCGACTACTGGGCCCGCACCGGCCTGGTCGAGCCGAGCATCCGGGGCGCGGCCGGCTCGGGAAGCCAGCGACTTTACAGCTTCCGCGACATCCTCGTCCTCAAGGTCGTCAAGCGGCTGCTCGACACCGGCGTCTCGCTTCAGCAGATCCGCGCGGCGATCACCTCGCTGCACGAGCGGGGTGTCGACGACCTCGCCGAGATCACGTTGATGAGTGACGGCGCCTCGGTCTACGAGTGCACCTCCGCCGACGAGGTCATTGACCTCGTCCAGGGTGGTCAGGGTGTGTTCGGTATCGCGGTCGGCCGCGTCTGGCGCGAGGTCGAGGGAGAGCTCGCGCAGCTCCCGACCGAACGCGCGGAGGACGACGGCGCACCGCTCGTCGAGGACGAGCTCGCCCGGCGCCGTGCCGCACGCAACGCCGGTTGATCCGCCCGGCGCAGCACACCTGAGGACCTGACCCCCGTCGTCGCCGGCGGGGGTCTTCTCGCGCCCCGAGGACGCCATGTCAGTGCCATCCTCCATCCTGTCGTACACACGTTCGATGATGGAGGTGGAGAGAACATGACCGTCGACGACGGTGTCCGCGCACTGGAGATCGAGCTGGCGGAGCTTGCCGCGGACCTCACCGCGGTGGGCTGGCACGAGTGCGTGCTGTGTTACGTCAATCGCATGGTGGTCGCGCACGGGTGTGACGGAACGCTGCGCTGGCTGCGCAGATGGCGGCAGTCGAGCGCACCCCGCGCGACGAGGCTCGAACGCCGGGCCGGTCAGGTCGGCGCCTACTGCGACTGCGAGCTCTTCCTCAACGGCTGGGACGTCACGGTCGAGATCGTCAGGGACGAGAGCACCGGAGACGAGTACTGGCCGGACACGGTCACCGGTTGCCGGGGCGTACCGGCCGGCGTGACGCAGCCGTGCTCGCTGTGGGAGCGGCTCAACGGCGCCACACGCTGGTGAGAGGCCACCTGAGACAGGACTGGACGAGGCCGGGGTCAATTTGGTTAGTTGTGTGTACCGTAATTCGGTAAGGCTTACCTTGCTTCCGAACGGAAGGGCGCCGTGACCTCGCTACGACCTCGGACCCCGCACGCCGACCCGTCCCCGACGTACCTGTTTCACCCCGCCAACAGCGCGTTGTATGCCGAGTCCGTGAAGGCCGCGTTACTCACGGTGGTCAACGCTCAGGCCGGCGCCCACGGCCCGGCGACCGGCACGAGCCCTGCACAGGCCCGGACCAGCGTGAATCAGGTCGACCTCGACGCACCATTGCCCGGGCTGGATGCCGCACTCGAGGAGGTCCGGAGGCTGTGGCTCGACGATGCCGTGTGGTTCCACGACCCGGCCTATGCCGCCCACCTGAACTGTCCGGTCGTCATTCCGGCCGTCGTCGGTGAGCACATCGTGGGCGCGGTCAACAGTTCGCTCGATACGTTCGACCAGAGCGTCGGAGCCACGATGATCGAGCAGCGCCTGATCCGCTGGGTCGCTGACCGCGCACGCCTCGGCGCTCACGCGGACGGTGTGTTCACGTCCGGAGGTTCACAATCAAACCTGCAAGCGCTCATTGTGGCGCGCCGGCGGACGCCAGCCGCACCGGCCGACCGAGTCCGCGTCTTCACGTCTGCGGAAAGCCACTTCTCGATCGAGAAGTCGGCGGCGATCATGGGCATGCCGCCGGAGGCAGTCATCGCGATCCCGGTCGACGCCGCCCACCGTATGGACACCGAGGCACTGGCGGACGCCATACGCAGGTCTGCCGCACGCGGAGAAGTTCCGCTTGCCGTCGTCGCGACAGCCGGCACCACGGACTTCGGAGCGATCGACCCCCTGGAGGACATCGCCGACGTGTGCGCCGCGGCCGGTACCTGGTTCCACGTGGACGCGGCCTACGGTGGCGGGCTCCTCGTGTCCCGGAAGCGCCGCGGCCTCCTCGCCGGGATCGAGCGAGCGGACTCCGTGACAATCGACTTTCACAAGACCTACTTCCAGCCGGTCTCCTCCTCGGCGCTGCTCGTGCGCGACGCAGCGGCCCTCCAGGCCGTCACCTGGCACGCGGACTACCTCAACCCGACGGGCTCGGGCAATCCGGACCAGGTGAACAAGAGCCTGCAGACGACCCGGCGGTTCGACGCACTGAAGTTGTGGCTCACGCTGCGCGTGATGGGACCAGACCTGGTCGGCGACTACCTGGACGATGCGATCGACCTTGCCCAGGCGGTCCACGCCGCCATGGCACAGATGGACGACCTCGAGATCGCTGCACCGCCGCATCTCAGCACGATCGTCTTCCGCTATCGGCCCGCCGACCCACCGGAGGACGCCGAACTCGACGAGGTCAACGACGCAATCCGCTCCGAGCTTTATCGGAGCGGTACTGCCATGGTCGCGGCCACCTCGGTGAACGGCCGCAGGCATCTCAAACTGACTCTGCTGAATCCCATGGCGAGCCTGGAGGACATCCTCGTGATCGTGGCGCACGTCCGGAGAATCGGCCAGCGAATGACACTCCTGCGGCGGCGGTCGGCCGCGACGGGGAGTGCTCACCAATGAGGGGCGGCCGTGTCCACGACGTTGTCGGCGTCGGGCTGGGCCCGTTCAACCTCGGGCTCGCATGCCTGCTCGATCCCGTGACGGAGGTCGACGCTGTGTTCCTCGAGGCTCGGAGCCGGTTCGCCTGGCATCCAGGGATGTTGCTCCCGCGCGCGACACTCCAGGTGCCGTTCCTTGCGGACCTGGTGACTATGGCTGATCCGACGTCACCGTTCTCATATCTGTCGTTCCTCAAGGACGTCGGGCGGTTGTATCCGTTCTACATCCGCGAATCGTTCTACCCGCTGCGCCGAGAGTATGACGAGTACTGCCGATGGGCGGCCGACCGGCTCTCGTCCGTGCGGTTCGGTGCCGAGGTGGCTCGGATCGAGCACGACGGCGCGTCCTACGTCCTGCACACCCGTACGGGAGAGGTCTATCGGGGTCGGCGCCTGGTGCTGGGCACCGGCACCAGCCCGTACGTGCCGACAGAACTGCGCCGGATACTGAAGGAGCCCGGTGTCACGCACTCTGCCCACTATCTGTCGCACAAACCGGACCTCCAGGCACGACGGACGATCACTGTTGTCGGCAGTGGGCAGTCGGCGGCGGAGGTGTATGCCGACCTGCTTGCCGAGATCGACGACCACGAGTACGAGCTCGTCTGGCTCACCCGCTCACCGCGGTTCTTCCCGATGGAGTACACGAAACTCACCCTCGAGATGACGTCACCGGACTACACGCGGTACTTCCAGTCGTTGCCCGAAGCCCGGCGGCACACGTTGCTGCGGGAACAGCGCAGCTTGTACAAGGGCATCAGCGCCGAGACCGTCAACGAGATCTACGACGCGCTCTATGCCCGCCAGGTCGCGGGCGGCACTAATACGAGCCTGCTGACCTCGACCGCCGTCGTCGGCGCGCGCCGGGCGTGCGGTGGATACGAGCTGGAGTTGCGCCATCTCGAGTCCGGCGAGGCCTACACGTTGAGGACCGACGCCGTCATCGCCGCCACCGGTTACCGCGGCCATGTGCCCGAGTTCTTGACCCCGATCCGCGACCGGATCGCCCTGGATGAGGAGGGGAGATATGCGGCCGACGAGCAGTATGCCGTCGACCACGCCCGGCGCGAGATCTTCGTTCAGAACGGGGAGGAGCACACGCACGGATTCGTGGCGCCCGACCTCGGCATGGGGGCATTCCGAAACTCCGTCATCATCGCAGCCCTGCTCGGTCGGGAGGTCTACCCCGTCGAATCGCGCACCGCGTTCCAGGAGTTCGGTGCGCCATCACGCTTGACCGACAACGCACCGGCCGGGGCGGGCCGCGAAGGAGCCGCCCGATGATCAACTTCGACCCGGTTGACATCGATCGCGATCTCGTCACGGTCCACCGGTGGGTGCGGGATCCGCACGCGGCGTTCTGGATGATGCAGGAGGCCACGCCACAGGACGTGCGCCGGGAACTGACGACGTTGACCACGCCACCGCACCGCGCGTTCCTCGGGCGCCTCGACGGCCGTCCCGTCGCCCTGCTGGCCACGTACGACCCGGCTTCCTCGCCGCTGGACGGCATTCCTGAGCTCCGGCCGGGGGACCTGGGGATGCACATTCTCATCGCGCCGGCCACGGGCGAGCGCGTGCCCGGATTCACCACCGAAGTCTTCCGCGACGCGCTCGCGCTCTGCTTCTCCGACCCGACTGTCGCACGGGTCGTTGTCGAACCGGACGTGCGCAACGAGGCCGTGCGCCGGAAGAACGTACAAGCTGGTTTCGAGGAGGTACGGCCGGTCGAGCTACCGGACAAGACGGCGATCTTCTCCGTGTGTGAGAAGGCGGCTTTCCAGCATGCCGCCGCCGTTGACCACCTGACGCCTCGGAATCTCGACGCAGCCCAGCGCCGGCTGGTGGCCAAGGCGATCGGCGAGTACACGCACGAGCGCCTCATCGCACCACAGCCGCTCGCGAACGGACGGTGGAGGCTCGAGACCGCGGGATCGGTGTACACCTTCACGGCTCGCCGGTATGCCCTCGACCACTGGGTCGTCGAACCGGCAACGATACGCCGGGAGTCCGGGGGCCGACGCTTACCGGTCGATGCTCAAGACCTCGTGGCGGAGCTGGCGCCGGCGTTAGGCGTGCCGGATAAGGTGCTCCCGGTCTATGTCGAGGAGGTCGCCTCCACCCTCGCGGCAGCCTCCTGGACGATTGCCCGGAAGCGGCACACGGCCGCCTCCCTCGCCTCGGCGCTCACCGACCCGCATGCGCCGGTGGACAAGACCTATCAACTGCTCGAAGGAGCGATGACGGAGGGGCATCCGGCGTTCGTGGCCAACAACGGCCGCATCGGATTCGGAGTCGATGACTACGCCCGATACGCACCGGAAGTGGCGGAGCCGGTCCGCCTGCACTGGGTCGCGGTGCGTCGCAGTCACGGCGTCATGACCCTCGGCGAGCAGACCGACGAGAGCGCCTTCTATCGCGCGGAGCTCGGCGCGTCAGCGCTGACCGGGTTCCGGCGTCGCCTCGAGGCACAGGATCTGGACCCGGACGACTACTTCTACCTACCGGCACATCCCTGGCAGTGGTAGAACAAGCTCGCGATCACCTTGGCACCTGATGTCGCCCGGCGGGACGTCGTCGATCTCGGGATTGGCGCAGACCACTACGTGCCCCAGCAGTCGATTCGCACGTTCTTCAACACCACCCACCCCGAGCGCCACTACGTCAAGACCGCCCTGTCGATCCAGAACATGGGCTTCGTGCGGGGGCTGTCGCCCGCCTATATGCGGGCAACCCCGGCGATCAACGACTGGGTCGCCGGCCTGGTGCGGGCCGACCCGGAGCTGCGCACCTGCGGCTTCGACGTCCTGCGTGAAGTCGCAGCCGCGGGCTACACGGGCGACGCCTTCCATCGTCACACCGGACACGGACCGCACCAGAAGATGTTGGCAGCCCTGTGGCGTGAGAGCCCTCTGGACCGGGTCCGGCCGGGTGAGCACCTCACCACCATGGCGGCCCTGCTTCATCGTGACCGGGACGGCCACAGCCTTGCCGGCGCCCTGCTGCGGGCGTCAGGGCTCTGCGCAGAGGAATGGGTCCGCTCCTACCTCACGGCCTATCTGCGCCCGCTCGTCCACTGTCTCCTCGCCTACAACCTGGCCTTCATGCCACATGGTGAGAACCTCATCCTGGTCCTTCGCGACGGGGTTCCGCAGCGCGTGCTGATCAAGGACGTCGGCGAGGAGGTCGCTGTCATGGGTGACCTTCCGTTGCCGTCCGCCGTCGAGCGCATCCGTGCCCATGTCCCTGATCCGGCGACCCGAGCGCTGGCGATCCACACCGACGTCCTCGACGGCGTGCTGCGGTTCGTCGCCGCAATCCTCGACGCGGACGGTGCGCTGCCGGAAGCAGACTTCTGGAGAATCTGCCGCGACGTGGTCACCGCCCATGCAGCGGACCATCCGGAACTGGCACGCGAAGCTGCGGAGATCGATCTGCTGCGTCCGTACTTCGCTCATTCGTGCCTCAACCGGCTTCAGTTGCGAAACGCCACGGAGATGGTCGACATCACGGACCAGGAGTCATCCCTGTTGTTCGCCGGAGAGATGCCCAACCCGATCGCACGCGATGACGAGGGCGACGCTCTCCGACCGTCACGTGACGAGTCACGACGGTAGGTCCCGTCAGCGGGTCGGCTCATGTGTTGGCCCGCTCCTCGGCGGCGATCCGGCGCTCGAGTTCCTCGAGTGGGACCGAACCGGGTTCGCCGCCGCTGGCGACGAGTTCGTTCGCGAGCCGCTGAAGCGTGGTGTTGACGGGCGTCGGGACGCCGTGCAGCCGCCCGAGCAGGACGATCTCGCCGTTGAGGTGGTCGGTCTCGATGTCGGGGGAGTGCCGGGCCAGCGACTGCCACGACGAACTGCCAGGGTGCGGCGCGCCCGGCACCTCACCGAGAGTGAGGACGGAGTCGCGGCGGGCCTTGTCCTCCGCCGCGGGCACGGCGTCGATGCCTGCGGCGGCCAGGCAGGCGTCGGCTTCGGCGGCGGCGCGTTCCCACAGTCCGGTGCCGAACTGTCGGCCGGTGGCCGCGCCGATCGCGTTGGAGAGGTTCATGATGAGTTTGCGCCACTTCCAGCGCATGATGTCCGTCCGGGCCTGCGAGGCCAGTGTCGACTCCTCGAACGCGGCGGCGATCGAGCGTGCCGTCTCGTCGACGCCGTCGGGGTAGCGGCCGATGTCCAGGACACCGGTGACGGGGGAGTAGTAGGCAGTGACCACGCCAGGTTGGAGGTGAGCGGCCATGAGAGCGACCATGACGCCGTAGACGTGGGGGAAGCGGCGCAGGGCTTCACGCTCGTTGTTCACGCCGTTCTGCAGGCACACGACAGGGACGTCGTCCGGTGCCACGGCTGCCAGGTCATGCAGGACGGAGGCCGTGTGCTGGCTCTTCACGCACAGCAGCACCACCTCGTCCCCGCGCCAGTCGATGGCCGCGGGATGGCCGACCACGTCGAGCGGTACGCGCTGCGAGCCCGTGGGATCGTGAATCTGCAAGCCGTGTGCTGCCACGGCCTCGAGGTGGTCGCCGCGGGCGATCGCCGTGACGTCATGGCCGTGCTGGTGCAGCCGGGCGCCGACCACGCCGCCGATCGCGCCGGCACCGTAAACGACGAAACGCATGAGCCTCCCCGGATCGTGACAGGTATCGAGACAGACGTGGGCCACAGCAGGCTTCCACCGCTCGGTTCAGGACACAAGAAGCGCTCGGCGGCCGGGCAGAGCGCTGGGTCGTGGCCACGACATGTCAAGGCGGCGAGGAGATCATGAACATCCGAGTTCGTGTGCTTGAGACCGGCCCCAGACCGGGGTACGACTCCTAGCATCGAAGGATGGATCTCGGTGTGCACTACTTCAGCTTCACCCAGCCCGAGTGGGAGACCACTCTGACCGACCACCTCACCACGACGGCGGAGATCGCCGACGCCGGGGGAGTCCACACCTTCACCGTCATGGATCACTGGTTCCAGATGCTGGATGTCGGCGGACCGTACGAGCCGATGCTCGAGGGATACACCACGCTCGGTTATCTGGCCGGTATCACGGCGAATGTCCGGCTGAGTCTGCTGGTCACCGGCGTGACGTATCGCCACCCGGGCCTGCTGGCCAAGACGGTTGCCACACTGGACGTGCTCTCGCGCGGGCGGGCCATGTTGGGCATCGGGGCGGCGTGGTACGACCGGGAGCACGCCGGGCTCGGGGTGCCATTCCCGCCGACGGCGGAGCGGTTCGAGCGGCTGGAGGAGACACTGCAGATCTGTGAGCAGATGTGGTCCGACGACGACGGCGCGTACGAGGGCCGGCACTACCGGCTGGCCGAGACGATCTGCCTGCCGCGGCCGGTCCGCGGCACGGTCCCGACGATGGTCGGGGGTGGGGGAGAGAAGAAGACGCTGCGCCTGGTCGCCCAGTACGCCCAGGCGTGCAACCTGTTCGGCGCACCCGGGCAGGAGGGCCTCGACACGGTGCGGCACAAGCTCGAGGTGCTCCGCGACCACTGCGACCGCCTCGGCACCGACTACGACGCCATCGAGAAGACGATGCTGTACCCGGCCGACGTGCTCGGGGACCAGGACTCCTTCCTGCGCGAGATGGAGGCCTACGCCGAGCTCGGTATCTCACTGGTCTCGGTCATGCCGCCGCCGTACCAGGACCCCGAGCCCTGGGCGAACGCGCTGGTCGCCGACGTGGTGCCGCGCCTGAGCTCCATCTGATCGGATCCGCGGGACACGCTGCTACGCCTCAGCGTGCCGCTCGGCATTCAGGCGGGCCGCCTGCCGGGTGAGGTGGCGGCGCTCCGCGACGCTGCCGGCCTTGTCGGCGGCGCGGGCGTACAGCCGGGCGGCCTCAGACCGGTTGCCGTGCCGCTCGTGCAGATGCGCGGCCGCGGCGTCGTACCGGGGGAGCTCAGGGTCGAGCGCGGCCAGTGCCGCGAGACCTGCCCGCGGGCCGTCGGCGTGACCGAGGGCCACCGCGCGGTTCAGCGCGGCGACCGGGTTGGGTGTCAGGGCGAGAAGCTCGTCGTACCACTCGACGATCTGGGCCCAGTCGGTCTCCTCGGTACTCGGTGCATCCGCGTGGAGGGCGGCGATGGCTGCTTGCGCCTGGAACTCGCCGAGTCGGTCCCGGGCGAGAGCGGCCTGCAGAATCCGTACGCCTTCGGCGATGAGCTCGGTGTCCCAGGCCCCGCGGTCCTGGTCGGCGAGCGAGACAAGTTCGCCGTCGGCATCGATGCGGGCCGGCCGGCGCGCGTGGTGGAGCAGCATCAGCGCGAGGAGTCCGGCGACCTCGGGATGATCGACCCCGGCAGCGAGCTGACGCGTCAGGCGGATCGCTTCCGCGGCGAGATCGACGTCGCCCGAGTAGCCCTCGTTGAAGATGAGGTACAAGACCCGCAGGACGGTCGCCACGTCGCCCGGCTCGCCGAGCTCCGCGGCGGCGACGGCGTGCTTGGCGCGGGAGATGCGCTGGGCCATGGTCGCCTCGGGCACGAGATAGGCCGCCGCGATCTGCCGGGTCGACAACCCGCCGACGGCGCGCAAAGTCAGCGCGACCGCGGACGCCGGCGTCAGCGACGGGTGGGCACAGAGGAAGTAGAGCCACAGCGTGTCGTCCACACCGGAGACGGGTCCCGGCTCCGGCGCGGCGTGCACTGCTTCCTCCCGCCTGGTCCGGGCGACCTCGGAACGAACCGCGTCGAGGTATTTCCGCCACGCCACCGTGACCAACCAGGCCTTCGGATCCCCGGGCGCACTGTCGTGGTCCCAGACCCGCCACGCCTCGACCAGGGCGTCCTGGACGGCGTCCTCGGCCGACGCGAACCCGGCGCCACGACGGACGAGGACGGAGATCACCTCCGGAACGACGCGGCGGACCAACGCGCCGTCCACCTCTCAGTCCGCGACCGTCGGTGCCTCGCCGAGAAACGGCCTCAGCTCGAGCCATTCGTGGATGGGCCGGCCGCCGGCACCCGGGGCCGCGGAGAGCTCGCCGGCGAGTTCCACGGCCCGGTCGTAGGTCTCGACGTCGATGATCATCCAGCCCGCGATGAGGTCTTTGGTCTCAGGGAACGGGCCGTCCGTCACCGGTGGTCTTCCCTCGCCGTCGTAGCGCACGAAGGTGCCCTCGGGGGAGAGGGCGTCGCTGGAGACGAACTCGCCTGTGCGTTCCAGCCGGGCCGCGAAGTCGTTCATGTACTGCACGTGGGCGGCGACCTCCTCCGG
>Ga0079224_100000824_pt1 | contig 33185 bp, 29 predicted proteins | sample Stecom2015_FD_80414 | JGI IMG/M metagenome (GOLD analysis project Ga0079224, IMG submission 80414) | Agricultural soil microbial communities from Utah to study Nitrogen management - Steer compost 2015 | ecosystem: Environmental > Terrestrial > Soil > Agricultural land | place: USA: Utah... | reverse complement strand
GTCAGTGTCGGAACCTCGGGTCAGACGGGCCGAGATCGCCATCGAGCAGTCCCACGTGGACCGGGTCTACGCCCGGCTCGACGAGCTCCGCAGGCAGGCCGAGGACATGCGCGCGAAGGGCTACGAGATCGGCCACGGCGCTCAGCGTGAGGCCGTCTTCGAGCAGGCGTCGATGCTGTTCGAGCGCGACATGATGGTGTTCCACGCCAACCAGACGCTGCAGTCGCTCGACGCCGAGTACGAGGGGCTGGTGTTCGGCAGGCTGGACCACACCACGGCCGAACCGGTCTACGTCGGCAGGCTCGGCATCCGCGACGCCGACTTCGAGAACCTGGTCACCGACTGGCGCGCGCCAGCCGCGGCGCCGTTCTACCAGGCCACGGCCGAGGAGCCGATGGACGTCGTGCGGCGCAGGGTGATCCGCTGCTCCGGACAGCAGGTGCTCGACGTCGACGACGACGTGCTCATGCCCGAGTCGGTGCCGGACGGCATGCCCGTGGTCGGCGAGGGCGCGCTGATGGCGGCGCTCGGCAGGGCGCGCGGCGATCGGATGCGCGACATCGTCGCGACGATCCAGAAGGAGCAGGACGAGGTCATCCGCGCGCCCTGGCGCGGGGTCACCGAGATCACCGGCGGTCCGGGGACCGGCAAGACGGCGGTGGCGCTGCACCGCGCCGCGTACCTGCTCTACCGCTACCGCAGGCAGCTCGGTGGCGCCGGGGTGCTCGTGGTGGGCCCGTCGGGTGTGTTCACGTCGTACATCTCGCGGGTGCTGCCGTCGATGGGCGAGACGAACGTCGAACTGCGCTCGCTCGGTGAACTGCTCGACGGGATGCAGGCGACCCGCTACGACCCGGCGCCGCTCGCCGCGGTCAAGGGCTCGCTGCGGATGCGCAAGGTGCTGCTCAAGGCGCTGCGCGACACCCCGCCGGAGGCGCCGACCGAGCTGCGGATCGTCTACAAGGGCGAGGTGCTCAAGCTCGGGGCCAAGGAGCTCGAGAAGGCACGCAAGAAGGTGCACTCCGCGGGCGGGCCGCCGAACCGCTCGCGGGTGCGCGCGGCCGAGACGCTGCTCGAGGCGCTTGCCGACAAGGCCGAGGAGAACGCCAAGGCGGGAGGGCCGCAGCTCGACCGTGCCGACGTCGTGCACGACCTCGGCGAGCGGATCGACTTCCACCGGTTCCTCGTCACGTGGTGGCCCGTGCTGCACCCGGCGCAGGTGCTGCGCTGGCTGGGAGACGAGCGCAAGCTCGCGCGGGCGGGCAAGAACGTGCTCACCGCCGAGGAGGTCACCCTGCTCGCGGAGTCGCTGCGGGGCGAAGGGGACGACTGGACGGTCGCCGACGTCGCGCTGCTGGACGAACTGCGGGTGCTGGCCGGTCCCCCGCCGAAGCGCCGCACGCAGCGGGCGCAGGACATCGAGCTGGACGCCGCGCAGACGCGCGATTCGGACGATCCGGCGCGCCACCGGGCCGCGCGCCCTGCGCACTACGACGAGTACTCACACATCGTGGTCGACGAGTCGCAGGACCTCTCGCCCATGCAGTGGCGCATGCTCGGCAGGCGCGGGGCGTACGCGAGCTGGACCATCGTCGGCGATCCGGTGCAGAGCTCGTGGCCGGACCCCGCAGAGGCCGACCAGGCACGCACGCAGGCGTTCGGCGCGAAGACCGCACGTCGCCGGTACACGCTGCGCACGAACTACCGCAACTCCGAGGAGATCTTCGACCTGGCCGCCGAGGTGGTCGCGGGCAGGGCGGCCTCCGGTGAGGAGCTGCCCAACGCGGTACGGAAGACGGGCCTGGAGCCGGAGATCCGCCGCGTCGACGACGCGACACGGGAGACCGCGGTGCACGCGGCGGCCAAGGAACTGCTCGACGCGGTCGACGGCACGGTCGGCGTCATCTGCGCGATGGACCGGGTCCCCGAGGTGGAGCGCTGGCTCGCGGGCCAGGCGGAGGAACGGCTCAAGGTCGTCGGCAGCCTCGATTCGAAGGGGCTCGAGTACGACGCCGTCGTGCTCGTCGAGCCGACCGAGCTCATCACCGAGTCGCTCACCGGAAGGCGCGTGCTGTACGTGGCACTGACCCGCGCGACCCAGCAGTTGACCGTCCTCGCCTCCGACGACGACTGGCGGTAACTTCCACCCCTCGTTCGGGGGATGTTCGCTCACACTAAGGTGACCTCTCACGCCGTTCATCTCACGCCGCGGGGAGCGAGCATGGACACGTCGGCGATCTTTCCGCGTCTGGTGCCCGCGAGCGCGGCACGCACCGAACCGGACTGGGACTACGCCACGGAGGCCCTGCCGGACACGGCCACCGTCTACGTCCACGACGCACCGGACGGGGTCAGCTATCTGGACTCGGACCTGGTGGCCCGCCACGGCGCCGACGCCGTGGCACAGGCGGCGTTCGACAACCTCCACGCCGTCACGTTCGACGCCCCGGACACGCTCGACGGTGAGCTTCACGTCGTGACCGGCGAGCACGCCGGCACCGCCGCGCTGATCCTGCCCGACGTGCTGCCGCGTCTGACGGGTGAGGCGGTGTTCCCCGACGGCGTACTGTTCGCCTGCCCCACCAGCTACGTCCTGCTGGTGCACGTGCCCCGCCCGGGCGGGGTGGATGCGGGCCTGCGCAATCTCGCCGTGCACGCGGCGGGCGAGTTCGAGTACGACGAACTGCGCCGCATCACCCCGTCGACGTTCTGGTGGGACGGCCTCGCCAGCGCCGAGCAGGTCACCACCGTGGAGAACAGGGAGATCTCGGTCGACATGTCCGGACCCTTCGGCACGACCTTCGCCCGCCTGAGTTCCTGAGTTTTGAGCTACTGAGCCACCGAGCTACTGAGCTACTGAATTACTGAGTCACTGAATTACTGAGCGGCGAATTCCAGGACGGGTGGGCACCACCACGCACCCAGGGGCGGAATGTGTGGCCGGCGCATCGCTGTTGACCATGGGCGTGAGCTCACTGCGTGACATCCCGTTGTCGGTACTGGACCTGTCCCCCGTCGTCGAGGGCTCGGACGCCGCGACGGCGTTGCGCAACTCGCTCGACCTCGCGCGGCACACCGAACAGCTGGGGTACCGGCGCTACTGGGTCGCCGAGCACCACAACATGCCCGGTATCGCCAGTTCGGCCACCGCCGTGCTGATGGGACAGCTCGCGGCCGCCACCGACCGCATCCGCATCGGATCGGGCGGCATCATGCTGCCGAACCACGCACCGCTGGTGGTCGCCGAACAGTTCGGCACGCTCGAAGGTCTGTACCCGGGGCGCATCGATCTGGGCATCGGCCGGGCTCCCGGTACGGACCAGCGCACGGCCATGGCCCTGCGCGGACGGGCGGGGCGCACCGCGGACGACTTCCCGCAACGGCTCGCCGAGCTGACCGCCTACTTCGACCACGACGACGAACGTCCGGTGGGCGCGGTGGTCGCGGAGGGCAACCGGCCCGCCGTGTGGCTGCTCGGCTCGAGCGGGTTCAGCGCGCAGCTCGCGGGCTCGCTGGGGCTGCCGTTCTCGTTCGCGCACCATTTCAGCGCCGACAACACCGATGCCGCACTCGCGCTGTATCGCGAGTCGTTCCAGCCGTCGGCGGTGCTGTCGGAGCCGTACGTGCTGCTGGGGGCGTCGGTGCTGTGCGCGGAGACCGACGAGCACGCCCACTATCTCGCCCAGTCGCAGGCACTCAACTTCCTGAGTCTGCGCAAGGGCAAGCCGATCGCGCTGCCCAGCCCCGAGACCGCGGCGAACTACCCCTACACCGAGCTCGACCGGGCGTTCATCGAGAAGAACTCGGCCGCCAACATCGTCGGCTCCCCCGAGACGGTGCGGAAACGTCTGGACCAACTGGTCGCCGACACCGGTGCGGACGAGCTGATCATCACGACGATGGCGCACGACCACGCGGCCAGGAAACGGTCCTACGAACTGGTGGCTTCCGTCACGGGGGCTGATTCCTAACCCGAAACGGTTACCATGCGTTCTGGCGTGCGCTCGACGTGACCAGGCGTAATGGGGAGGATGCGATGGGTGAGCCACTGAGCCACGATTGGGGTGGCCAGTACAACCCTGATCCTGCAGACGGATACAGAGAGTGGCTACCTGAATCCGGTGTCGCCCCCGGTGTCGCCCCCGCGGAGCCCGCAGCGGACACCGCGGACACCGTGGACACACCGATCCGGCGCGCCCCCGCGCACGCCCTTCCCGACCCCGATGACGAACCGCACACCCCGGCCGACGACCACGCCCCGCGCCACACGGCCGACGCGCCCGAGGAGCAATCCGACGTCGTCGAGGAGACCGTGCAGCGCGCGCTCGCCGTGCACCGCCTGTTGAACGGCCAGACCCCGCCGACGCCCGAGCCGCTGCCCGGCATCCGGCGCATCCCCCTCCCCGACGTCGAACCGCCACGCGCCGACCTGGTGAAAACCCTGGTTCGACGTCGCTCCTGGGACGTGTTCGCCCACCGCGACCTCGACCTCGCCGCGCTGAGTGGTCTGCTCCGGTTCGCGCTCGGCGTGCAGCGGTTCGAACCGGCCTACGGCTCCGAACACCACCCGATGGGCATGGCGCCCTCCGGCGACGGTCTGGACCTGTTGCGCGCCTACGTACTGATCCGCGGCACGGATCTGCTCGAACCGGGTGTGTACCGGTACGAGGCCATCGCACACGAACTCACCCGGCTCACCATCGCCGACCCGGTGCGTCCGCTGCAGCAGATCTACTGGCAGCCTGAGTTCGCCGCGGCTCCGGTGACGATCGCGCTGACGACCCGCATGCGCGTGGCCTTCGAGCACAAACCGCTGCGCCACTACCGCACGATGCACGTCGACTCCGGGATCGCGGTGCAGAACGTCTACCTCATCGCCACCGCGCTCGGACTGGCGTGCTGTGCGGTGTCCGACTTCGACGACGCGGGCCTGTCGCAGCTGCTCGGCGTCCCCGAGTCCGAGGTCCCCACAATGCTGATCCCGGTGGGTCATCCGCCCCTGTGAGCGCGCCGAAGCCCGGGGCCCGCGGCGACCGGAACGGACGCCACGAACCCCGGGCAGGACGGACTCTGGCCGGACTCAGCCGATCGTGATCGGGGTGTCGGGGTCGGTGATGTCGTAGACGGCCTCGAACGTCAACGCGTCCCCGTCGTTGACCAGCCCGAGACAACCGCTCGTGTTCGTGGCCTCGAGCGGTGCCACCCCGTCGGGCAGTGCCACGTCCGGCGTCACGGTCAGCTGGCCCGTGGCGTTGTCGTACTCGCCCGGCGCGTTGCCGACGGCGTCGAAGCTGCACGTCACCGTCGAGATGCTGACGTTGACCTCGCCGACCCACCCGGTCGAGACGCCGGTCGCACTGTCGAACGAGCCGATATGCAGCTGGTACGGCTGTGCGTTCGGAGTCACCGAGACGCTGCCGAGCGGACCGGTGCAGCTGTCGAAGCCGACCGACAGGTCACCGATGGCGGCGGGCGCGGTGTGGGCTCCGCTCGGGATGGTGCCGTCGGCGGCCGAGGACGAGCAGTTCACCTCGGTGCCCGTGTCGGCGTCGGCGAGCACGACGCCATCGGCCGAGGCGGCCACGGCGCCGTCGTCGTTGGGGTTGGTGACGGTGATGTCCTGAGCCGCGAACGCGGCGGGGGCGGCGACCAGCGCGACGGCCGCGGACACGGCGATACCACCGAGAAGGCCCGGCATACGGTTACGCATCGAACTCCATCCTCCGTTGGGTGAAGACAGCTACCTGCGAATACCTGCGACGAGAGACCGGCCGATCTCGGTGGCGACGTCCGGCACGCGCCGGCATCACCGCGCTCGACGCTAGGCCGCGCCCACGAACCGGAACAAGACATTCACGGCGCGACGCGGTCAGCGCTCACCGGAGCGACAACTTTCCGCGTCGGCGTTGTCATCATCGGACGAATCCGGCGCCAGTTCCGAATCCGGCAGACTGCGCACCGCCGCCTCCAACTCGAACCGGGCACGCGGATCGTGCAGTCGTTCACCGAAGGCCTCCTCCATCCGGCGGACCCGGTACCGCACGGTCTGCGGATGCAGCCCGAGCCGTTCGGCCACGGCGTGCACGCTGCCCTGCGCGTCGAGCCACGCACTGAGGGTCTGGATGGTGCGAGCCCGCCTGCGCTCGGTCATCCCCTCGAGGGGTGCGAACAGCCGGCGCCGGAGTTGCGCGGTGACGGCGTCCCCGGTGCGCAGCAGCAGTTCCGGCAACACCCGCTCGGACCACACCACCTCCCCCTGCGGCACGAGCCCGTCGTCGACCAGCGCGAGCGCGCGCCGCGCGAGCCGCACCGAGTCGGCCGCCGCGACGGGCTCCACCGCGGCGCCGACACCGACGCCGACCCTCTGCGGTCCGCAACTCACCGCCTCGCGCAGGGCACGCACCCTCTCCTCGGTGACCGTGCCTGCGACGAGCAGGCACGGAGCCGTCCCGGACAGGTCGGCCAGCACCTCGTCACCGAGCGGGGCGACGATACGCACGGGACCGCGCAACGCGATCCCGGTTGCCGTGTCCGGCAGCGGCCACCGGGCGAGCGCGGCGAGTTCGGCGAGCTCACCGCGCGGCGCCGCACGCCGTCCCACGAGCAGGCGGATCAATCTGCGCCGTGCCGCGAAGGCCGGATCGGACGTCTCTGCCTTGGCCTCGCGATAGCCGTCGAGCGCCACCGACGAGAGTTCGTCCATCAAGGCCAGCATCCGGTCGGCCAACTGCGACATCACCGCCGAGGAGAAACCGCTCTGCCTGCCGACGCGCATGATCCGCCGCCACGCCACCCGCACCCCGATGCGGTACGCACTCTGCAGCGTGTCCAGGCTGCGCCCCTCGCGCAGCTCCTGCCTGCCGATGCGGCGGTGCACCTCGTGGCCGTCGTTCAGTACCGGCATGGTCGACGTGCTCGACGGCGCGGCACCGGCCGGATCGGCGGCCGGACCAGCCGGCGCCGTGATCGCCGCGGAGTCGGGCCGCCCCGCCGCGACGGTCGACGGCTCGCCGAGCCGGTCGATGAACAGGGTGATGGCGTGCCGCACGCCTTCCCGGATCCAGATGCCGTAGGGCCCGTCGAACGACCCGCGGTACTCGGGAATGGCCGCGCGGATCTCGGCGATGATCTCTCCTGCGACGTCTTCCAGCTCGGGCCGCACGATGCCGCGGAGGCCCTGTAGTACGGGGGTGTCGGCGGGCGGGCCGACCCGGTGAGCTCTCACGGACGGTCACGACTCCCTTCCCTACGGTCATCGGAGGGCGGAGAGCGAGCACATCACACCGCACGCCAGGGTGGAAGGGCCGCCGACCCGGGCAGCGGCAGGCGTTCACCCGGGCGGCTCACCACCAACGGCGGGTCCGCGCAGTGCACGAGCGAGCGCGTCGAGCACCGGGGTGAGCGCGCGCAGCAGGCCGGGGTCGGTGGTGGCGCACTCGGTGAGCCCCGCACCGACGACGTGGGCTCCCGCCAGTGCGTCGATCCCAGCCACGAGACGCTCGATCGTCAGCCCGCCGGGCTCGCGGTAGTGCCCGCCCGGCCATTCCCGTGGATCGAGGACGTCGACGTCGACGTGGAGGTACACCGGTCCGTCCCCCACCGTCTCGCGCACCACGACGGGGTCGGCAGGCGGCGGAACGTGCCGCACCAGGCCCTGTTCGACGGCCCCACGTTCGTCGGGGTCGAACACGCGGGTGCCGATGAGCACGGCGTTTCCGGGCGCCAGCGGCGGACTCGCCGCCACGTCGGGACCGCCGTCGCCGAGTAGTGCACGCAGGACCATGCCGTGGAACGCGCCGGACGGCGAGCCGGCGGCCGTGTTGCAATCGGCGTGCGCGTCGAACCACGCAACGGTCAACGCGGGGCCGTGGCGCATGCGCGCGAAGCCGACAGGTACGAGTTCGACCGCGCAGTCACCGCCGATCGTCAGCATCGGACCACCGGGCCCGATCGCCGACAACGCCGTGTCGCGACAGGACACCAGCGCCCGCCGGTTGGCGACACCGTCCACAGTGTCCGAGGACGACGACGGCACCGGAAGTTGTTCGACCGGCGTGTCCATTACGTCACCGGCGAGCTCGGCGAGCGCCCGGCCGCCTGCGGGCAGCACCTCCGAAGCGCCCTCCCACGTAGCGCCCTGCCACTGCGGGAACGCCACGATCCTCATTCGACACCCACCCGGTGCTCGCGCGGCGACAATCCGCGATGTCGTTTGAACGCCGCGCTGAACGCGAACGCATTGGCGTACCCGACCTTTCTGGCGACGGACTCAGCCGTGTCGCCGGTGGTGCGAAGCAGGTCGGCCGCGACCGTCATGCGCCAGTCGGCGAGGTAGGCCATGGGCGGACTGCCCACCAGATCGGTGAACCGGCGCGCGAAGGCGGCCCGGCTCACCCCGCAGTGCGCGGCCAGCCGCGCCACCGTCCACTGTGCTCCCGGGTCGTCGTGGATCAGCCGGAGCGCCTGGCCCACCACCGGGTCGCTCTGCGCCCGGAACCACCCGGGCGCCGCGTCGCGCTGACCGTCCAACCAGGTCCGTACCGTCTCGATCAACGCGAGGTCGAGCAGCCGGTCGAGCACCACCTGCTGACCGGGACGGGAACCGGCCAGCTCCGCGATCAGCAGGTCCAGCACGGGAGACCCGATGTCGGCGGCCACGACGAGCGCGACGTCGGGCAGCGCCCCCAGCAGGCGGGCACCCACGTCCCCGGCGACCTGATAGGTCCCGCTGACCATCACCGAGGAGCCGGGGGTATCGGATTCGGCCGCGGCGGTGAGGAACTCGTCGGTGATGTCTGTTCCGTCCACTGTGGTCAGCCGATTGCAGGGGCGGACGACGACGGAGGCCGGGGTGTCGATCTCGTCGGCGACCACGTAGGGCCCCGGCCCTTTCACCACCGCCACGGTCCCCTCGCCGATCAGTACCGGTTCGGCGATTCCCGGTTCGGCGATTCCCGACTGGACGGCGCCAGAACCAGCGTCCGGGACGATCCATGCGTGCCCGCGCACCATCGTGACGAGTGCGAGGCGCGCGCCGTCGTCGATCCGCAGTGCCCACGGCGGTTCCAGCACCGTCCGGCAGAACGCGGCCGACCGCGCGCGCACGCCCGCGAGCACGTCCGCCAGGGCATCCATGCGCCCCAGCGTAGACGATTCCGTATGTCCGCGAGCCCTTCGAACATGGATCGTCTCGTCTCCGGCGACGACTCTGGACGGTGTTCACCCAACACAGTTCACCCCAACACGGCCCATCCACCACGGCCCACGTTCAGATCGGAGACCACCATGTACGCCATCACCGGAACGACCGGACACGTCGGCGGTGCCGCCGCACGAACCCTGCAGGAGAAGGGCCTGCCCGTGCGCCGCGTCGTACGGAACGCCGCACGCGCGACAGGCCAGGACGCCGGAACCGAGACCGTCGTGGCCGACCTCGGAGACCGCGACGCACTCACCGACGCCTTCCGCGACAGCGACGGCGCCTTCGTCCTGCTCCCGACCCTGCCCTCCGGCTCGGACACCGAACACCGGCGGATCGCCGACACGATCGCCGCCGCGGTGGACGCGAGCGGGGTCCCGCACGTCGTCGCACTGTCGTCCTGGGGCGCCGACCGCGCCGACGGCACGGGCCCGATCCGCTGGCTGAACCACCTGGAACACGCGCTCACCGGTACCCGCGCGGTCGTGACCGCGGTGCGCGCACCGCATTTCCAGGAGAAGGTCGAAACGACGCTGGACGCCGCGACGGGCGCGGGAATCCACCCGGTGTTCGCCCCCTCGGCCGACGTCGACGCGGCGATGGTCGCCACCCGCGACATCGGCGCCGTCGTGGCGGCGGCACTCGCCGCGCCCCCGAAAAGCAGCGAGATCGTGCAGCTGGACGCGCCGCACTACAGCGAACGGGACGTGGCGCGGCGACTCGGCGCGCGACTGAACAGGGACCTCGACGTCGTCGTCCTGCCCCGCGAGACGTGGGAACCGACGCTCATCGACGCCGGCCTGTCCCCCACACTGGCCGCCGAGATCGCGGCATTGTACGACGCGGTCGCCCGCGGACTGCTGCAGCCCGCGGGCGACCGCGTGCACCGCTGCCACACCGAGCTCGACAGCACCCTGGCCGGCCTGATCGCGCTCGTGTGACGCGGGTTTCAGCTCATTCGAGCACGATCAGCAGGTCGCCACCTTCCACCTGCTGTACGGCGTTGATGGCGAGCCGCCGCACCGTGCCCCCTGCGGGTGCGGTGATGGCGGCCTCCATCTTCATCGCCTCGATGGTCGCGACGGTGTCACCGGCGGCGATCTCGTCGCCTTCGCCGACCTGCAACGTGACGACCCCCGCGAACGGCGCGGCGACCTGGTTCGGATCGCTCTTGTCGGCCTTCTCCGCGGCCGGGATGTCGGTGGCCACCGACCTGTCCCGCACCGGGATCGGGCGCATCTGACCGTTCAACGTGGACATCACGGTGCGCATGCCGCGTTCGTCGGCCTCGCCGACCGCCTCCAGCTCGATGAACAACCGCACCCCCGGTTCGAGGTCCACGGTGTACTCCTCGCCGGGGCGCAGACCGTAGAAGAAGTCCTTGCTCGGCAGCACGCTCGTGTCGCCGTAGGCCTCGCGGTGCGCCTCGAACTCCTTGGTGGGCCCGGGGAACAGCAGCCGGTTCAGCGCCGCCCTGCGGTCCTCGGCGAGCTCGGTACGGTCCTGTTCGGACAGTTCGACCTCGTCCTTGGCCTCGGCCCTTCCTTCGAGCGCCTTGCTGCGGAACGGTTCCGGCCACCCACCGGGCGGGTCACCGAGTTCCCCGCGCAGGAAGCCGATGACCGAGTCGGGGATGTCGAACTTGCCCGGCTCGGCCTCGAACTCGGCGGGGTCGACGCCCGCACCGACGAGGTGCAGCGCCAGATCGCCCACGACCTTCGAGGACGGGGTCACCTTGACGATGTGGCCGAGCATCCGGTCGGCCGCGGCGTACATGGCCTCGATGTCCTCGAACCGGTCGCCGAGGCCGAGCGCCTTCGCCTGGGTGCGCAGGTTCGACAACTGGCCGCCGGGGATCTCGTGGTCGTACACCCGGCCGGTCGGCGAGGCCAGACCCGCCTCGAACGGAGCGTAGATCTTCCGCACGGTCTCCCAGTACGGCTCGAGCTCACCGACGGCACGCAGATCCAGTCCGGTCGGCCGGTCGGAGTGGTCCGTGGCCGCCACGATCGCCGACAGCGAGGGCTGCGACGTCGTGCCCGCCATCGACGCGACCGCACCGTCGACCGCGTCGGCACCGGCACGGATCGCCGCAAGATAGGTGGCGAGCTGACCGCCCGCGGTGTCGTGGGTGTGCAGGTGCACGGGGAGGTCGAACTCCCGGCGCAGCGCGCTCACCAGCTTCTCCGCCGCCGGAGCACGCAGCAGGCCCGCCATGTCCTTGATGGCCAGGACGTGCGCGCCCGCCTCGACGATCTGCTCGGCCAGGCGCAGGTAGTAGTCGAGGGTGTACAGCTTCTCGTCCGGATCGGACAGATCCGAGGTGTAACACAGCGCCACCTCGGCGACCGACCGTCCGGTGGCCCGCACCGCCTCGATCGCCGGCCGCATCTGCGAGACGTCGTTCAACGCGTCGAAGATGCGGAAGATGTCGATGCCGGTCCGCGTGGCCTCCTCGACGAACGCGTCGGTGACCTCCGTGGGGTACGGCGTGTAGCCGACCGTGTTGCGCCCGCGCAGCAACATCTGCAGGCAGATGTTGGGCATCGCCTCCCGCAACAGGGCGAGCCGCTCCCACGGATCCTCGGCGAGGAAGCGCAGTGCGACGTCGTAGGTCGCCCCGCCCCAACACTCGACCGACAGCAGCTGCGGCAACGTGTGCGCCACCGCGGGCGCGATCGCCGTCAGGTCCTTGGTGCGCACCCGCGTGGCCAGCAGCGACTGGTGCGCGTCGCGGAAGGTGGTGTCGGTGACCCCGACCGTGCCCGACGAGCGCATCCACTGCGCGAACCCTTCCGGGCCCAGCTCGGTGAGTTTCTGCTTCGACCCTGCGGGCGGCTCGCCGTCGGGAACGGCGGGCACCTTCTGCTCGGGGTCGATCAGCTTGGGCCGCTCACCGTTCGGCTTGTTGACCGTGACGTCGGCCAGGTAGGTCAGCAGGCGCGTGCCGCGGTCGGCCGAGTGGCGCGCCGTGAGCAGATGCGGACGCTCCTCGATGAACGCGGTCGTGACGTTGCCCGCCTGGAAGTCCGGGTCGTCCAACACGGCCTGCAGGAACGGGATGTTCGTGGCGACACCCCGGATACGGAACTCAGCCAGGGCGCGCCGCGCACGGCCCACGGCGGTGTCGAACGTCCGCCCGCGGCACGTGAGCTTGACGAGCATCGAGTCGAAGTGGGCGCTGATCTCCGTACCCGAGAACGCGGTGCCGCCGTCGAGCCGGATGCCCGAACCGCCCGGCGAGCGGTAGGCGCTGATCATGCCGGTGTCGGGGCGGAACCCGTTGGCGGGATCCTCCGTGGTGATGCGGCACTGCATCGCCGCACCGCGCAGGTAGATCGCCTCCTGCGACAGGCCGAGGTCGGCCAGGCTCGCACCGGAGGCGATGCGCAGCTGGGACTGCACCAGGTCGACGTCGGTGACCTCCTCGGTCACCGTGTGCTCGACCTGGATGCGCGGGTTCATCTCGATGAATACGTGGTTGCCCGAGCGGTCGACGAGGAACTCGACGGTGCCCGCGTTGCGGTAGCCCATCTGCCTGGCCAGCTTCACCGCGTCGGCGCAGATGCGCTCCCGCAGGTCCGGATCGAGGTTCGGGGCGGGCGCGAGTTCGACCACCTTCTGGTGCCTGCGCTGCACCGAGCAGTCGCGCTCGTAGAGGTGGATCACGTTGCCCTGGCCGTCGGCCAGCACCTGGACCTCGATGTGCCGCGGCTGCACGACCGCCTGCTCGAGGAACACGGTGGCATCGCCGAACGCCGACTCCGCCTCCCGCGAGGCGGCCTCGATGGCCTCACGCAGGTGGGCCTGGTCCTCGACGCGGCGCATACCGCGGCCGCCACCACCCGCGACCGCCTTGACGAACACGGGGAACGTCAGGTCCTGCGCGGCCGCGACCAGCTCGTCGACGTCCGCGGACGGCGCCGAGGAGCCCAGCACCGGCACGCCCGCCTCCCGGGCGGCCGCAACGGCACGTGCCTTGTTGCCGGTCAGCTCGAGCGTCTCGGCGTCGGGGCCGACGAACGTGATGCCCGCTTCCTCGCACGCGCGCGCGAGGTCCGGGTTCTCGGACAGGAAGCCGTAGCCCGGATAGACGGCGTCGGCACCGGCCCGCTGTGCGGCACGGACGATCTCGTCCACCGAGAGGTAGGCGCGCACCGGATGGCCCGGTTCGCCGATCTCGTACGCTTCGTCGGCTTTCAGCCGGTGCAACGAGTTGCGGTCTTCGCGCGGGAACACGGCCACCGTTCCCGCGCCCAGTTCGTAGGCTGCGCGGAACGCGCGGATGGCGATCTCGCCACGGTTCGCGACGAGCACTTTGCGGAACATTCCCGGTCCTTCCGTCCCTCGGATCGGTCGCGGGGCACGTTACCCCGAAACTCCCGCGTCCTGGGAGAACCTGCCCACATTCCGGAACGCCCGCTGGGCGGTTCATGCCCCCGAGGGCCCCTTGGTTGCGTTGAACGCGACCATTCTTCCCCTCACCCGCCACCCTGCGCCTGCCGGTGCGCGCTGTGGAGCGAAGGGAACATTCGTCGCGTTGAACGCGACTATGGGGCCCTTGGGAGCTCCTCACCACGGGTCAGGTCTTCTCGAGGAATTCAGCGCGCTCCGCGTCGATCACGTCGGCCACCATGCGCGCCAGCCCGGGACTGTGCACCAGGTCCGGGTCGTCGTCGACCACCCGCTGCGCAACGCTGCGGGCCCGCGCGATCACGTCCTCGTCGTCCAGCAACGACAGCATCTTCAGCGCCGACTTCGTGCCCGACTGCGCCGAACCGAGGATGTCGCCCTCCCTGCGCAGTTCCAGGTCGAGCTTCGACAGTTCGAACCCGTCGAGCGTCGAGGCGACCGCGTCGAGCCGCTGGCGCGTCGTCGTGCCCTCCGGCACCTCGCTCACCAACAGGCACAACCCCGGCGCCGACCCGCGGCCCACCCGGCCGCGCAACTGGTGCAGTTGGCTGACCCCGAACCGCTCGGCGTCCATGATCACCATCGTCGTCGCGTTCGGCACGTTGACCCCGACCTCGACGACCGTCGTGGCGACCAGCACGTCCACCTCGCCGGCCGCGAACGCCCGCATGACGCCGTCCTTCTCGTCCGCGGGCTGTTTGCCGTGCAGAACGCCGACCCGCAACCCGTGCAGCGGCCCCTCCTCCAGCATCGGAGCGAGGTCGAGCACGGCCAGCGGCGGGCGGCGGCCACCGGTGTCGGCGGGAGGTTCGTCGCCGATCCGCGGGCACACCACGTACGCCTGCCTGCCCTTGCCGACCTCCTCGATGATCCGCTGCCAGGCCCGGTCCAGCCACGCAGGTTTCTCCGCGACCGGCACGACCGTGGTGGAAATCGGCGAACGTCCCTCAGGGAGCTGCCGCAGCGACGAGGTCTCCAGATCGCCGTAGACGGTCATGGCGACGGTGCGCGGGATCGGCGTCGCGGTCATCACCAGCACGTGCGGACTGGTGCCCTCGACACCCCTCGTACGCAGCGCGTCCCGCTGCTCCACACCGAACCGGTGCTGCTCGTCGACGACGGCCAGCGCAAGGTCGGCGAACGTCACGTGGTCCTGGATCAGGGCGTGGGTGCCGACGACGATGCCCGCCTCGCCGCTGGCCGCCTCCAGCAAGGCCTGTTTGCGTTCCTTCGCGCCCATCGAGCCGGTCAGGAGCGTGACCTTCGTCGCGTGCTCCGCCGCGCCGAGCTCGCCCGCGGTGCCCAGATCGCCCAGCAGTTCCCGCAGCGAACGCGCGTGCTGAGCCGCCAGGACCTCGGTGGGCGCCAGCATCGCGGCCTGTCTGCCCGCGTCCACGACCTGCAACATCGCCCGCAGCGCCACGATCGTCTTGCCGCTGCCGACCTCACCCTGCAACAGGCGGTTCATCGGATGCTCGGACGCGAGGTCCTCGGCGATGGTCTCGCCGACCTCGCGCTGCCCCTCGGTGAGCTGGAACGGCAGGCGTTCGTCGAACGCCGCCGCGATGCCGCCTTCGACGCGGGGACACGCCCGCGCGGGTTCGCTGACCTCACTGCGCCTGCGCTGGGCGAAGATCAGCTGGATGGACAGCGCCTCGTCCCACTTGAGCCGTTCCTTCGCGGCCGCGAGCTGGTCCCAGCTCTCCGGCCGGTGCACATGCCTGAGCGCGGTGTCCAGATCGGCCAGACCGAGTTCGGCGCACAGCACCTCCGGAACCGGATCCTCCACCGGATCGAGGGTGTCCAGCACCTGCCGCACCGAGCGGGCGATCATCCACGATCCGACCCCCGCCGCGGCCGGATACACCGGAATGATGCGGTTGAGGAAACTGTCCATCGTGGACGTGCTGTCGTCCTCCTCGAACAGCTCGTACTCCGGATTGGACAGCTGGAGGTCGTTGCGGAAGGCCGACACCTTGCCCGCGAACAATCCCGTCCTGCCCGCACGCAGTTCCCGCTCACGCCATGCCTGATTGCCGAAGAACGCGCAGGTGAGCCGCCGCTTGCCGTCGGTGAGGTGGACCGTGAGGATCTGCCCCTTGCGTTGGCGCATGGGACGTTTCTCGGTCCGTTCGATCTTCGCCATCACCGTGACGTGCTCACCGATCTCGAGCCCGCCGATGTCGGTCAACTCACCGCGGCGCTGATACCGGCGCGGGTAGTGCCGCAGCAACTCGGCGACGGTGCGCAGGTTCAACGACGTGTCGAGGGCCTTCGCCGTCTTGGCCCCCAGCACCGTCGAGAGCTTGTCCCCCATACCCGTCATGCCACTCGCCTACCCTCCTCGGGGCCGTCCGGTACCGGCGTCACTCCACGCCCATCAGCAGCACCGCATCCGCCTGCCCACCGTAGTAGCACACCAGTTCGACCTCCGGATGCTCGGCACGCAGACGGTCGGCCAGGACGTCGCCGATCCCCTCTGGCGCACCGGCTCCGGTGAGCACCGTGACGAGTTCACCGCCGACCGCGAGCATGCGCTCCAGCACCTCCAGTGCCGTCTCGGCCACGCGACCCGGCTCACCGATGCGCACCACCTCGCCGTCGACCAGTCCGAGCACGTCGCCGGCATGCACGTGGCCGACCCACGTGATCGCCTCCTCGGCCGCGACCACGATGTCGCCGCGCCGTGTCGCCGCCGCAGCCTCCGCCATCGCCACGACGTCGGCACTCGCCCTGCGTTCCGGGTCGTGGACGGCCAACGCGGCGAGTGCCTGCACCGGCGAGGCGCACGGCACCACCACGACGTCCCGGTCGGCGAGCACGGGATGGTTCGCGGCGCGTTCGGCCACGGTCGTCAGGTCGACGTCGCCCGGCACGACCGTGACGTGGCTGGCTGCCGTCTCCCCGACGAGTCCGATGAGCTGCTCCAACGTCGGCCCCGTGGGTTCGGCCGACCCGTCCTCGGCGGCCAGCACGGGCACGCCCTCGTTCGCGACGAGCTCGACGACGCCGTCTCCACGCAGTACGACCACCACGGCGCGTTCGGCCGCCGTGCTCTCGGGTGGGGCGGGCGTCATCAACGGCTCCACGCGCACCCGGTGTGGCCTGCCGTGCCGCAACCCGGCCTCCAGGGCGGCCCCGATGTCGTCGCAGTGGACGTGCACGGCGTGATTGCCCTGCCCGTCCCCGGCGACCGTGACGCTGTCGCCCAGTGCGGCCAGATCCCTGCGCAGCCGGTCCAGCGCCGCGTCCTGCTCACCGTGGCGCAGGTCCGACAGCAGGTACATCACCTCCCACGCCTGCGGCGCGGGTGCGGCGGGTGGTGCGGTGACCGCCCGTTCCGGGGTCGCACCTCCGCCGGTCACGACCGCCTCGAGCGCGTCGAGCACCGCCACGAGCCCCCGGCCACCCGCGTCGACCACCCCGGCGGCGGCCAGCGCCGCCAGCTGCCGCGGCGTCTCGTCCAGTGCCTCGGCCGCGGTGCGCGCCGCCGTGCGGGTGATCTCGGCCAACGTGCCCGCCTCCCGCCCCACGGCGGTGCCGACCGCGTGCAGGACACTCAGCATCGTTCCGGCGACCGGCCTGGCGACGGCACCGGTGGCGAGCTCGTCGGCGCGGCGGAGCGCAGCGGCCAGGCCGGCACCGTCCAGCCGTGCGGCGTCCCCCGCCGACTCACCCAGCCCACGGAGGAACTGCGACAGGATGACGCCCGAGTTGCCCCGCGCCGCCGCGACGGCCCCGCTCGCCAGCACACGCAGCGCCGCGCCGGCGGTGGCGACCTCGGGACGCTCCGTGAGCGCGGCGTGGGCGGCGGTGAACGTGTGGAGCAGGTTCGACCCGGTGTCGGAGTCGGCGACCGGGTAGACGTTGATGCCGTCGATGTCGGCGCGCAGCTGCTGGAGACTGCCGACGCACGCGCCCGCCCACGCGCGCACGGCCGCCGCGTCCAAGTGCTGCACCGCGTACCCTCCAGCCGGGAAGTCGTCGGATCGAGCCGAGCGTATCGACCCGGATGGAAGCGCGCGGAACGCACCGGCTACTCTGGTCGAGATGCCCGGCATTCCCGGGCGGATTGTGTTTACCTACTTTCTCGAGGAGTGTTCGACGTGGCTGCCGTGTGCGACGTCTGTGGCAAGGGGCCGGGCTTCGGCAAGTCGGTCTCGCACTCTCACCGGAAGACCAACCGCCGGTGGAACCCGAACATCCAGACCGTGCACGCGAAGCTCGGGCTTTCCCAGAGGAAGCGTATGAACGTGTGCACCTCCTGCCTGAAGGCCGGCAAGGTCGTTCGGGGCTGACGCCTCAGAACCTCAAACTCTCGGAGCCCCGGGGATCAGCTGATCCCCGGGGCTCCGTGCTGTGCGCAACTCGACCCGCGTGTTGCGGACTCAGGAGCCCGTGTTGCGGATCCAGGGGCGCGTGTTGCGGACTCAGGAGCCCGTGTTGCGGATCCAGGGGCGCGTGTTGCGGATTCCGGGGCCCGTGTTGCGCGTTCCGTCGGCGTCGTCAGCGCAGGGAGTCGGCTAACAGCGCGGCGGCCAACGCTCCGTAGACGGTCGCGGCGAGCCGTTCGAACAGCGAGCGCACCCGTGGCCGCCCCAGCACCCGCTCACGGACCGCACCGGCCAACTGACCCGTGACGAGGTCCACGACCAGGCCGATCGCCTGCAGGAGCAGGCCGAGCACGAGCAGCTGCAGCGCCGGGTTCCCTGCAGCGTCGCCCAGAAACTGCGGCAGGAACGCGGTGAAGAACAGCAGAATCTTCGGATTCGACACATTCACGAGGAATCCGCGCCGGAATGCCCGCGGCTGCGGCGCCGATTCGACCGCGACCGGCGCGCCCGCGGAACGCCACGTCGCCCAGGCCAGGTAGACAAGGTACGCGGCTCCACACAGCCGGATCATGTCACCCACCTGCGGCATCGCGGCGAGCAGCGCACCGAGGCCGAGCGCGGTCAACACGACGTACACGCTCACGCCCGCGGTGATGCCGAACGCCGCCTGCGCCGCTGCGCGCCGGCCGTCACGCAGCCCGGTGGCAACCATGAACGCCATGTCCGGTCCCGGCACGACCATCAGCACCACGACGGCCCCCAGGAACGCGGGCAGCACGCCGACATCGATGTAACCGGAAAACATGCTTCATGAGGTTACACAGGTCGCGTAACCACATGAACCCGCGGATCCGGTTAGCCTGAGCCGATGCCGGATGTACCCGTGCTCGAGATGCGCGACGTGGTCGAGTTCGTGAACGAGTTCTCCGACGCGGCTCGCGAGGCCGCCGGCGAGCAGCACACCCGCTACCCCGACGCCGCCGAGTTGCTGGTCTGGACCGCGCCACTGCCCGGTATCGACGGTCTCGTCGATACCGCCAACGCGATCCACCCACTGTTCGCCGCGAGCGGATCCACCCGGGAACGCCTCAACGAGCTCTTGCGGTCCCTGCGGCCGACGCCGGTCGCCGCGGCCGACGGGCTGCGATGGACCGTGGACCACCCCGCCGACGTCCTGCTCACCGCCCTCGCGACGGCCGTGCTGGCCTGGCTCCTACGACACGGCCCGGACCGGCTCGGTACGTGTGGAGGTGCCGACTGCGCCGACGTCTACGCCGACTCCTCCCCCGCGGGCCGTCGCCGGTTCTGTTCGACGACCTGTCTCAACCGGCACAAGGTCGCCGCCCACCGACGCCGCGCTGCCGGCACCGACTGAGCCCGACTCACGGCGAGCGGTCACCTGGCCACGCCCGAGCGCAACACGCGCTCCTGAACCCACAACACGGGCTCCCGAGCCCGCAACACGCGCCCCCGAGACGCAACACGCGCCGCTGGATCCGCAACACGGGCTCCTGAGCGCGCAACACGGGCCCCCGAGAACGCAACACGCGCCCCTGGATCCGCAACACGCGCCCCCGAGAACGCGACACGGGCGTTATGGGAGACGCCAGTCGATCGGCGCGGAGCCCTGCGCCTGGAGGAGTTCGTTGGCACGGCTGAACGGGCGCGAGCCGAAGAATCCGTTGTGGGCCGACAGCGGGCTCGGGTGCACCGACTCGATGCACCGCTCGGCCCCGATCAGCGGCTTGAGTTTGCGCGCGTTGCTGCCCCACAGGATCGCCACCAACGGCTCCTCCCGCGCGGCCAGCGCACGGATCGCCTGCTCGGTGATCTCCTCCCAGCCCTTGCCCTGATGCGAGTTCGGCTTCCCCGGCTGCACCGTGAGCGCCCTGTTCAACAGCAGCACGCCCTGCCGGGTCCACGGCGTCAGGTCCCCGTTGGACGGCATCGGATGCCCGAGGTCCTCGCAGTACTCCTTGTAGATGTTGATCAGGCTCTTCGGCAGCGGGCGCACGTCGGGCGCCACGGCGAAGCACAGGCCGATCGGGTGTCCCGGTGTCGGATACGGGTCCTGGCCCACGATCAACACGCGCACGTCCGCGAACGGCTGCTGGAACGCCCGCAGGATGTGCTCGCCCGCGGGCAGATACGTCCGACCCGCGCCGATCTCGGCGCGCAGGAACTCGCCCATGGCGCCGATCCGGTCCGCGACGGGTTCGAGAGCCTGCGCCCAGCCTGCTTCGACGACGTCGGTCAGTGCTCGTCCGGAAGTACCCGTGGAAGTCACGGCCCGGACTCTAGCGCGCCGGAGAGTCGGCGCTCACGGTCAGTCGATCCTGCGCAGTTCCGCCCGGAACCGCTTCGCCCGCTGCACGTAGCCGTCGACGATCCGGCTGATCGCGTCCGCGCCGAGCGAGGTGTTCTCCCGCGTCTTCGCAGGCACCCCCAGCGCGATGTGCCCGGAGGGCACGTGTCCGCGATAGGAGACCACCGCGCCGGCACCGACGACGCCGCCGTCCTCGACGACCGTGCCGTTGAGCACCACGGAGCCGGACGCGATCAGACAGCCCGTCCCGATCGTCACCCCCTCCACGTGGACGTTGTGGCCGATCGCCGAGCCGGGCCCGAGGACGGTCGGCTGGCCCTTCGCGACGTGCACGATGCAGCCGTCCTGGATGTTGGAGCGCGCGCCGACCTCGATGTAGTCGTTGTCGGCGCGCAGCACGGTCTGCGGCCAGATCGACGCCTCGGGCCCGAGCCGCACGTCCCCGATCACCGTCGCGTCGGGGTGAACCCACGCGTCGGGGTGGATGTCCGGTTCGAGGTCGCCGAGCGCGTAGATCGCCATCCGCGGTTACTCCAGTTCCTTCGCCATGCAGACGCTGAGTTCGTCCTGGGCGTACACGCCGAACTTGTCGATCTCGTGATAGCCCGACGAACGGTACAACGCGATCGCCTCCGGCTGCTTGAGCCCGGTCTCCAGCACGATGCGGTGGCATCCGGCGTCGGACGCCGTCCGTTCGAGCGCCGCGAGCATGGTGCGGGCGTAACCCTTGCCGCGTTCACCGTCGACGACGAACATGCGCTTGATCTCGGCATCGCCCGCCCGCAGCGATCCGTCGTCCTCGTCGTGGGATCGCCATCCGCCGCAGGCGACCGGCACCTCGTCGCGGTAGCCGACGAGGAAGATCCCCTGTGGTGCGGCGAACTCCGCCGGGTCGACGGGCGTCACGTCGGGGTCGCCGTAGCGCGTGACATACTCCTGCTGCACGAGATCGATGAGCTTGGCCGAGTCCGGGTGATCGAAAGGCAGGGTGCGAATGTCCACCCATCCATGTAACCCGATTCAGCGCCAGTGTTCCCAGCCGGTTTCGCCGTCGTAGGGCTTTCCGTCGACGGTCACGCCGGTGTCGGGCATGAGTACGGTGCCGATCTGCCGCCAGCCCTGCGGGAGATCGGTGAACGAGGGGAACGTCGCCACCAGCGCGTGATCCTCCCCACCCGTGAGGACCCAGTGCATCGGATCGGCGCCGAGCGCGCCGGCGACGTCGACGAGTTTGCGGTCCACCTCCAGCGACTCCGACGCGATGTCGATGCCGACGTCGGAGGATTCGGCGAGGTGCTGCAGATCGGCGAGCAGTCCGTCGGAGACGTCGATCATCGACGTGGCGCCCGCGTCGGCGGCGACGAGCCCGGCCTCGTAGGGCGGTTCGGGCGCGCGCTGGGCGTTCACGACCCCGACCGGGGAACGGAAACCCCTGCCGAGCACGGCCAGTCCGGCCGCGGCCCAGCCGAGCCTGCCGCACACGGCGACGATGTGGCCGGGCCGCGCGCCCGACCGGGTCACCGGTTCGCGGCCACCCAGGTCACCGATCGCCGTCACGCTGATCACCAGCTGGTCGGCTTGCACCACGTCGCCGCCGACGATGCCCGCGCCTGCCCGCGCGGCCTCGGCGGACATGCCGTCCGAAACCGCGGTCGCCACGGCGGCGTCGGTGTCGGCGGGACAGGCGAATCCGACGACGAGTGACGTCGGCCTCGCCCCCATCGCGGCCACGTCGGCCAGATTCACCGCCGCCGCCTTGTGCCCGACCTGTTCGGGACTGGACCAGTCGAGCCGGAAATGCACGCCCTGCACCAGCACGTCGGTGGTGATCACCACTCGGCCGTCGGGCGCCTCCACGACGGCGGCGTCGTCACCGGGGCCGACGACCGTGCCCTTCGGCACCTGCTGCCTGCCCGTGACCTCCCGGATCAACCCGAACTCACCGACGTCGGCGACCGTGCCGCCGACCCCGGCTCTGTCTGTGTCCCGTCCCTCCACACAACACCTCCGGTGCCCCGCCTGCGGTACGTTGCAGCGACGTTACCTATCTTGAGGCCGCTGGGGCTCATTCGGACGAAGGGACGCGCCGTGGTGCACGCATACATCCTCATCCAGACCGAGGTCGGCAAGGCGGCGTCGGTGGCTGCCGAGATCGCCGGGCTGCCCGGGGTCGCCAGTTCCGAGGACGTCACCGGGCCGTACGACGTCATCGTGCGTGCCGAAGCCGACAACGTCGACGACCTCGGCCAGCTCGTGGTCGCCAACGTCCAGAACGTCGACGGCATCACCCGCACGCTCACGTGCCCGGTGGTGCACCTGGCCCGGTGAGCGCCGCGCCCACCACCGATCCGAACGCACCGATGACCGACACGGGCGCACCGCCACGGACGCTGTTGATCACGGCGGCGGTCCTGGCCGTCGCACTGGCCGTGGCCGTCGGCGCGATCGGCCTGTTCGGTCGCGACTCCGGTGAGAGCACCGCCCAGCACGGGCAGCCGGACGCCACCGGGCCGCTGCCGCTGGTGTCGATCCCCGCGCCCGAGGCAGGCAGCGACGAGTGCCGGACCGTGCTCGACGCGGTTCCCGGCACGCTGACCTCCTCCGGACAGCGCCTCGAACGCCGCGAACTCGCCGAGCCGAAACCGGAGGCGACCGCGGCGTGGGGCCCTGACGACCGGCCCGTGGTGCTCCGGTGCGGACTCGAACGTCCGCCCGAACTGTCCCGCACGTCGGCACTGCGGCAGATCAACGGCGTGCAGTGGCTGCAGGTGCCCGGGGACGGGACGTCCACCTGGTACGTCGTCGACCGGCCCGTCTACCTGGCCCTCACGGTTCCCGAGGGCACGGGAACGGGGCCGCTCCAACTGGTCTCCGACCTGGCCGACGAGCACTTGAAGCAGGTCCCGCTCTCGTTCTGACGTCGCCTGCTCAGCCGTGCCGCAGGTGGTTGCTCAGCGCAGGCCGGTGCCGCGGGCGATCGCCGTGTCGACGAGCGTCGACAGCAGGGTCGGGTAGTCCACCCCCGTCACCGCCCACATCTTCGGGTAGGCCGACGTGGTGGTGAATCCCGGCATCGTGTTGACCTCGTTGATGACGAGCTCGCCGGCGTCGGTGACGAAGAAGTCGACGCGGGCCAGGCCCTGACAGTCCAGCGCCCGGAACGCCTCGACCGCGCACGCCCTGATCCGCTCGATCACCGCGTCGTCGAGCTTGGCCGGGATGTCGAGTTCGGCGTCCTCGCCGAGGTACTTGGTCTCGAAGTCGTACCAGGCGTCGGAGTCGTCGGACAGCACGCGGATCTCCGCGGGCAGCGACGCCTCGACGCGGCCGTCGGGGAACTCCAGGACACCGCACTCGACCTCGCGGCCGGAGATGCCCGCCTCGACGAGCACCTTCGGGTCGGTCTCCCGTGCGAGTGCGATCGCGTCGTCGAGCTGCGACCAGTCGGTGACGCGCGTGATGCCGACCGACGACCCCGCCCTGGCCGGCTTGACGAACGCGGGCAGCGCGAGCCGCTCCCGGTCGGCCCCGGACAGCGTCGACTGTCCACGACGGACCGTCGCGTAGGGCCCGACCGGCAGCTCCTCGGCCACCAGCAGCTTCTTGGTGAACTCCTTGTCCATGGCCGCGGCGCTGGCCAGCACCCCCGCACCGACGTAGGGGATGTCGGCCATCTCCAGCAGCCCCTGGATGGTGCCGTCCTCGCCGAAAGCGCCGTGCAGCACGGGAAACACGACGTCCACCTCGGACAGGACCTCGGCCTCGCGGCCGGGCTCGATGCTCACGACACTCTTGCTCGTCGGGTCACCGGCCAGCACCAGCGCCTGCCCCTCGTCGACGGACGGCAGCTCGCGGCCACGGATCTCCAAGGCCTTCGGGTCGTCGGTCCCGAGCACCCAACCCCCCTGCGGGGTGATGCCGACCGGGACGACCTCGAACCGTTCCGGGTCGAGGTTCGCCAGCACGCAGCCTGCGGACACGCAGGAGATCGTGTGTTCGCTGCTGCGGCCGCCGAACACCACGGCCACGCGCGTCTTGCGGCTACTCATAGGCGGCCACCCTACCGGGGTCCGTTACGGGACAACTCGACGAGCGTCGGCACGCATTCGGCCAGTTCCGTGCGTGAACACCCGGCGTAGCCGACCAATACACCGTGCGCGGTCGGAGTGCTCGCAAAGTGCCGGGCGAGCCCGTCCAGCAACACTCCGCTGCGCTTGCCCGCCGCGATCGTCTCCCGCTCCCCCTCGGCCGTGGCCAACGGCACGACGAGGTGCGCGCCCGCGTCGTCCCCCAGCACGCGCACGCCCGCGCGCGCGAACGCCTCCACGAGGATGGTCCTGCGGTCCGACAGTTCCCTGCGGAGCCGGCGCAGATGCCTGCCGAGATCGCCGTGTCTGGCGAGTTCGACGACCACGTGCTGACCCGCTGGCGAGGGCCGGGTTCCCGTGAGCTCCCGGTGTTCCAGCACGGCCTGCGTCACGGGTGGCGGAGCGACCATCCACCCGGCACCGAGGGTCGGGGTGAGGATCTTGCTCGTCGTACCGAGATGCACCACGACGTCGGGCGCCAACGAGGCGAGCAACGGCAGCGGCGCGACGTCGTAGCGCAGTTCGCCGTCGTAGTCGTCCTCGACGACGAGCATGTCCCGCCTGCGCGCCAGTTCGGTGAGCTCGACGCGCCGGGACGCGCTCATCCGGCAGCCCATCGGATACTGGTGCGCGGGCGAGCAGTAGACGAGGCGCGCGCCCGGCGGCACGAGGTCCGTCCGCAGCCCTTCGCCGTCGATCGGCACACCCACCACGCGCATGCCGGCACGCACGAACGCCTGCACCGCACGTTGATAGCCGGGCTCCTCGACGGCCACGAGGTCGCCGGGCCGCAGGACCGCCGCGGCGAGCTCGACGACGGCGGCGGTCGTGCCCCCGGTCGCGAGCACCGATTCGGTGTCGGCATCCAATCCGCGGTGACGCAACAGGTGTTCGGCGATCACCTCGCGGTACTCGGCCAGTCCCGTGCGCGACAGGTACACCGCGGGCGGGGTGTCCGACGCCGCCCGCCAGGCCCGCCGCCACGCCGACCGGTCGAGCCCCTCGGCCCACGGGACGCCGGGCAGCAGGGCGAGCCTGCCCGGCGGCAGTTCGTCGCGGGCCGCGGCGGATCGGTGTTCCGGGCGCGCGGTGGGCGGCGAGGTGGTGACGTAGGTGCCGGAACCGTGTTTGCCCACGATCCAGCCCTCGGCGTGCAACTGCTCGTAGGCGGCCGCGGTGACGGTTCGGCTCACGCCCAGTCGGTCGGCCAGCGCACGCGTCGACGGCAGGCGGTCGCCGCCGCGGAGGTGGCCCGACGACGCGGATTCCCGCAGCGCGTCGGCCAGCTGCACCGCCAGTGGCACCGCCGAGGCGCGGTCGAGCGTTACCGGCAGAGCCGTGTCGCCGCGCGGCATGACCTCACCGCGGGGCACGGTCGCCCCCGGAACCCGTTCGTCGCAAAGTGGACTCCCCGTTCAGCGCAATTGTGGCTGTTTCATCATGCCACTGGCTCGGGCATCGTCGTCGGCATGTCCTCGAGTTCCTCCACCACACCCGTTCCGCCCGCCGCCGGATCCGGTCTGCGCACTCCGGCGCCACTGTCGTCGACCCCGCGCAGCACGCTGACCCGCAAGAAGGACCGCGCCTCGACCGACCGCGCCGATCTGCACGCGGTGCTCGACGCCGGTCTCGTGTGTCACGTCGCCCTCGTGTCGAACGGATCGCCGGTGTGCGTTCCGACCGGGTATGGCCGCGACGGCGAGACGCTGTACCTCCACGGTTCCACGGGCTCGGGCAACGTGCGCGCCGCAGGAAGCGGCGTCGACATCTGCGTCACGGTCACGATTGTCGACGGCATCGTCTACGCACGCTCGCTGAACAATCACACCTTCAACTACCGCTGCGCGGTGGTCCACGGACGCGCTCGGCCGGTCACCGGCGACGACGAACGCGACCACGCCCTGCGCGTGATCAGCGAGCATCTGGCTCCGGGATCGTGGGACTACGCGCGTACGCCGAACGCCAAGGAGCTGGCCGGCGTGGCGGTGCTGGCCCTCGACCTGGACGAGGCGTCCGTGAAGATGCGCGGCGCCGAGCCCGGCGAGCAGCAGGAGGACGTCGGGACCGACGACGTCTGGGCAGGCGTGGTGGGCGTGCGTACGGTCTTCGACCCACCGAAGCCCGCCTCGTACGTGCCCGGCGACCTGCCGGTGCCACCCCACATCGCGGAACGGACCCCGCACCCGTGACGCCGGAATCGGTTCGCCGTCTGCGGGCCGCCCTGCGCGCCGCAGACGTCAGGTCGGCGTGACCTGCGCGGTGACCGGGTCCACGTGGACCGGCCGCGTGGTCCTGCCCGCGGAGCGGTAGACGTGCACGCTGATCGCCGGATCCGGGCCCTCGTTCCAAACCTCGTGGGCATAACCGGGGCCGAACACGCGCGACTGTCCCTGCGCGAGCGCGTGCACCTCCGTCACGACCCGGCCCGAGGGCGCCGTGCAGGTCACCGATTCGGTCAACTGTCCGGACACGACCGTGAAGGCACCCACGGCGTCGCCGTGGTCGTGCAACCCGGTGCCCTGGCCGGGAAGCCAGCTCAGCAGCCACACCTCGTCGCCGTCGACGCGATCGACGAGCGCGGCGAACCGGCGGTCCGGGTCGTACCGCAGCAGGGTGCGCCAGCGCTCGCGGTCGACGGCGTAGTCGAGCGCGATCCGCACCGGGTGCGTGGCCAGGCGGTTACCGGCCTCGGGCAGGGCGATGGTGTTCTCGGGAACGGCGAACATGAACGTGCGACATCCTTGTTGTCGGGCCTGCTGTGTTGCAGGAGGCGAAGCAAGTCGGCGGGAAGGCGAGAATTCACCGGCTACAGCGACAACAAGGCGCGCAGCACGTACCGCGGCGGCCGGTGACCGGCCCCCGTACGGCGGAAACGTTCTGCGTCAGCACGTCCACAAGCGAACCAGCGGCCCGCGAGGGCGTCAAGCGAATCCCACGCTGTGACACGGGTGCGGGAGACGCAGCTCACGAACTCACATGCGTTCGGGCTTCTGCTGCCTGCCCAACAGCTCGGCGCCGACGGTCGCGGGATCGCGCCCCTCGTGGCACACCCGGTACATGGCGTCGGTGATCGGCATGTCGACACCGCAGCGGTGGGCGAGGTCGCGAATCGACCGGCAGGACATGACGCCCTCGGCGACCTGCCCGCCCACGGCCTGCTGCGCCTGCTCGATCGTCTCCCCCTTGCCGATGCGCTCGCCGAAGGTGCGGTTCCGCGACAACGGTGAGGCGCACGTCGCCACCATGTCGCCGACCCCGGCGAGCCCGGCGAACGTCATCGGGTCCGCACCCAGTTTCACCCCGAGGCGCCCGGTCTCGGCGAGTCCGCGGGTGATGAGCGTCGCGACGGTGTTCGCGCCGAATCCCAGTCCCGCAGCCATTCCGCACGAGAGCGCGATGACGTTCTTGCAGGCACCGCCGAGTTCGCTGCCGACGACGTCGGTGTTGGTGTACGGACGGAAGTAACCGGTGAACGCGGCCTCCTGCACGGCCACGGCACGCTCGTGGTCACCGCAGGCGAACACGCCCGCCGCCGGTTGTCCCTGCGCAATCTCCTTGGCCAGATTGGGACCGGCGACGACCACCACCGACGTCTCGGGCACGCCCGCGACCTCGCCGATCACCTCGCTCATCCGCTTGAGCGTGCCGAGTTCGACCCCCTTGGCGAGGCTGACGAGGATCGTGTCGGCGGGCAGCGGATCCCGCCAGCGCTCGAGGTTGCTGCGCAGGCTCTGGCTGGGTACGGCGAGCACGACGGCGTCGGCGCCCTCGAGCGCCTCGGCCGCGTCGGAGGTCGCCCTCAGGTTGCCGGGCAGGGTGATGCCCGGCAGGTATCCCGAGTTCACGTGCTCGTGGGTGATCTCGTGGGCCACCTCGGGCCTGCGGGCCCACATCGTGACGTCTCTGCCCGCGTCGGCGAGGATCTTCGCGAACGTCGTGCCCCACGATCCGGCTCCCAGCACGGTGACCGAACGCACGACACGGGACGGTGCCGGGGACTGCGCTGCGGACTCCGCCATGTCAGGCATCGCCACCGGTCTTCGCGGGCGGCTGTTCGCCGCGGATCTCGGCCAGCAACGTCGTGACCTCGCCCATCAGCAGTTCGGTGACCTCGCGCAGCAGTTCCGGCGTCTGCGGCTTCCCGCGGTAGGCGCTCAGGTCCACGGGCTCGCCGACCGAGTGCACGACCGTTTTGCGCGGCAAGGGGCGGAACTTCTTGGTGTAGCCGTTGAAGACCTCCTGCGTCCCCCACCGCGCGCATGGGATCACCGGGACGTCGTTCTCCAGCGCGAGCCTGGCCACGCCCGGGTAGGAGCGTTTGGGCCAGAAGTGCGGGTCCTTCGTGATCGTGCCCTCGGGGTAGATCACGATGACCTTGTCCTCCTGCAGTGCCCGGTGCGCGGCCCTGAGGCTGTCGCCCGCCGAGCTCGTTCCCCTGGCGACGGGGATCGATCCGGCCCCGGTCATGATGCGGCCGAAGATCGGCACGCGCGTGAGGCTGTCCTTGGCCAGGAACCGCGGCACCCGCTTGTTCTGGTGGACGAACACGGCGTCGACCGCGGGATCGAGGTGCGACACGTGGTTCATCACCACCAGCGCGGGCCCCTTCCTGGGAATGCGCTCGGCACCGCGGTAGTCCCGCTTGCTCATGTAGGTCAGCGGATAGAACAACGCCGCGGCCGCACCGACCCAGAAGCCGCCCTTCTCCCGATCAGCCAAGACTCCTCCTCGTCCGCCCGCTCCTCGCTTCGGCGGGTCCGATCCTCCCACGGGCGCCGACCACCGATGATGCGGGAAGATGGTCTCGTGGCCGTCACCCTTCTCGTGCCGATGAAACCGCCCCGTGCAGGCAAGTCCCGACTGCGCGGTGCCTTCGGTGTGGCCCCGCACACGTCGCTGGTGCTCGCGCTGGCGAGCGACACCGTGTCTGCGGCCGTCGCCGCGCCCGGAGTCGACCGCGTCGTCGTGGTGACCGGCGACGTCGAGGCACTGGCGACGTTGGGCGATCTGGGTGCCGACGTGGTCGACGACGAGGGCGCCGAGGACCTCAACGCGGCGCTCCTGGTCGCCGAGCGCCGCTTGTTCGGACCATCCCGCGCGGGCGATGCGGTCGTCGGTGCGCTGCAGGCCGACCTGCCCGCACTGCGCCCTGCCGAGCTCGGCCGCGCCCTGGCCGAGGCCGGCGGACGACGGGCGTTCACCGCGGACCGGCACGGCACGGGCACGACGCTGTTGCTCTCGGCCCCCGGCGGGCCGTTGGCGCCGCGGTTCGGTGTCGGGTCGGCCGCGGCGCACGCGGCCTCGGGCGCACTGGCACTGACCACCTCTGCCCCGTCCCTGCGCTCGGACGTCGACACCGCGGACGACCTTGCGTATGCGCGGGAGCTGGGCCTGGGCACCCACACGGCGGAGCTGCTCACCCAGGCCTGCGCCGTGCCGTGAACAGCGAGGGAATGCGACGCGAAACGTCTCACCGTGACTGCACGAATTCGCCGATCTGGTGGACAATGCCTGCGTGACCATGGACGAGAGCACCACGCCCGCGAGCTCTCCCGATGCCCGCCGGGCGACCACCGAACCGCCGCCGGAAGCGACCACCGTCGAGTCGGCGAACCACTCCCTGCCCTCCGCACCGCCTGCCGCGACCCAGGTCGAACAGGTGCCGGACGCGCTGCCGGACAACCGGTACTTCAACCGGGAGCTCTCGTGGCAGGACTTCAACGCCAGGGTACTGGCCCTCGCCGAGGACGAGTCCCAGCCCCTGCTCGAGCGCGCCAAATTCCTGGCCATCTTCGCGTCCAATTTGGATGAGTTCTACATGGTCCGGGTGGCGGGACTGAAGCGCCGCGACGAGACCGGCCTGTCCGTACGCAGCGCGGACGGCCTCACCCCGCGCGAGCAGCTCAGCCACATCGCCAAGCGCAACCAGGAGCTCGTCCAGCGGCACAACGCCGCGTTCGAGTCGCGGGTGCGACCCGCGCTGGCTGCCGAGGACATCCACATCATGCGGTGGTCCGATTTGGATGAATCGGACCACGAGCGGCTCTCCCGGTACTTCCGCGAGCAGATCTTCCCGGTGCTCACTCCCCTCGCGGTCGACCCGGCGCATCCGTTCCCGTACATCTCCGGCCTGTCGCTGAACCTCGCGGTGACGGTGCGCGACCCCGAGGAGGGCACCGAACGCTTCGCCAGGGTCAAGGTGCCCAACAACGTCCCGCGGCTCGTGCGCACCGAGCCCCAGCGCGACAACCCCACGGCCACGTTCCTGCCTCTCGAGCAGCTCATCGCCGCCCATCTGGGCGAGCTGTTCTCGGGCATGGAGGTGATCGAGCACCACGCGTTCCGGGTGACGCGCAACGCCGACTTCGAGGTGGAGGAGGACCGCGACGAGGACCTGCTGCAGGCACTCGAACGCGAACTCGCCCAGCGTCGGTTCGGGCCGCCGGTGCGTCTCGAGGTCTCGCAGGACATGAGCGAGCACATGCTCGAACTCCTGTTGCGCGAGCTGGAGGTCGACCCGCGGGACGTCGTCGAGGTCCCGGGGCTGCTGGATCTGTCGTGCCTGACCCAGTTGCTGTCGGTGGACCGGCAGGAACTGAAGGATCGGCCGTTCGTGCCCGCGACGCCGCCCGCGTTCGGCGAACGCGAGACGCCGAAGAGCGTGTTCTCGACCCTGCGCGACGGTGACGTGCTCGTGCACCATCCGTACGACTCGTTCTCCACGAGCGTCCAGCGGTTCATCGAGCAGGCCGCGGCCGACGACAAGGTCCTGGCCATCAAACAGACGCTGTACCGCACCTCGGGCGACTCCCCGATCGTCGACGCACTCATCGACGCCGCGGAAGCGGGCAAACAGGTCGTCGCGCTCGTGGAGATCAAGGCGCGGTTCGACGAGCAGGCCAACATCACGTGGGCCCGCACGCTCGAACGGTCCGGCGTCCACGTGGTGTACGGGCTCGTCGGTCTGAAGACCCACTGCAAGGTGGCACTCGTGGTCCGCCAGGAGGGCTCGACGATCCGGCGCTACTGCCACATCGGCACGGGCAACTACAACCCGAAGACCGCGCGCCACTACGAGGACCTCGGCCTGCTCACCGCGGATCCGGACATCGGAGCCGACCTCACGGACCTGTTCAACGTCCTGACCGGCTACTCGCACCAGGCCACGTACCGCAACATCCTCACCTCCCCCAACGGGATCCGGCGCGGGATCCTCGACCAGATCTCCGACGAGATCGAACTGGCCCGCCAGGGCCGGGAGGCGGGAATCCGGCTGAAGTGCAACTCGTTGGTCGACGAACAGGTCATCGACGGGCTGTACCGCGCATCACAGGCCGGAGTTCCGGTGGACATCGTCGTGCGCAGCATCTGCGCGCTCAAGCCGGGTGTGGAAGGGCTCAGCGAGAACATCCGGGTGCGCTCGATCCTCGGCCGGTTCCTCGAGCACTCGCGCATCTTCCACTTCCGCGGCGCCGGTGCGTACTGGATCGGCAGCGCCGACATGATGCACCGCAACCTCGACCGCCGGATCGAGGCGCTCGTGCAGGTTCGCGATCCCAAGCTGACGGCCCAGCTGGACGCGACGTTCGATTCCCAACTCGACCCGCACACGCGGTGCTGGGTGCTCTCGTCCACGGGCGAATGGCACCCGTCCCCCGCCGACGTGTCCGACGTCCGCGACCATCAGCTCGAAACGTTACGCAAGCACGGAGCAACAGGGTGAGCAGTACCGCCACGGACCACATCGTTTCCCACGCCGCGGGCGCCGTGCTGTGGCGCGCGGCGGGTCCGACCACATCCGACATCGAGGTCGCCGTCGTCCACCGTCCGCGATACGACGACTGGTCACTTCCGAAAGGCCATCTCGATCCCGGCGAAACGGCACCCGTGGCCGCGGTCAGGGAACTCGAGGAGGAAACGGGCCACTCCGCCGTTCTGGGCGCTTTCCTGAAACGCGTCGAATACCGCATCGCGCGCGGCAGGAAAGCGGTCGACTACTTCTCGGCCCGCGTGAGCGGAGATGTGCGGAGCGGTTTCACCCCGAATGAGGAAGTGGACGAGCTGCGCTGGTGCACTCCGCCGGAGGCGAAAGGACTGCTGTCGTACGAGTCCGACTCCGAGGTGCTCGATCTGCAGACCGCCCTTCCGCAGCAGCGCACGACGCTGCTGCTGGTGCGGCACGCCAAAGCCGGTAAGCGGAAACACTGGGCAGGCGACGACGATCTGCGTCCGCTGAGCGACGCCGGCGAACGCCAGGCGAGCGCGCTGCGGGAGATGCTGGCGACGTTCGGCCCGGACCGGGTCGTGTCCGCGCCGCTGCTGCGCTGCGTGCAGACGGTGCAGGGCGTGGCGGAGGACATCGGCACCGAGGTCGCCCACGAGACGGCGTTGTCGGAACGGTCGCATGCCGCCGACCCGGACGCTGCCGTGCGCAGGATCGTCGAGATCGCCGCCGACGGCGGCACTCCGGTGGTGTGCAGTCAGGGCGGCGTCATCCCGCATGTCGTCGAGACGCTCGCCGCCCGCGGTGGCGTACCGCTGCCCGCGACCAAACGGGACGGTGTCGCGGCCAAGAAGGGCTCGCTCTGGCAGCTCACCTTCGACGGCCGCGGCCGGCTCGTAGGTGCCAACTACCTTCCCAGCGCGCTTCCCACACCGCTGCCCGCGTAGCGACAGTCTCCATCGCCGACTCCGGCACAGTCAGCCTTCTGCCGGCGTTCTGTGGCCCGCTGAGGCTTTCGTGCGCCGTTCCGGGTGTCTCCGCGTGCCCCGAACGGCGACGCCGTCTGTGAACCACACAGGGCCCCGCATGCGAACGGGCCCCG
>Ga0079224_100000823_pt1 | contig 33210 bp, 33 predicted proteins | sample Stecom2015_FD_80414 | JGI IMG/M metagenome (GOLD analysis project Ga0079224, IMG submission 80414) | Agricultural soil microbial communities from Utah to study Nitrogen management - Steer compost 2015 | ecosystem: Environmental > Terrestrial > Soil > Agricultural land | place: USA: Utah... | reverse complement strand
GCGGCGAAGGTCGCGGTGCCGGCGATGGTGAGGTAGCCGACGGTCAGGGGGAGGTCGAGCAGCACCGGGATGACGGCACCGATGACCCACACCAGCTGGAAGCGCACCTCGAAGCGGGCGAAGGACCGGCCCCGGTTGGCGTCGGGGGCGTCGCGCTGGACGAGCGAGTCGAAGGCCAGCTTGCCGGAGGTGGAGACGATGGCGATCGTCGCCGCCATGATCGCGGCGCCGGCGAGCCCCCCGTAGCGGGCCACGCCGAGGGCCACGACGACCGTCACCGCCAGCACGGTGAGCAGCATCCGCTCCTCGGGCATCGCCTCGCGCAGCTTCGGGGCCAGCATCGACCCGAGCAGGCCGCCGGCGCCGGTGAGGGCGAGCACGACGCCCATGTGCCAGGTGGGGTCCTCCCGCAGCTGGAAGAGCAGGAAGAAGGTGAGGAAGCCGACCATGCCGCGGATCAGGCCCATCGCCGAGGAGGCGAGCAGGATCCCCACGCCCCGCAGCTCGGCCGCCTCCTTCGGGGTGGCGGAGGCCTCGGCCACGGTGGTGGAGGGGATGCGCAGCGCCAGGACGGTGGCGACGGCGTAGGAGAGCACGGCGAGGGTGATGACGCCCGGTGACCCGGCGATGAGGAACATGAGCCCGGCCGGGATGGCCGCCGCCGGGGCGGACAGGCCCGAGAGGAGCTGCATCTTCGAGTTGGCCTCGACGAGCTCCTCGTCGCTGCGGACGACGGTCGGCACGACGGCGCTGCGGGCCACGCCGTAGGCCTTGCCCAGGGCGAGGACGGTGAACGCCTCCGGGAACAGGAGGAGGCTGTCGAGGTCGTTGATCATGACCAGGCACACGAGGGCCCGGATGCCGTGCGCGCCGACGATCATCCAGCGGCGCCCGCCCTTGGCCCGGTCGAGGAACGGCCCGATGAACGGGGCCACGAGCGCGAGCGGCGCCATCGTGAGGGCCAGGTAGAGGAAGACCTTCCAGCGGGCGTCGTTGGGGTCGAGCTCGAAGAACAGCGAGTTGGCGAGCGCGATCGTGACCAGCGCGTCGCCGCCGGCGGCGAACACGTGGGAGCGGGCCAGCCGGGCGAACGGCGACAGGACGAAGGCCTCCGCACCCACCCGCGACCGCGGGCTCGAGAGGGGACGCCAGCCGTCGCCGTTGGTCATCGGAGCCATCGTAGGGGCCACCCCGGGACCCTCGGCCCCGCGGCGGTCAGGCGCGGGGGAGCTCGTACTTGTAGCCGAGCCCGCGGATGGTGACGATGCGGGTGGGCTTCGACGGGTCGGGCTCCACCTTGGCCCGCAGGCGCTTGATGTGGACGTCGAGCGTCTTCGTGTCCCCGACGTAGTCGGTGCCCCACACCCGGTCGATCAGCGTGTCGCGCGGCAGGACGCGCCCGGCGTTGGCCAGCAGCAGCTCGAGCAGCTCGAACTCCTTGAGCGGCAGCTGGACCTCCTCGCCTCGGATCACCACCTCGTGGCGCTCGGGGTCGAGGCTCACGTCGCCGACGGTGAGCGCCTCGCCGGTGACGGTGGCCGCGGCCGCCGCGGCCTCGGCGCTGCGGCGTCGCAGCACCGCCCGCATGCGGGCCACGAGCTCGCGCAGCCGGTAGGGCTTCGTGACGTAGTCGTCGGCCCCCACCTCCAGGCCGACGACGGTGTCGATCTCGCCGCCCTTGGCGGTGACCATGATGATCGGCACCTGGGACCGCTTGCGCAGCTCCCGGCACACGTCGACGCCGGAGATGTGCGGCAGCATCACGTCGAGCAGCACGAGGTCCGGCTGCACGGCGTCGAACACGTCGAGCGCCTCGGCGCCGTCGCGGGCCACCTTGACCCGGAACCCCTCGCGCTTGAGCCCGATGGTCAGGGCCTCGACGAAGGAGTCCTCGTCCTCGACGACGAGCACGGTGGGATCGGGAGCGCTCATGGTGCTGTCAGCCTGCCTCGTCGGAGACGGCCACGGGACCCGAGCCGAGCGGGAGCCGCAGCGTGAACGTGGAGCCCTGCCCCTCCTCGGAGTCGAGGAGGACCTCGCCGTGGTGGTTCTGGACGATGTGGCGCACGATGGCCAGCCCGAGCCCGGTGCCGCCGGTCTCGCGGCTGCGGGCCCGATCCACCCGGTAGAACCGCTCGAAGACCCGCTCGAGGTCCCGGCGGGGGATGCCGATGCCGTGATCCCGGACCGCCACCTCCACCACGCGCCCGTCGGTGCGGGTGCGGACCTCCACGGAGGACTCGGGATCGGAGTACTTCACCGCGTTCTCGAGCAGGTTGTAGAGGGCGGACACGAGCTGGCGACGGTCGCCGACCACCCCGAGGCGCTCGGGGATCGCGTCGACCGCGATGCCGATCCGCCGCTGGTCGGCGGCGCCGCGCACCCGGTCGACGGCCTCGCCGACGAGGTCGGCCACCGACACCGGCTCGTGCACCTCGGACTCCGCCACCTCGATGCGGGACAGCTCGAGGAGGTCGTCGATCGTGCGCCCGACCCGGAACGCCTCCGTCAGGATCCGCTCGGCGAGGCGCCGGCTGATCTCGGGGTCGTCCTCCGCGGCGAGCGTCTCGGCGAGCAGCCCGAGGGCGCCCACCGGGGTCTTCAGCTCGTGGCTGATGTTGGCCACGAAGTCCCGGCGCACCGACTCGAGGCGCCGGCGCTCGGTCACGTCCTCGACGATCACCAGCGCGCCGGCCGGGTCGTCGCCGGCGTCGACGGCGAACCCCCGGATCACGACGGTGCGCCGCGGCGGGCCGAACAGGTCGACGGAGCGGTCCGGCACCGAGCCCCCGGTGGCGATGACGGTCTCAGCCACCTCGTAGATGGCCTCCTCGACGAGCGCGTCGCCGTGGCGGGCGGACAGGTAGGACTTGGCCACCTTGTTCCGGAACAGGATCGAGCCGTCGGGCTCGAAGAGCACGACGCCTTGCGGCAGCATCCGCAGCGCCGCGGTGAGCCGGGCCTCCGCCACGCTCTGGTCGTCGCCGGCCACCAGCGCTCGGTCCACGACCCGCTCCACAACGGAGGTGGCCTCGGCGAGGCCGGTGCCGGTGGCGACCACGTCGGGGTCGAGGCGGCTCCCGGCGGCGAGGAGCCGTCGGGACAGGTGGCGCTGCTGCACGAGGACGAGGACGAGGGCCACGACCAGCACGACCACCAAGACGGCGAGCACGGCGCTCATGCTTGCGCACCGTCCCCGTCGGTGGCGACGCTGGCCCGCCCAGCGGCGCGCACGAGGTCGTGGCGGAGCTCCTCGAGCTGCTGGTGGAACGCCGAGAGGGACTCGGTCACCTAGCGCACCTCCGCGGCGAGGAACCGGGGCTCCCCGGTGAGCAGGTACCGGAGGCGGGCCCCGATGATCGCGCTGTGGTCGGCGATGCGCTCGAGGGCCCGTCCGGCGGCGAACACCCCGATGGCGATGCGGGGCGCGTCGGGGTCGTGCAGGGCGTGGAGCTCTTGGACGAGGGCCTCGTCGTAGTGCCCGAGCTCCCGGTTGACGGTGGCCAGCTCGGTGGCCAGCGCCAGGTCCTGGGCGGACCAGGCCCGCAGCGCCAGCCGGTAGAGCTCGACGGCCTCGTCGCCGTAGGTCACGAGGATGTCCCACGCCCGAGACGCCCGGGACAGCAGGTCGTGCTGGGGAGCCAGCTTCGCGACCCGCAGCGACAGGTCGCCGATGCGCTCCAGCTCGGAGACGATGCGCAGGACCGACACGATGAACCGCAGGTCGCTGGCCACCGGCGCCTCCCGGCCGAGCAGCAGGTAGCAGCGCTCGGTCAGCGAGACGTTCATGGCGTCGATGACGTCGTCGCCGTGCAGCGCCTGCGCGGCGACGGACTCGTCGCCGTAGCGGAGGACCTGGCGCATCCGCTCGAGGTTCTCGTCCACCCGCACGCCCATGAGCTCGACCTGCAGCCGCAGCTGGTCGAGCTCCTCGCGGAACGCCTGCCGCAGCGGCTCGAGGGGCTCCTCGTGGGGGACGGCCACCGCGCTCACCCGAACCGACCGGTCACGTAGTTCTCCGTCCGCTCGTCGCTCGGGTTGGAGAAGACCCTGTCGGTGAGGTCGTACTCGACGAGCACCCCGGTGCGGGTGTCGCTGCTGGGGTTGACCTCGGTGGTGAAGAAGGCGGTGCGGTCGCTCACCCGGGCCGCCTGCTGCATGTTGTGGGTGACGATGATGATCGTGTACCGCTGCTTGATCTCCTGCATCAGGTCCTCGATCCGGGCGGTGGCGATCGGATCGAGCGCCGAGCAGGGCTCGTCCATGAGGAGCACCTCGGGGTCGGTGGCGATCGCCCGGGCGATGCAGAGCCGCTGCTGCTGACCCCCGGAGAGGCTGAGCGCGGAGCGCTTCAGGCGGTCCTTCACCTCATCCCAGAGCGCGGCGGCCCGCAGCGAGCGCTCGACCACCTCGTCGAGGTTGCCCTTCTGCCCGGTGATCCGCGGCCCGTAGGCGACGTTGTCGTAGATCGACTTCGGGAACGGGTTCGGCTTCTGGAACACCATCCCGATCCGGCGGCGCACCTCGACCGGCTGGACGGCGGGGTCGTAGAGGTCGACGCCGTGGTAGCGGACCTGGCCCTCGACGCGCGCGCCCTCGATCAGGTCGTTCATGCGGTTGAAGCAGCGCAGCACCGTGCTCTTGCCGCACCCGGAGGGGCCGATGAACGCGGTGATCTCGTTGCGGCGGATCTGCAGGTCGACGTCGCGCACGGCCCGGAACGCGCCGTAGTGGACGCTGAGGCCCTGGACGTCGAAGACGGTGGGCTGCTCGTGCGCCACGGGGGCGTCGACGGCCGGTGCGGCCGCCGGGCTCGGCGCCAGCGCGGTGGGAGCGGGGGTGGAGTCGGACACGGGCACCTCTCAGGACTTGATCGCGAGCCGGCTCGCCACGAAGCGGGACAGCGCCGTGAACGCGAAGACGAGGACGATGAGCGTCAGCGCGGCGCCGAAGGCCCGGTCCTGGGCACCGGCGAAGGGCTGACTGGCGTTGCGGAAGATCTGGGCGGACAGCGCGGTGCTGCTGTCGCTGAGGCTCCAGCTCGGGGAGTAGACGAGCCCGACGGTGAACACGAGCGGGGCGGTCTCCCCCGCGGCTCGGGCGATGGCCAGCATCGCGCCGCTGATGATGCCGGACAGCGCCGTCGGCAGGACGACCGAGGTGATCGTCCGCCACCGGTGCGACCCGAGGGCCAGGCTGCCCTGGCGGAGCTCGTCGGGGACCAGCCGCAGCATCTCCTCGGTGCTGCGGATGACGATGGGCAGCATCAGGCAGGCGAGGGCCAGGGCACCGGCGAAGGCGCTCTGGCGCTCGAAGCGCAGCACCCAGATCGTGTACACGAAGAGGCCCATCACGATGGACGGGACGCCGGTCATCACGTCGGCCAGGAAGCGGATGGCGCGGGCGGTGCGGTTCTGGCGGCCCAGCTCGTTCAGGTAGATGGCCCCGAGGACGCCGAGCGGGATCGCCATCAGCGCGGCGAGCCCGGTGGTGAGGAGCGTCCCGACGATGGCGGGGTACATGCCACCGCCGTCGACGCGGTACTGGCGGGGGATGTCCGAGGTGAGGAACTCCCAGGACATGATCCCGCTGCCCCGGGTGACCACGTACCCGACGACGGCGACGAGCGGCACGAGCGCCACCACGAAGGCGAGGGAGATGACGGCGGTGGCGGCCCGGTCGGCCAGCCGCCGGCGGGTGCTGAGCCGGGCCCGGGTGAGGTCGAGCGGCTCGCGGACGGGCGGGTCGACGAGCGCCATCAGGCAGCCCCCCGGAAGCGGACCTGCACCCGGTTGACGATCACCCGGCCCAGGACGTTGACGACGATCGTGAGCACGAGGAGGAAGACGCCGAGCGCGATGAGCGCCGAGCGGAACGTCCCCGAGGACTCGCCGAACTGGTTGACGATGACCGCCGGCATGGCGTCGCCGGTGGCGAAGAGGTTGGCCACGATCTGGGGCCGCGACCCGATGACCAGGGCCACGGCGATTGTCTCGCCCATGGCCCGTCCCAGGCCGAGCATCGTGGCGCCGACCATCCCGCCGAAGCTGTGCGGCAGGACCGCGCCGCGGATCATCTCCCAGCGGGTGGCGCCCAGGGCGAGCGCCGCCTCCTTCTCGCCTCGCGGGACGGTGACGAGCACCTCTCGGGTGATCGAGGTGATGATCGGCACGATCATGATCGCCAGGACGATCCCGGCGGTCATGAAGCTGCGGCCCGACGAGGCCGGGCCGAAGAGGGCGCCGACGACGGGCAGGTCGCCGAACGTGCGGTGCATCCACCCGTAGACGCCGGTGATGTTCGGGGCCAGCACGGCGATGCCCCACAGCCCGTAGACCACCGAGGGGATGGCGGCGAGGAGGTCGACCGCGGTGGTGATCCACCGGCGGAGCCGCCGCGGGGCGATCTCGGTGGCGAAGAGGGCGATGCCGACGCTGACGGGCACCGCGAGCACGAGGGCGATCGAGGAGACGACGGCGGTCCCGTACACGAAGGCGAGCGACCCGAGGTGCGGGCCGTCAGGGGCGTTCGGGGCCCACCGGTCGCTCGTGACGAACTCGAGCCCGGCCGCTCGGAGGGCGGGCAGGGCGGCGTCGACGGTGCTGTAGGCGATGAGGGCCAGGACGGCGAGGACGACCAGACCCGCGGCCAGGGCCAGGCCCCGGAACGCGGCGTCGAGCCGGGACCCGCGGGCCCGGATCGTCAGGTCTGGTCGTTCGGCGATGGTGATCGGCGTGAGGGTGGTCACGGCAGCTCCGGGTGGGGGATCGGGCGGGGGTGGTCAGCGACCACCCCCGCCCGGTGCGGTCGGCGGGTCAGCCCACCGTGATCTGGTCGAGCTGGGCGAGGGCCCGGTCGCGGAGGCTGTCGGGCAGGGGGGCGTACAGCTCGTCCTCGGCCAGGTCCTGCGCGTCGGTCAGCAGGAAGGTGATCCAGTCGATGACGAGGTCGGCCGTCGCCTGGTCCTCGTAGGAGGTCCGCACGAGGACGTAGGTGGGGGCGGCGATCGGGTACGCCTCGGCGCCGGCGGCGTCGAGCGGGTCGTAGGTCAGGTCGTCGGCGATCTCGGCGCCGTCGAGGGCGGCGGTGGTGCCCTCGAGCGTCGGCACGACGAACTCGCCCTCCTGGTTGCCGATGGCGGCGTAGGTCAGCCCGAGGGCCTCGGCGTCGGCCAGGTCGACGTAGCCGATGGCGCCGTCGGTGTCCTGGATGATCTGGGCCACGCCGGTGTTGCGCTGCCCGGCCTGGGCGTTGGACGGCCACTCGATCGTGTCGCCCGAGCCGAGGGTCCAGGTGCCGGTTGCCTTCTCCAGGTACTTGGTGAAGTTGCTCGTGGTCCCGGAGCCGTCAGCCCGCACGGCGAGCGTGATCGCGGTGGACGGCAGCTCGACGTCGGGGTTGTCGGCGGCGATGGCCTCGTCGTCCCAGGACGTGATGTCGCCGTTGAAGATGGCGCCGAGCGTGTCGGGGCTCAGCTGGAGCTCGTCGACGCCGCTCAGGTTGTAGGACACGGTGATCGGGGCGGCGACGGTGGGGATGTAGAGGAACTCGTCGGGGTCGAGGCCCTCGTCCTCCTTGACGAGCGAGTCCGTCCCGGCCCAGGCGGTCAGGCCGTCCGCGAAGTCGGACTTGCCCTGGCCGGAGCCGACGGCGTTGTAGATCACCGTCACCCCGGGGGTCGCCTCCTCGTAGGCGACGATGGCCGCCTGGTAGAAGGCGTCGGGGAAGCTGGCGCCCGAGCCCTCGAGCGTCCCCGACAGCGAGTCGGAGCCGCCGCCGTCGTCGTCGGCTGCCGCGGTCGTGTCGGTGCCGTCGTCGTTGGCCTCGGCCGAGTCGTCGTCGCCGCACGCCGCGGCGATCAGGCCGAGGACCAGGAACAGCGACAGCCAGGCCGTCTTCGTCTTGCGCACGTGAGCCCTCCTTGGGCGAGCAGCAGGTGTCTCGGGGGTGACACCAGGTCGTCGCCGCGCACGCTAGGGAGGCCGGGTATCGCCCAGAGGTGGCCGAGGTGAACCGCAGGTGAACGGTCCTCCAACTCTTGGCCACGCCGGCGCGGGGCCGGCCGCGGGGCGTCAGGCGCGCTTGCGGCGGGCGTGCGCGGCCTGCTCGAGGCGCACGTGCGTGTCGTTGTCGCCCCGGGGCTCGACGCGGGCCCAGGTGCCGTCGGCGCCGAGGGTCCAGGCGATCGCGTCGTCGGTGAGGTTGATCTCGAGCACCTCGTCGAGCCGGGCCTGCAGCTCGGGGTCGAGCACCGGCAGCAGCGCCTCCACCCGGCGGTCCAGGTTGCGGGGCATCAGGTCGGCCGAGCCGATCAGGTGGCGGGGCTCGCCCGGGCCGCTGCCGTTGGCGAACCGGTAGATGCGGGAGTGCTCGAGGTACCGCCCGACGATCGACCGGACCCGGATCCGCTCGGACATGCCGGGCACGCCGGGGATGAGGCAGCAGATGCCCCGCACGATGAGATCGACGTCCACCCCCGCCTGGGAGGCGGCGTAGAGCGCTTCGATCATCTCGACGTCGACGAGGCTGTTCATCTTCATCGTGATGTGGGCGCGACGACCCGCCCGGGCGGCGGCCACCTCCCCGTCGATGAGCGCCAGCAGGCCCTCCCGGGCCCAGTCGGGGGCCACGAGGAGGCGCTGGTAGCGCACATCGCGGCCGTAGCCGGTGAGGTAGTTGAACAGCTGGGTGAGGTCGGCCCCGACCGCGGGGTCGGCGGTGAGGATGCCGAGGTCCTCGTAGGTGGTGGCGGTCTTCGAGTTGTAGTTGCCGGTGCCGAGGTGGCAGTAGCGGCGGATGCCGTCGGGCTCGTCGCGCACGACGAGCGCCGTCTTGGCGTGGACCTTGAGGCCGACGAGGCCGTAGGCGACGTGCACGCCGGCGTCCTCGAGCGCCTTGGCCCACTCGATGTTGGCGCTCTCGTCGAAGCGGGCCTTCAGCTCCACGAGCGCCGCGACCTGCTTGCCCCGCTCCGCGGCACGGATCAGGTGCCGCACGATCGGGCTGTCGCCGGAGGTCCGGTAGAGCGTCATCTTGATGGCGAGGACCTGCTCGTCGACCGAGGCCTGCCGGATGAACTCCTCGACCGTGGTGCGGAACGAGTCGTAGGGGTGGTGGAGCAGGACGTCGCCGTCGCGCAGCACGGCGAAGAAGTCCGGGGTCTCGCCGTCGTCGGCGGCCAGCCGGGGCGGGGTGACCCGGCGGTACCTCCGGTCCTTCAGCTCGGGCCGGTCGAGGGCGTGGACCGCCCACAGCCCGCCGAGGTCGAGCGGCGCGGCGATCCGGTACGTGTCCTCGTCGCCGACGTCGAGCTCGCGCTGGAGCATCTGCTCGACCGGCTCGCTGATGCCGGCGGCCAGCTCCAGGCGCACGGCCCGGCCGAACTGTCGGCGCCGCAGCTCCATGTCGACGGCGGCCAGCAGGTCCTCGGCCTCTTCCTCCTCGAGGGTGAGGTCGGCGTTGCGGGTGACCCGGAACGTGTCGTGGGACTCCACGACCATGCCCGGGAAGAGCCGGTCGAGGTGGGCCGCGATCACCTGCTCGAGGGGGACGAACCGCTCGCCGTCGGGCATCACCACGAACCGGGGCAGCAGGTCCGGCACCTTCACCCGAGCGAAGCGGGCCTCGTCGCTGACCGGGTCCCGCAGCACGACGGCCAGGTTGAGCGACAGGTTCGAGATGTGCGGGAACGGGTGACCGGGGTCCACGGCCAGCGGCGTGAGGACCGGGAAGATCCGCGACTCGAAGGTCTCGACGAGGAACTTGAGGTCGTCCTCGTCGAGCTCCGCCCAGCTGGACAGCCGGATCCCCACCTCGGCGAGGGCGGGCACCACCTCGTCGAGGAAGATGCGCTCCTGGCGGGCGACGAGCGCCTCCACCCGGTCCCGCACCTCGAGCAGCTGCTGGGCCGGGGTGCGCCCGTCGGGGGAGGTGGCGTCGAGGCCGGCGAGGACCTGCTCCTTGAGGCCGGCCACGCGGACCTGGAAGAACTCGTCCAGGTTCTGGCTGAAGATGGCCAGGAACTTGGCCCGCTCGAGGATCGGGACGTCCGGGTCGGCGCCGAGCGCGAGGACGCGCTCGTTGAAGTCGAGCCAGGACAGCTCCCGGTTCAGGTAGCGGTGGGCGTCGGGCGCCGGAGCCGAGGCCTCCATGCGCCGAGCGTACCGGCGCCCGGGCGGCGCGACCGGCGGCTCGGGGCTACTCCTCCTCGGGGAGGCCGAGGTCCCACTCGAGCAGGATGTTCTCCCGCTCGGCGTCGCGGATCACCCGCTCGCGGTTGCGCCGGAACTGCGGGTCGTGCGGCGGGAGCAGCACGAGGCGGGCCATGACCCGACGCTCGAAGTCCTGGATGAGGTTTCGGTCCCCGAAGATCGTGTCGATCCGCCAGTGCGGCGCCACCGGCCCGAGATACACGATGCGGACGTGGGCGACCGGCGGTTCGGTGGGCTCGGGGGCGACGTCAGACATGGGCCACAACGCTAGCGGGCGCGGGTCGCCGTCCCCAGCCCGGCCGCCGGGTGACGGCTCGGCTCACGCGTCGTCGCCCCGGCGCCCGAGCTTGGCGGTGACGGTGAGCTCCTCCCCGTCGCGGCGCAGCTCGATCTCCACCTCGTCGCCGGGCTCGTGGGAGGTGATGGCGTCGCGGACCTCGGAGGAGGTGGCGATGTCCTCCCCGTCGATCGCCACGATCACGTCGCCCACCTCGATGCCGGCCCGGTCGGCGGCGGAGCCGGGCACCACCTCGGTGACGAAGGCCCCCTCGTCGCCCTCCACCTGGAAGCGACGCCGGACCGGCTCGGTGAGGTCGGCCACGTCGGTGCTCGACACGCCGAGGAACGCCTGGTCGGGGGTGACGGCGCCCTGCCCCTCGCGCAGGTCCTCGATGACGGCCAGGGCCTGGTCGATGGCGATGGCGAAGCCCAGGTTCTGGGCGTCGGCGACGATGGCGGTGTTGATGCCGACCACCTGGCCGGCGGCGTTCACGAGCGGGCCGCCGGAGTTGCCGGGGTTGATGGCGGCGTCGGTCTGGATCAGCCCGGTGAGGCGGATGCCCTCGGCCTCGAGGGCCCGGTCCTTGGCCGACACGATCCCCTGCGTGACGGTGGGGTCGGCACCGAGGTTGAGCGCGTTGCCGATGGCGATGACCGGCTCGCCCACGGCCAGGTCGTCCGAGGAGCCGAGCTCCGCCGGCACCAGGTCGTCGGCGTCGACCTGGATCACGGCGAGGTCGTCGTCGGGGGAGGCGCCGACGAGGGTGGCCTCCTCGCGGGAGCCGTCGGGCAGCACGACGGTGATGCCCCGCAGCGAGCTGATCACGTGCGCGTTGGTGAGGACGAGGCCGTCCTCGCTGAGGATGATCCCGCTGCCGGCTCCCTCGAACACGCCCCGGGAGGTGGTGGCGGTGGTCTCGATGGCGACCACCGACGGGCGCACCTTGGCCAGGATCGCCTGGATGTCGAGGCCGCCGTCGGCGTCGACGATCGGGGTGGCCGACGGGCCCCGCTGGGGCTCGGGGTCGTCGTCGTCCATGGCGACCACGACGCCGGTGGCGACGAGCGCCGAGACCACGGCCCCGGCCACGGCACCGGCGGCGGCGGCCCGCCACGCCCCTCGGCCGGTCCGGCGGGGCGGCTCGGCGGGGCCGGCGGCGGTGGGCCAGGCCGGGGGCACGCCGGGGGCGGCGCCGGCCGGTGGCGTGTCGGGGGCCGCCCAGGGCGACACCGGCTGCCGGTCGGTGGGGGCGGAGCCCGCGTCGGTGGCGACCGTGGTCGGGGCGACGGGCGGCTGCTCCAGCGTCGGGTCCTCGGCGCTCAGGGGGCGCTCCCGAGCGGGCGGCGCGTCCCAGCTCGCGGGGCGGACCCAGTCGGGGTCACCGGGGAGCGGGCGGCGCGGCGTCGGAGGGTGCTGCTCGGGTTCCACGCCCCCATCTTCTCGCCTCGCCGCTGGGTTCCCACGTACAGGAACCTGAGAGTTCGCTGAGACTTCGGCCGATCGGGGAACCAAACGGCCTCCGGGGCCGTAGAAAGGGGCATGGACGCACGTCAGCCAGCCGGAGGAGGGCAGATGGGGCTCGAGTGGATGGCGAGGGGACGCTGCGCGAACGTCCCGCCCGAGGTCTTCTTCCCGAGCGACGGCGTGGGGGTGGAGGTCGCCCGCAAGATCTGCCGGGACTGCCCGGTGAAGGAGCCCTGCCTCGAGTACGCGCTCGCCGAGCGCATCGACCACGGCGTGTGGGGCGGCACCTCCGAGCGGGAGCGGCGCCGGATCCTGAAGGCCCGGCGCAGCGCCCTCACGGCCCGCTGACGAGCGGCCCGCCCGGCGTCAGCTGGCGGGGCGGTCCTCGTCCTCGTCGTCGGCGCTCTCGCTCAGGCCGCGCTTGAACTCGCTCTGGGCCTGACCGAGCGAGCGAGCCAGCTTGGGCAGCTTCGACCCGCCGAAGAGGACGAGGACGACCAGGAGGATGATCAGCAGCTCGCCGGTGCCGAGGTTCACGCCTCCGACCGTACCAGTCAGCCCCCGGATCTCCGCATCGGCGTCGGCTCGGTAGTGTCCGCCGCCGTGACCTCGCTCCCGGACCCGACCTCGCCCGAGGCCGTCGTGGACCTGCTCCGGCCCGGGACCAACGTGGTGGTCCCGCTGGCCAACGGCGAGCCGACGACCGTGCTCGACGCGATCGAGGCGGCCGCGGAGGCCGGCGCGCTGCAGCGGGTCCGGGTGCACCAGATGCACGTGCTGCACGACCGGCCCTACCTCGACGGTCGGTACGGCGACGCGCTCCGCCACGTCAGCTACTTCCTCTCCCACGTCACCCGGCCCCACTTCCACCAGGGCGGCCTCGACGTGGTGCCGGCCCACTTCAGCGAGGTGCCGCTGCTGCTGCGCCACCTCGAGCAGCTCGTCGTCGTGGCCGCCTGCTCGCTGCCGGACCGCCACGGCTACGTGAGCCTCGGCACGAACAGCGACTACGTGGCGCCGTTCATCGGCAAGGTGCCGTTCTTCGTCGAGGCCACCCCCCACATGCCGCGCACGACCGGCCGCAACAGCATCCACCTCTCCCAGGTGGCGGGCTGGTGCCAGTCGAACCGGCCGCTCGTGGAGATCGAGCCGAGCGAGCCCGACGACGTCGACCGTCGGATCGCCGCCCACGTGGCCGAGCGGATCGAGGACGGGGCCTGCATCCAGGCCGGGATCGGGTCGATCCCCAACACGGTCCTCGGCGCGCTCATGGACCGGCGGGACCTCGGCCTGCACACCGAGCTCATGTCCGACGGGATGGTGGACCTCATCGAGGCCGGGGTGGCCACCGGCGTCCACAAGGTGCGGCGACCGGGCAAGGCGGTCACCACGTTCGCCCTCGGCAGCCGCCGCCTCTACGACTTCCTCGACGAGAACCCGGCCGTCGAGCTGCTGCCCGTCGACTGGGTGAACAACCCGCGCACGATCGCCCAGGAGCGGCGCTTCGTGTCGATCAACGCCACCGTGGAGGTGGACTTCCTGGGCCAGGCCGCGTCCGAGATGATCGGCGGGCACCTGTGGTCGGGCTCAGGGGGCCAGGCCGACTTCGCCCGCGGGACGCTGTACTCCCCCGGCGGCCAGGGGTTCCTCGTGCTGCCGTCCACGGCGAGGGGCGGCACGGTGTCGCGCATCGTGCCCCGGCTGAGCCACGGCCAGGCCGTGACGACGCTGAAGAACACCGTCGACAAGGTCGTCACCGAGCACGGGGTGGCCGAGCTGCGGGGGCGCACCGTCCGCGAGCGCACCCGGGCGCTCATCGGCATCGCCCACCCGGCGTTCCGCGACGAGCTGGAGCGCGAGGCCCGCGCCCTCGGGTGGTGGTGAGGCCCGCTCCCTGAGGCTGCTGCTGGCCTCGGCTCAGGGTCGCAGCACGGTGCCGTCCTCGTCGAGGCACCCGGCCGCCGGTGTGGTCTCGTCCGGCCCGCCGGGCGGGCACGGCTCGAGCGGGCGCGACGTGGTGGACGGGGCGTCGGGATCGGTGGGGATCACGTCCGGCGCCTGGTCCTGCCCGCAGGCGGCGAGCGCGGCAGCGAGCGCGACCGCGGCGAGGAGCCGGCGGCGCCCCGTCACGTGAGGACGGCTCGCAGCGCCTCGCTGGCCATGCCCACGGCGTGGCGCGCGTCGTCGAGCATCGACGTCATCGCGAAGAACCCGTGGATCTGCCCGTCGTAGCGGACGTGGCGGACGTCCACCCCGGCCTCTCGCAGGCGGCGAGCGTAGGCCTCGCCCTCGTCGCGCAGCGGGTCGTACTCGGCGGTGATCACGAGCGCCGGCGGCAGCCCGGCCAGGTCCTCGGCCCGCAGGGGGGACACGGCCGGGTCGGCCGGGTCCTGGTCGCCGAGGTAGTGGTCCCGGAACCACAGCATCGTCTTCTTGGTGAGGAAGTAGCCCTCGGCGTTCTCGTCGATCGACGGGTGGCTGAGGGTCAGGTCGGTGACCGGGTACACGAGCAGCTGGAAGTCGATGTCCGGCCCGAACTCGCGGAGCGAGCGCTGGCAGAGCAGGGCGGCGAGGTGGCCGCCGGCCGAGTCGCCGCCGACCGCCACCCGGCTCACGTCGGCGCCGAGGAGCTCGCCGTTCTCGGCCGTCCAGGCGAGGGCGGCGACGCAGTCGTCGAGCGCGGCCGGGGAGCGGTGCTCCGGGGCCAGGCGGTAGTCGACCGAGACGACCACCGCGCCGCTCCCGTTGGCCAGGCTCCGGCAGGTGGCGTCGGCCGTGTCGAGGTCGCCGATCACCCAGCCGCCGCCGTGGAACCACAGCAGCACCCCGTGGTTGGCGCCCACCGCCTCCTCCGGCGTGTACACGCGCACCGGCAGGTCCCCAGCGTCGGTCGGCAGCAGCCGGTCGTCGACCCGCTGCACCTCCGGGCCCTGCTCCATCGTGGTGATGGCCCGGTACATCTCCCTCGCCTCGGCCGGCGAGAGCTCGGACGGCTCCGGGCCGCCCATCTGGGCCATGGCGTCGAGGATCGTCTGCACCTGCGGATGGACGGGCACGCTTCCCCCTGTGTCGTCGGGTCCTCGGCGGAGCGTACCTTCCGTCCGGATCAGCCCCGGCCGTAGAAGACGCGCTCCACCACCCGACGGGCCCGGCGGGTGCGGCGGCGGTACTCCTCGCGCAGCTCGGGGACCGTCATGCCGAGCGAGCGGGCGAGCGGCAAGATCTGCTCGGGCCGGATCGGCAGGGAGTCGCCGGGCCCGGCCACGAGGAAGCTGCGGTTCCGGGTGGCCTCGCAGAACCGGTAGGCGGCCTCGAGGACCTCGGCGTCGTCAGGGTCGAGGTGCCCGGCGTCGCCCAGGGCGCGCAGCGTGGCGATCGTGGCCGTGCCCGGCACGGCGTGCTGGAGCTGCAGGAGCTGCACCGTGAACTCGACGTCAGACAGCGAGCCGGGCCCGAGCTTCAGGTGGAACTTGGGGTCCTCGCCCCGCCCGATGCGCTCCTGCTCGATGCGGGCCTTCATCCGCCGCACCTCGCGGGCGTCCTCCTCGGTGAACGGGCGGGACCAGGTGGCGTCGGCCACGGCGTCGGCCAGCGCCGAGCCGAGGGAGCGATCGCCGGCCACCGGCCGGAGCCGCAGGTAGGCCTGGCGCTCCCACGTGGAGGCCCACCGCCCGAGGTACGACCGCCACGCCTGGAGGCTGCGGGCCAGCGGGCCGTTGCGTCCCTCGGGCCGCAGCGTCGTGTCGATGGCCCAGATCCGGTTGGCCGGCGTGCCGCCGTCGACGAAGCGGAGCAGCGCGGTGGCGATCCGGTCGGCCTCGTCGGCGTCGGCCGTGCTGCGCCCGTCGAAGGCGAACACGAGGTCGAGGTCGCTCGCGTACCCGAGCTCGGCGCCCCCGTAGCGGCCGAGGGCAAGCACGGCGAAGGGCACCTGCGGCTCGAGCGTGGCGAGGGCGGCGTCGAGGGCTGCGTCGGCCAGGGCGCTGAGCCCGGCACCGACGTCCTCCACGTCGGCCATGCCGAAGACGTCGCGGGCGGCGATGCCGAGGAGGTGCCGCTGCTGCCAGCGCCGCAGCGCCCGCTGCCGGTCCTCGGGGTCGGCCCGCCACCCGATGGCCGAGGTGGCGCTCTCCACGAGCTCGTGGGGCGCGCGGGTCTGGAGGCGGGACTCGTCGGCCAGGCGCTCCACGAGGTCCGGGTTGGCCATGAGGATGTCGCCGAGCTGGCGGCTGGTGCCGAGCAGCGTGGCCAGCTGGCGGGCCACCTCCGGCGAGTCCCGGAAGGTCGCGGCGAGGCGCCCGGTGCGCTGCTCGCCGGAGGCGAGCCGCCGCAGCCCGAGCAGCCCGAGGTCGGGGTCGGGGGAGCTCGACAGCCAGTCGAGGACGAGCGGCAGCAGCTGCTGCATCATCCGCGACGACCGGGTGAGGCCGCGGGTCAGCTCGACGACGGCCTGGCGGGTGCGCTCCACGTCGGTGAAGCCGAAGGCGGCGAGCCGGTCGGCGGCCGCGTCGGGGCGAAGGGGGCCGGCACCCGACAGCGAGGCGAGGAGCGGCCGGAACCAGAGCCGCTCGTGGACGGCCCGGACCCGGCTGCGGTGGGCTCGCAGGTCGCGGTCGAACAGCTCGGTGGCGCCGCCGGTGGGGTCGCCCCGGTAGCCGAGCACCCGGGCCAGGTGCCGGCGGTCGGCTCGCTCGCTCGGCACGAGGTGGGTCTGGTGCCCGTCGCGCAGCTGGAGCGCGTGCTCCACCCGGCGCAGCAGCTGGTAGCTCTCGATCAGCGCGGCCGCGTCCCCCTCGTCCACGTACCCGTCGCGCCCGAGCACGCTGAGCGCGGCGACGGTGCTCGGGGAGCGGAGGTCGGCGTCCACCGGGCCGTGGACGAGCTGGAGGAGCTGGGCCGCAAACTCGACGTCGCGGATGCCGCCGGGACCCCGCTTCACCTCCCGGTCGGCCACGCCCCGCTTGCGGACCTCCTCCTCGGCCCGGACCTTCAGCGCCCGCAGCGACCGCAGCTCCTCGGGCTCGAGCGGCCGCCCCCACACCACCTGGGCCGCCGCGGCGGCCCACCGGGCCGCGAGCGCGCCGTCGCCCGCCACCGGCTGCGCTCGCAGCAGGGCCTGGCGCTCCCACGGCTGGGCCCAGCGCTCCCAGTAGGTCACGTACCCGTCGAGGCTCCGCACGAGCGCGCCGTCGCGGCCCTCCGGCCGCAGCTCGGGGTCCACCCGGAAGCAGCGGCCGGCCAGCTCGAGCACCTGGCGGCCCGCCCGCTCGAGCCGGCGAGGGTCGCCCTCGCCGACGAGGAGGATGTCGACGTCGCTCGCGTAGTTGAGCTCGTCGCCGCTCAGCTTCCCCATGCCCACGACGACGAGGTGCTCGTCCGGCTCGAGGACGGTGGCGGCCACCGCGTCGTGCACGACGCGCAGCACCTGGCGGGCTGCCGCGCTCAGCGACGCCGTGGTGGTGGCGAGCGGCACCTCGCCAGCCAGGTCGCGGGCGGCGATGCGCAGCACCTCGCGCCGGAACCAGCCCGGCGCGCCGGCGATCTCCGGTGCCGGCTGCGGGCCGCGGGGGGCCTCGACCACGACCGACAGCGCGGCGTCGTCGGACACCAGCAGCTCGGTGAGCGACCGGCTGGCGGCCACGACGGCCACGAGCCGGGCCCACGCCTCGTCGTCGGCGATGGCCGTCAGCTGATCCGGGTGGCGCTCGGCGATGCGCTCGAGCGCGGTGCGGGCGGCGTCGGGCGCGGCGCAGCGCTCGACGAGGTCCACCGCGACGGCCGGCAGCGCGAGCATCCCCGCAGTCTCGCGGCTCCAGCCGCGTCAGCGGATCGGCGGCCGCCGGTGCACGCCTACGCTTCCGGCATGGCTCGCATCCGCATCGCCCTCTGCCAGCTGAACCCCGTGGTGGGCGACCTCGACGGCAACGTCGCCAAGGTGCTGGCCGCCTACGAGGAAGCGGAAGCCGCGGGCTGCGACCTCGCCGCGTTCCCCGAGCTCGTGCTCACCGGCTACCCGCCGGAGGACCTGCTGCTGAAGCCCCGCTTCGTCGAGGAGAACCTGGCCGCGCTGGCGAAGGTGGCGGGCCGCACCGGGCGGTGCGCGGCGGTCCTCGGGTTCGTGGACCGGGGCCGCGACCTCTACAACGCGGCAGCGGTGTGCGCCCACGGCGAGGTGGCGGGCGTCTACCACAAGCGCCACCTGCCGAACTACGCGGTGTTCGACGAGCAGCGCTACTTCGCGCCGGGCCGCGAGGAGCCGCAGCTGTTCGACATCGCCGGCGTCAAGGTCGGCCTCGCCGTGTGCGAGGACGTGTGGAGCCCGGTGGGGCCCATCGCCGAGCAGTCCGCCGGCGGCGCCGAGCTCGTCGTCATCCTCAACGGCTCGCCCTACCACCGGGGCCGGCACACCGAGCGGGAGCGCCTCGTCGCCACGCGGGCCGAGGACGCCCACTGCCACGTGGCCTACGTGAACATGGTCGGCGGCCAGGACGAGCTGGTCTTCGACGGTACGTCGTTCGTGGTCGACGACCGGGGCGAGCTGCTCGCCCGGTCCCCGCAGCTCGTCGAGCACGTGCAGGTCGTCGACCTCGACATCCCCCCGGTGTTCCGCACCCGCCTGCTCGACCCTCGTGGCCGCGACACGGCGCCGGCGCTTCCGGTGGTGCCGGTCACGGAGCCGGTGGCCGAGCACGCGGGGCCGCCCCGGCCGCCCGAGGTGGCGCCGCTGCTCGACCCGGTGGCCGAGGTGTACGACGCCCTCGTCCTCGCCACCCGCGACTACCTCCACAAGAACGGCTTCACCGACGCCGTGCTCGGGCTCTCCGGCGGCGTGGACTCGTCGCTCGTCGCGGTGATCGCCGCCGACGCGCTGGGGCCCGAGCACGTGCACGCCGTGGCCATGCCGAGCCGGTTCTCGTCCGACCACTCCGAGACCGACGCCGAGGCGCTGTGCCGCAACACCGGGATCGAGCTGCGGACGATCCCGATCGAGCCGGCCCACGCCGCCTTCCTCGAGATGCTGGCGCCGAGCTTCGAGGGCCTGGCCGAGGACCTTACCGAGGAGAACCTGCAGCCCCGGATCCGGGGGATGCTGCTCATGGCGCTGTCGAACAAGTTCCGGGGCTGGCTGGTGCTCACCACCGGCAACAAGAGCGAGGCAGCGGTCGGCTACTCGACCCTCTACGGCGACACGGCCGGCGGCTTCGCGGTGATCAAGGACGTGCCGAAGCTGCTCGTCTACGAGCTGTGCCGGATGCGCAACGAGCGGGCGGGCCGGGAGCTGATCCCGGAGCGGATCCTGACCAAGCCGCCCTCGGCCGAGCTGCGCCCCGACCAGCGCGACGACCAGTCGCTGCCCCCCTACGAGGTGCTCGACCCGCTCCTCGAGGCGTACGTGGAGGAGGACCGCAGCAGAGCCGAGCTGATCGCCGCCGGGTACGCGCCGGAGCTGGTGGACCAGGTGGCCCGGCTCGTCGACGTGTCCGAGTACAAGCGGCGCCAGAACCCGCCCGGGCCTCGCATCACCTCCAAGGCCTTCGGCAAGGATCGTCGCATGCCGATCACCAACGGGTACCGCGGATGACCCTCTCCGACGGCACGGCCGTCCTCCTCGTCTCCTGCCCGGACCAGCCGGGCATCGTCGCCGCCGTCACGACGTTCCTCGCCGAGCGCGGCGCCAACGTCATCGACTTGCAGCAGCACACCGACCACACCGACGGCGCGTTCTTCCAGCGCATCGAGCTCGAGCTGGCCGGCGTGGAGCGCTCCCGCGACGAGCTGGCCGCCGACTTCGCGCCGGTGGCGGAGCGCTACCGGATGACCTGGGCGCTGCGCTTCCCCGACGAGCGGCCCCGCATGGCGATCCTCGCGTCGAAGGAGCCGCACTGCCTCCAGGACCTCCTCAGCCGGTGGCGGACCGGCGAGCTGCCGGTGGACGTCACCTCGGTCATCAGCAACCACCCCGACCACGAGCCCCTGGCCCGCTGGTTCGACGTGCCCTACCACCACCTCCCCATCGGGGACGACGGCCGCGACGCGCAGGAGAAGCGGGTGGTCGAGGTGCTGCGGGCCGACCAGGTCGACCTCGTCGTGCTGGCCCGCTACATGCAGATCCTCTCGCCGGCGATGTGCGAGGAGTGGGAGCACCGGATCATCAACATCCACCACTCGTTCCTGCCCGCCTTCCAGGGGGCCCGCCCCTACCACCAGGCCCACGACCGGGGCGTCAAGCTCATCGGCGTCACCGCCCACTACGCCACCGCCGAGCTCGACGACGGCCCGATCATCGACCAGGACGTGATCCGGGTCAGCCACCGCGACGACGTCGCCGACCTGCGCCGCAAGGGCCGGGACCTCGAGGTGACCGTGCTGGCCCGCGCCGTGCGGGCCCACGTCAGCCACCGCGTGCTCGTCTACGGGCGGCGCACCGTCGTGTTCGACTGATGGCCGGCGCCTTCCTTGACCCTCGGGTCAGCCCGGGGGATGCTGCCCGATGACGATCGCCGTTCGGGGGTGGCCGGAGCCGGTCGCCCCCACGTTCCGCACCAGGGGGATGCGTGGCTGACCCGAAGAGGCCGAGGGCGCCGTTCGCCCCGTGGGACCGCCGGGAGCTCCCGGGGAGCTTCACCGTCGAGGAGACGGCGCGGCGCGTCGGCCATTACAAGTGGATCGAGATGCGCCTGTTCGAGGCGCTCGGCGGGTGGGTGGCCACCGTCCCCGAGCTGGACGTGAAGCTGCGGCTCGGCACCCACTGCTACCACCACGCCTGGCACGCCGACCTCTGGCACAAGCGCCTGCCCGAGCTGCGGGAGATGGACCCGGAGCGCCTCACGGTGCCGCCCAACGACGGGCTCGTGGCGTTCGTCGACAAGCTCACCGAGCCCGAGGCGCCGGAGCTCACGATCGAGAAGCTGGTCGGCGTCTACCGGGTGCTGCTCCCCGCCAAGATCGCCGCGTACACCTACCACCTGAACAACACGTCGCGGATCACGGACGCGCCCACGATCCGGTCGCTCGGGTTCATCCTCCAGGACGAGATCGAGGACTGGCGCGACGGCGAGATGCTCCTCCAGTCGCTCATCGAGACCGAGGACGAGCTGCGCCGCGCCGTGGACCGGCAGGCGGAGCTGCAGGCGCTGCTCCTGGCCGCCGGGGGGATCGCCGGCCCGGGCTCGATCGGCGAGCCCTACGTCAGCGAGGAGGAGCAGCACGCATGAGGAAGTCCTTCCCGGTCGAGGACCTGGCCCGAGACGAGCGGTTCGTGCGGGTGCCGCTCATGGCCCGCATCGACGATCCCCGCTCCGCCCGCCGCGAGGCGCGGCCCGGCAAGGGGCGGCGCGGCCCCGGCCGGCTGACCCCCGGTCGACCCGACGCGCCCGACGCGGCCCGATCGCTCATGCACGGCATCTTCATGGGCGAGATCCAGGCGCTCGAGGGCGCCGGCCGGACCTGCTGGGACTTCGAGGTCGGCCAGGGCAGCGGCGAGGGCGTCCCCGAGGTCCCCTTCGAGCTGAAGCTCGACATGGCCCGGCAGTGCTGGGACGAGGCCCGCCACTGCGAGATCTCGGCCAAGCTCAGCGAGCACATGGGCACCGAGATCGGCGAGTTCGCGGAGAACACGTTCCTCTACGAGGCCGCCTGCAACCCGGACCCGGTGCTGCGCCTCACCGGCGTGAACCGCGCGCTCGAGGGCCTCGCCATCGACGTGTTCAACACGATGCGGGAGTTCGGCGAGGTGGCCGGCGACCCGGTCCTCGAGTTCTGCGAGGACTGGATGCTGGCCGACGAGGTGACCCACGTGAAGATGGGCTCCGACTGGCTGCGGCGCCTCACGGCGGACGACAAGGAGCGCCAGCAGCGGGCCCTCGAGTTCCAGCGGGTCGTCGACAAGCTGTTCTCGCTCGGGGGCTTCCGCGGCGACGAGGAGGACAGCCCGGTGCGCCTGGCCCGCCGCTTCCGGGAGCTGGCCGGCTTCGAGGACGAGGAGATGGAGACGCTGGCCGAGGTGTCCCGCGAGGCCCGCCAGGAGCTCGAGGCTCGCATCGAGGCCAACCGCACCGCGGTGGAGGGGTAGCCCGTGGCCGTCTCCGTCCGCCCCGAGCGGTTCACGATGGTGCACTTCGACGCGGACGAGATCCGCGACCTCGTCGAGCGCCTCGTCGCCGACGTCGGCCTGCCCGCCGACGCGGCGGTGATCGTCGAGGTGGACGAGACCACCCCGCTCGGGCGGTCGGTGCTGGCGTCGGTGGACCCGGTCGTGCTGCAGCTCGAGTCCGGGGCGCTCGAGGACCCGAAGCGACCGCGCCAGCTGGATCCCGTCGGCGCCGCCGACGTCCTCGGCCGGCTCCTGCTCGCGGCGCGGGACCGCCGCGACCCGGCCTTCGGCGACCCGCCCCCCGACGAGGAGCTGCCGCTGCCCCACTCGGTGGCGTGGCAGGTGTACTGCGTGGGGCGGCTGAGCCGGCTCGGCTACCGCACGCAGCCGGCCCGACGCCGATACCAGTTCCGCAACCGGCACGGCTTCACGGACGCGGCCGACGCCGTGTTCGACGAGCTGTGGACGGCGGAGGGCCTCACCTGGGCGGACCTCACGGCGGCATCGGACCGCGCTCGCGCCGCGCTCCCCGCCTGAGGGCGGACCGCTCGCCTCAGCGGCGCTGACCGGGCGCGGTGGCCGACGGGCCGCCCTGGCCGGTGCCGGCCCCGTTCGGGTTGCTCGGCGGCGGGCTCTGCCCCTGCCCCTTGCCCGTGCCTCCGCCGGCGGGGTTGCTCGGCGGGGTCTGGTTCCCGCCGCCGGTGCCCGCACCGCGGGGGTTGCTCGGCGGCGTGGGGTTGCCGCCGGCGCTGCTGCCGCCGCCCTGCGGGTTGCTCGGCGGCGGGCTCTGCCCCTGGCCCTGGCCTTCGGCGCCCCCGGCGCTGCTGCCCTCGCCGTTCGGGTGGCTGGGCGGCGTGGTGGACCGGCCGTCGCGGCCGCTGCGCTCCGGCGGGGTGGCCGGCGTGGCCGGCTCGCCGGGGCCGTTGGGGTCGGCGGGGGTGGCGCCCTGGCCCTCGCTCCCGACGGGGCCGTCCGCCGGCCCCGTCCCGCCGCCCTGGGCCCCAGGCGCGCCCGGTCCCGCGGCGGGGCGCCCGCCGTCGTCCTGGTCGGTGAGGGACCCACCGCCGCTGCGCTCGTCGGCGCGGGGCACGTCCACCCCGAACAGGCCGGCGGTGGACGACACGACGTCCTGCAGGCGGGTGGGGAGCCGGTTCTGGGCGGCCCCGGCGCTGAGGAGCGCCACGACGGCGGCGACCGCAGCAGCCGCCAGCACGAGCGATCGGCGGGCGGCGCGGGCGACCGGGGTCGGGGTGGCGGCCCCCTGCACCAGCTGCGCTCGCAGCGCGGCGCTCATCGGAGGCACCGGCTCCCGGCGGGCTCGCCGCCGGAGCTCGGTGGCGAAGCGGGCGACCGGCACCAGCTCGACCGGCAGGTCCTCGGAGGCGCCCGCGACGACGGCCTCGTCGAACACCGCGTCGAACTCCGCGATGGCACCCATGCCACCAACGTCATCGCCGGGGCTCGGCCCGGGGATACGGGTGGGGTCCACGTCGGCATCCGGCCACCGCTCAGTCATGGTGGATCCGCTCCCGCTCGAGGTGCCGGCGCAAGGTGGCCAGCGCCCGGTGCTGCAGCGACTTGATCGCGCCCGGCTGCTTGCCCAGCGCGCTGGCCACCGCGTCGATGGGAAGGTCCGCCACGATGCGCAGCAGGACCACCGCCCGCTGGTCGGGGGACAGCACGTCGAGGAGCGACTGCAGCTCCTGGTCGCTGAGCGCGTCGAGGGCGTCGAGCTCGGCGTCGCCGGTCACCGCCGTCTCCTGCACCTCCCGCTCGATCACCACCGGCCGCCGGCTCACCGACCGGCGCTCGTCGACCATCCGGTGGTGGGCGATGGTGAACACCCAGGACCGGAACGCAGTCCCGTCCCCGGTGAACCGACCGAGGTTGCGGTGCACCTGGGCCATCACCTCGTTGGTGAGGGACTCGACGTCGCCGACGCCGTTCCAGCGCAGGTAGGCCGCGACCGTGGGCGCCAGCGCTCGGTAGAGGTCCTCGAAGGCGGCCACCGACCCGGCCTTGGCGGCGAGCACCGCGTCGGTGAGGTCTGTCGGGGGCTCGGGCCGCGTCACGTGAGGTCGTGGGCGCTGATCGGCTCGAGCAGGTCGATCCGAGGCGGCCCGGTCAGGAGGTCGCGGCAGGCCTCGGCCATCTCCACCATCTCGGGAGAGTCGAAGTGCCGACGCTGCGCCTCGGGGCTCTCCCACTTCTGGACGACGACGAAGCGGTCCGGCACGGTGGCCGACATCGCGAGGTCGATGTTGCGGCACCCCTCGTGGCCGCGGCTGAGCACGACGTAGCGGGCCAGCACCGCCTGCAGGCGCGCTGGGTCCGCCGCGTCGAGCTCCATCGTGACCATCACCAGGTCCACGTCGGGGACGCCTGCATCCGCCACCGGCTCAGGCTACGCCCCCGGACCGGGGTCGCGCTCGTCCGGCAGCGGCGCGAGCAGGACGAACCGGACAGGTGTCGAACCGGTCTCCGACACCGGGGTTGGCGACCTTGACCGACTCGGTATCGTAGATCCGTATCCCCCGCTGGGCGGGGCCTCGTGCCGGCTCCCGGGGTTGTGGCAGAGGCTCGAACACCACCACGACGAGAAGAAGGTTCCACCTGTGGCCAAGGAGCGCGTCGAGCGCGACGAGGAAGACCTCGTACGTCTCTACCTCACCGACATCGGCCAGTACCCGCTGCTGACCAAGGACGATGAGGTTCGCCTCGCACAGGCGATCGAGGCCGGCAACGAGGCGCGCGCCGAGCTCGAGGCGGGCGGCAAGGACCTCACGCCGGCCCGCAAGCGCGAGCTGCGGCGCACCGCCCGCGAGGGCGAGATGGCCGAGCGCACGTTCGTGCAGTCGAACCTGCGGCTCGTCGTCTCGATCGCGAAGAAGTACCAGGCGTCGGGCCTGCCGCTCCTCGACCTGATCCAGGAGGGCAACCTCGGCCTGATGCACGCCGTCGAGAAGTTCGACTGGCGCAAGGGCTTCAAGTTCTCCACCTACGCCACGTGGTGGATCCGCCAGGCGATCACCCGCGGCATCGCCAACACGGGCCGCACGATCCGCCTGCCCGTCCACGCCGGCGACACGCTGGCCCGCCTCCAGAAGGCCCGGGCCCGCCTGGAGCTGAAGCTGGGCCGCCCGGCCACGCTCGCCGAGCTGTCGGCCGAGGTGGAGATGCCCGAGGACAAGGTCACCGAGGCGCTGCGCTTCGCCGCCGAGCCGCTGTCGCTCAGCGAGCCGCTCCGTGAGGACGGCGACGCGGAGCTGGGCGACGTCGTCGAGGACCGCTCGGCCGAGTCGCCCTTCGAGGTGGCCGCCACGGCGCTGCTGCCCGAGGAGATCAACCGGCTCCTCGCCCCGCTCGACGACCGCGAGCGCGAGATCCTGAAGCTGCGCTTCGGCCTCGACCGCGGCGAGCCGCGCACGCTCGAGGAGGTGGGCGAGCACTTCAACCTCACCCGCGAGCGCATCCGCCAGATCGAGGCCCGGGCGATGTCGAAGCTCCGCCACCCGAGCAGCGACACCGGCGCCCGCGACCTCCTCGCCGTCCAGGCCCCCCGGCGCCGCGCCCGCTGGGGCGCCAGCGCGAACCGCCCGAGGCGGTGGCTAGGCTCGACGCCCATGAAGAAGCTCCTCCTCCTCATCGTCCTCGCCGCGCTCGCCACCGTCGCCGCCAAGAAGGTCCGCACCCTCTGATCCAGCCGTGACGACCGGGCGGCTGCGGCGGCCCGGTCGGCTTCGGCGGCGCGGCGCCACAGCCACCACGCGCCGGCCGCCGCGCCCAGCGCGAGCGCGCCGCCGCCCACCGCCGCGTGGGTCGGCGTGGGCATCGGCACCCGCTCGCGCAGCGGCACCTCGTGGCGCCAGCGCTCCACCTGCCACCCCCGCGCCCGCGCCACCCGGGCCAGCTCGCGGTCCGGGTTGACCGCCACCGCGTGCCCGACGGCGGACAGCATCGGCACGTCGGTGGCCGAGTCCGAGTAGGCCCAGCAGTGGTCGAGGTCGAGGCCGTCGCGCGCCGCGACCTCCTCGATGGCGGCCACCTTCTCCTGCGCGTACACGTAGCGCTCGGTGCGCCCCGAGTACCGGCCGTGCTCGTCGAGCTCGGCCCGGGTGGCGATCGCCTCGTCGACGCCGAGCAGCTGTGCGATCGGGGCCACGACCTCCTCCGGCGACGCGGAGACGATGAACACCTTGTGGCCCCAGGACTGGTGCTGGCGGATCCGCTCCAGCGCCTCCTCGAAGACGATCGGCTCGATCGTCTCGGCGAGGGACTCTCGCACGATGGCGGCGATCTGGTTCTGGTCCCAGCCCTTGGTGAGGCGCAGGACGGACTCCCGCAGCTTCTCCAGCTTCTCGGGGCTGGCCCCGAACTGGGCGTAGAGGATCTGACCCCACGCGGCGCGCAGCATCATGCGCCGGCTCAGCATCCCGGCCCGGTGCAGCGGGCCGCTGAAGGCGACCATCGACGCCTTCGAGATGACCGTCTTGTCGAGGTCGAAGAAGGCGGCCGCTCGGCCTGGTGAGGGGGCCACAGGGCGAGGGTAGCGGCCCCCTGCGCCCCGCGATCGACCGCGCGAACCACCCCCTTGTCCCGCCCCGATCGGGCTCGTACCGTGGCCCGCACGCCGGCTCGTGCGCCCCCGCCGAGCGGCCACTTCCCCCGATGCAGCGCCTGTGCGGCCACCGGCCGCGCGCCCCATCGGAGGCTGACATGCTCGTGGCCTGCTGGTCGGCGAAGGGTGGCTCGGGCACCACCGTCGTCGCGTCGTCCCTCGCTCTGCTCCTCGCCCAGCGAGACCCGCTCGGCTCGCTCCTCGTCGACGTGGCCGGGGACGTCCCCCTGGCGCTCGGGCTGGCCGAGCCCACCGGCCCCGGGCTGGCCGGGTGGCTGGCCGCCGGGCCCGACGTGCCCGCCGACGGGCTCCACCGCATCGAGGCCCCCGCCGAGCACGGCCTCGCCGTCCTCCCCCGCGGCGACGGGCCGCTCGACCCGGCGCGGGTCGACGCGCTCGCTGCGCTCCTCGTGTCCGACGCCCGCCCGGTCGTCGTCGACTGCGGCACCCTCCAGGAGGAGGTGGGCCGCAGCCTCGCCGCGGCGGCCACCCGCTCGGTCCTCGTCACCCGACCGTGCTTCCTGGCGCTGCGCCGGGCGCTGGCCGCGCCGATCCGCCCGTCGGAGGTGGTGCTGCTGGCCGAGCCCGGCCGGTCCCTCGGGCCCGCCGACGTGGAGGACTGCCTGGGCGTGCCGGTCAGCGCGGCGGTGGCCGTGGACCCCGCCGTCGCCCGGGCCGTCGACGCCGGGCTGCTCGGGCTGCGGCTGCCCCGCCGCCTCAGCCGGGAGCTCAGCCGTGCTGCCTGACCACCTCCTCCCGCTCGTGGACGCGGTCCACGCCGAGGTCGTCGTCGGCGGACCCGCCCCGGACGGGCCGAGCGACCGTCACCGAGTGGAGGCGGCCGTCCGGGCTGCCCACCCGCTCCTCGACGCCGCCGCCGTCGACGCGGTGGTGGCCGCCGTCGCCGCCCGGGCGGGCGGGCTCGGGCCGCTCGAGCCGCTGCTCGCCGAGCCGGCGGTCACCGAGGTGATGGTGAACGGGCCCGGCCCGGTGTGGGTGGAGCGCGGCGGCGCCCTCGAGCGCACCGACGTGGCCGTCACCGCCCGGGACGTCGAGCTGCTCGTCGAGCGGATCCTCGGCCCGCTCGGCCTGCGGGCCGACCGGGCCAGCCCGATGGCGGACGCCCGCCTCCCCGACGGCTCCCGGGTCAACGTCGTGGTGCCGCCCCTCGCGATCGACGGGCCGTGCGTGACGATCCGCCGCTTCGGCGCCCGCGCCGTCGCGCTCGACGACCTCTGCCCGCCGGGGGTGGCACCGCTCCTGCGGTGGGCGGTGGGGGCTCGAGCGAACATCGTGGTCAGCGGCGGCACCGGCGCCGGCAAGACCACCCTCCTCAACGCGCTGGGCGCCCAGCTGCCCGCGCAGGAGCGGATCGTCACCGTGGAGGACACGGCCGAGCTGCGCCTCCTCCACCCCCACGTCGTGCGGCTCGAGGCCCGCCCGCCGAGCGCAGAGGGCGCGGGGGCGGTGAGCCTGCGCCAGCTGGTGCGCAACGCGCTGCGCATGCGTCCGGACCGCATCGTCGTCGGCGAGGTCCGCGGCCCCGAGGCCCTCGACATGCTGTGGGCGATGAACACGGGGCACGAGGGCTCGCTGTCCACGTGCCACGCCAACTCGCCGGTCGACGCGCTGCGGCGCCTCGAGCTCATGGTGCTCGGCGCCGGGCTCGACCTGCCCCTCGCCGCGGTGCGGGACCAGCTCACGTCGGCCGTCGACCTCGTCGTGCAGCTGGCCCGGCTGGCCGACGGCGCCCGCCGGGTGGTGGCCGTGGCCGAGGTGGTGGACCCGCCCCGAGCCGACCAGCGCACCCGGCCCCTGGCCGGTCCCGACGGCCTGCACGACCTGCCCACCCGAGCAGCCCGCGCTCCCGGCGCACCAGCGCCGTCGCCGGGGTGGTGCCGGTGATCGGCCTCCTCGCCGGGGCGGCGGTGCTGGGGGTGGCGGCGCTCGCCCGTCCCGCCCCGGCGCGCCCGCTGGACTCGGCCACCGACGCCGCCGCGCCGGCTCGGGTCCCGCGCCTCGTGGCCGAGCTGGCGCTCCAGGCCGGGTGGGGGCCCGAGGCGCTGCGGCGCTGGCCCACCGTCCGAGCCGCAGCGGCGGTGGCGCTCGGCGCCGTGGTCCTCGTCGCCGGGGTGGTGCCGGCCGTGCTGGTCGGGGCGGGTGCGGCGGCGGCGCTGCGGGCCAGCCGCCCGTGGCTGCGCGCCCGCCGCCGGGCTCGGCGCGACGCGCAGCTCCCGGTGTGGCTCGAGCGGCTGGCGACCGGGCTGCGGGCCGGCCTGTCGCTCCCGGGGGCGCTGGCCGCCAGCGCCCCCACCACCGGCTGGCCGCTGCGGGGAGACCTCGAGCGGCTGCTCGCCCTCACCGGCGCCGGCGTGGGGCTGGGCGACGCGCTCGCCCGGTGGCGCGCCCACCCGGACGCCACCCCGGCGGTCACGCTGACCTGCGCCGCCCTGGAGCTCGGCGCTGAGGCCGGCGGGTCGGTGGCCCAGGCCGTCGACCGGGTGGCGGCCACGCTGCGGGACCGCCTCGAGGTCCAGGCCGAGGTCCGGGCGCTCGCCACCCAGGCCCGAGCCTCCGCCGCCCTCTTGTCGGTGGCGCCCGTCGGGTTCACCGCGGTGCTCGCCACCGTGGAGCCCGGGATCGCCTCGGTGCTGCTCACCACCCCGGCCGGCTGGGCGTGCCTGGCCGTGGGCCTCGCGCTCGAGGCCGCCGGCGCGGCGTGGATGGCCCGGATCGTGAGGAGCGCTGCGTGAGGGCCGCGGGGGTGGGGCTGGCCGGCGCCGCCGCCGTGCTGCTCGTCGCCCTCGGGCGGCGGCCGGTGCCGCGCCGGCCCCTGCCGCCGGCTCGGTCCCGCGGCTCGCGCCCTGACCGCGCCGCGCGGGCCGGCACCGCCCTCGCCCGCTGGCTCGGCTCACCGGTAGATCCCCGGGCCGCCCGCCGGCTCGTGCCGTCGCTGCTGGCCGCCGCGGCGGTGGCGCCGCCGGCCCCACCCCTCGCCGTGGCCCTCCTCGCCGCCGCCTGGGTCCGGCCGCTGCTCCGACGGCGCCGCGAGCGCCACGACCGGGACCGCGCCGTGCTGCGGGGGCTGCCCGATGCCGTGGACCTCCTGCACCTGTGCGCCCTGGCCGGGACCGGCCTGGCCCTGGCCCACCCGGCGGTGGCCGCCAAGGTGCCCGGTCCCGTCGGCCAGGCGCTGCGGGAGGCCGACGACCTCGCGCGCTGCGGCGCCACCCGGGCCGACGCCCTCGTGGCCGCGCTCAGCCCGCTCGGCGAGCGGGCCGGCGCCCTGGCCCACGTGCTGGCCGACCACCTCCGCTACGGCACCGCCCTGGCCCCCGAGCTCGACCGCCTCGGGCTCGAGCTGCGCCTTCTCCGCCGCCGACGGGCCGAGGAGGACGCTCGGCGGGTGCCCGTCCGGCTCCTCGCTCCGCTCGTCACCTGCACGCTCCCCGCCTTCGCCGTGCTCACGGTCGTCCCCCTGCTGCTCGCCTCGTTGCAGCACCTCCCGACCTGACGCGCCCTCGCCGGCCCGTGCCGGCCCTCGGCCCCTCGGCCCGACTGCGACGAACCACACAGAACGGAGTCCCCTGTGCTGCCGATCCTCATCTCCCTGCACGTCCTCGCCGTCCGCACCGCCCACCGGGCCCGATCCCGCCTGGCGGCCGACGACGGCCAGTCCACCGCCGAGTACGCCCTCGTGCTCCTCGGCGCCGCCACGGTCGCCGCCCTGCTCATCTCGTGGGCGGCCCGATCGGGCCGGATCACCGGGCTGCTGAACTCGGTGCTCGACCAGGTCCTCTCGAGGGTCGGGTGAGGTCCCGGCGCGGCGCTGCTGCCCGGGCCGGTGACCGGGGCCAGGCCAGCGTGGAGCTGGCGCTCCTCCTCCCCGTGGTCCTGCTCCTCGTGCTCGCCGTCGTCCAGGTGGGCCTCGTGGGGCGCGACGTCGTGCTGGTCACCCACGCCGCCCGGGCGGCGGCCCGCGCCGCCGCCGTGGACCCCGACCCGGGCGCCGCCACCGCGGCGGCGCGATCGGCGTCGGGCCTGGCCGAGGACCGCCTCGTGGTGTCCGTGCGCGACCGGGGCGGGCCCGGGAGCCGGGTGCGGGTGACGGTGTCGTACCGCATCCCCACCGACGTGCCCCTGGCCGGCGGGCTCGTGGGAGACCTCCGGGTGTCTCGCACCGTGACGATGCGGGTCGAATCCGACTGACCTTCCGGTTCCACCGGAAGAGGTCGGTTCGCGCCAAGGATTCCCTCTGCGCGCCCCGGACGTGGAAGGATCTGTCGGTTGCGCGGCGAACCCACCGGAGCCGACGGAGCCCCGCCAGCGTCGTCGCGCCATCTACGCTCACCCGCAGCCACCACCACGAGACACCACGGGCACAGTCCCACTGGGAGGACACCGATGTTGAGGCGGATCGCAGCCATCCTGGCCACCACGGCCGTGCTCGCCCTGGGCTTCGCCCCCGGTGCGAGCGCGCAGCAGGAGCCTGAGCTCGAGTCGTACGGCGCTGGCGCCTCGGGCGTCACGCTGTACCTGGCCATCGCCGACCAGGAGCTCACGATCTCCGGGACCGGGGCCGCGGTCACCTCCGCCCCTGAGGCCGCCGCCGAGGGCAAGGCCCTGGTCACCCCGCTCCTCGAGAGCGACGGTGCGCCCGTCAGCTCCACCGGCGAGCGGGTCGAGGGCGTGGACGAGATCCCGCTCGAGCTCCCGGCGCCGCTGGACCTGCTCGGCGCCTCCATCGTCCGCGTCACTACCTCGGCCGAGGTGGCTGACGGCGTGCCCACCGCCACCTCGACCTCCGACGACATCGTCCTCGACATCATCTCCGCCGAGCTGCTCGGCGACCTCTCCGAGATGCTGCTGCGCCCGCTGCTCGGCGAGGCGCTCAGCCAGCTCGACAGCTCCCTGTTCAGCCAGCTGAACCTCCCGGTCGGCGACGTGCTCGACGTGCTCGTCGACCGCCTGCTGACCGAGATCGAGGCCGGCGCCCCGCTGCTGCGCATCACCGTCGCGTCCACGGAGAGCACCGCCACCCGCGTCGAGGCGGCGGCCACCTCCGGCGTCGCCGAGGTCACGCTCCTGCCGACCCTGCTCCCGATCCAGCTCACGGTGGCCCCGGCCTCGGCGTCGGCCACCTACGACCCGGCCGCGGACGACGTCGTCCTCGACGGCGCGGCCTCGCTCGCCGAGCTCACGATCGGCGCTCCCACCCAGCTGCTGGTGAACGTCCTCGTCGACACCCTCGGGCAGACCGTCTCGATCATCACCGGCCTGCTCGGCCCGGTCGGCGACCTCCTCCAGCCGATCCTCGACCAGCTCCTCGGCCAGGTCGGCGACCTGCTGGCCAACGTCGAGGGCCTGGTGAACGACCTGCTCGCCGAGCTCACCGGGGTCCTCGGCAGCCTGCTGCCCTGCGAGGGCGCGCTCGCCGCGATCATCTGCATCGACGGCGGCCAGGTCAGGGAGCTCGACGCCGAGGGCCTCGCCCGGTACGGCTTCGACTACGGCGAGGGCACGGAGGGCATCGAGGCCACCGCGCTCAGCGTCTCGGTGCTCGATGGCCTGATCGACCTGCGCCTCGGCGAGGTGGCAGCCGCCGCCAACGGCGAGCTGGCCAGCACGGTCGCTCCGCCCACCACCGAGCCGCCGGCGGAGCAGCCGCCGGGGCCGCTGCCCCGCACCGGTGGGGAGTCGGGTCTGCCCGCCGCCATCGCCATGCTGGTGGTCGCCGGCCTCGGGGTGGGCCTGCTCCGCCGCACCCGGGCCGCCTGATCCCGTTCCGTTGACCTGAGCCGGGGGTGGGGCCCGCCCCACCCCCGGCGGACAACCCCTCGAGCCCATGCCGCAGCTGATCGCCACCGCCCTGATCGTCGTGATGGTCGCCGCGCTGTCGGTGTACGGCCCCGAGGCCCGCTCCCGGAGGCCGGCGCACCTCGCGGCGCCGGAGCCCACCCCCGTCCGCCCCGCCGCGGACGATCCCTTCAGCCGCCTGGCCGCGGGGCTGCGCACCCGCCGCTGGGCGCGGATGCTGCTCACCACCACCTCGATCGGCCTGCTCGTGGGGGCCGTCGGGGTCGTGGGCTACCCCTTCTACACGAACCTCCTGCAGTCCCGGATCCAGTCCCGCCTCGACCGGCAGCTGGCCAGCCCGGAGCTGCGGGAGGCGTACCTGAACCGGGAGATCGCCGTCGGCGACAGCCTCACCCGGATCGTGATCCCCGAGATCGACGTGGACGTGGTCGTGGTGGAGGGCACCACCGCCTCGGCGCTGCGGGCCGGGGCCGGGCACTACCCGAACACGCCGCTGCCCTGCGAGATCGGCAACGTCGCCATCGCCGGCCACCGCACCACCTACGGGCGGCCGTTCCACAACGTGGACCTGCTGGAGCCCGGCTCGGAGATCACCCTCTACACGCCGATCGGCAGCTGCACCTACGAGGTGAACCAGGAGCCCTTCGTCGTGTACCCCCACCAGACCGAGGTGGTGGCCAACACCCCCGACGAGGCCACCCTCACGCTCACCACCTGCCATCCCAAG